>Ga0114958_10002891_pt1 | contig 12570 bp, 10 predicted proteins | sample C_130208_EF_Meta_FD_89577 | JGI IMG/M metagenome (GOLD analysis project Ga0114958, IMG submission 89577) | Freshwater microbial communities from Lake Croche, Canada to study carbon cycling - C_130208_EF_MetaG | ecosystem: Environmental > Aquatic > Freshwater > Lake | place: Lake Croche, Canada... | reverse complement strand
GTGTGGGAACTTTGGGAGGGTATTGATAAAGATGGTAAAGCTTTTGCATCTTTGAATCACTACAGTAAAGGCGCAGTTATTTCCTTCCTGCATCGCTACATTGCTGGCCTTGTTGCAACGAAACCTGCCTATCAAGAGTTTGTTGTGCAGCCTAAAATGCATACTGATATCACACATGTAAATACGCGCCACATTACAAAATATGGTGAGATTTCAGTTGCATGGAAGCTTGACGGCAAGGCATTTACTTTGAAAGTAACAGCGCCGCAAGGCACATCAGGCAAAGCGATATTGCCTGATGGCAGCGAACATGTAATTAAGGTTGGAACAAATACCTTTACTTGCTAATTAGAAAGAAATGGAATGCGTACCTGAACCAAATCGGGTGCGCTTTCCTTTTGTTTCAAACCAACCAATTGAACCTGCTGGAATTGTGATGGTTCCTGAATAGGAATTGCCATCCTTCTTCCAATCGATTGCAGCAGTGCCATAGCGTGTTTCTACGCTTGCTTTTGCCCATGTAAGTGATGCATGAGGTGTTGGTGCAAAGAGAATCTCTTCATAACCTGGCTTTTCAATCATTGGTGAAATACCAGCAACATTGCGATACATCCATGTTGTAACGGCGCCATATGCATAGTGGTTGAACGAGATCATGCTGTTGCCAGCATTTTCTAGATCACCAGATTGGAATGAGCCATCAGGCAAGATTGCATCCCAGCGTTCCCACATTGATGTTGCACCATTATTGATTTGATACAACCATCCTGGAACTTCTTCATTGAGAAGTAGCTTGTATGCAGAATCTAGATGCCCATACTTAGAAAGTGCTGGCATAACAAGTGGGGTTCCAAGGAATCCAGTTGAGATTCTTCCGTTGACTTTATCAACTAGCGCTGCCAATTTACTTGCAACAGCTGTGCGCTCTGCAAGAGGTGCAATCTCTAGTTCAATTGCAATTGCGCAACCTGTGGCAGTTTCAGAAACTTCTTTGCTCCATTTTGCCCATGCTGACTTAGCAACTTGATCAGCAATTGCTTTGTAATGCTTAGCATCATCAGATTTTCCGAGAACATCTGCTGCCTTTGAAAGCAGTAGTGAGCTAAATGAATAAAAAGAGTTTGAAATGTACGTGCTGTTGCACTTGGCAGCCCAAGGCTTATCGGCTGGTGCATCTGGATCTAACCAATCACCAAATTCAAATTCACCTTCTGGAATTAATCCATCAGGAGCACACTTGCTCTCTAGGTAATCAACCCATCGAACCATCGAGTGATATTGATCGCGAAGTGTTTGAACATCTCCATATGCTTCATAAAGAGCCCATGGAACAATCGTTGCCGCGTCTCCCCAACCTGCGCGACCACCATAGAAGTCAACTGTGTTTGCATGCATTCCGCCTGGTTCAACAGGAATATCTGGGCTGAAGTTTGTAATTCCACCATCAGGTTGTTGATCCAGTTCGAGATCTACTAACCAACTAGATAGGAAGTTTTCGCAATCGAAGATAGTTGATGCTGTCGGTGCGAAAGCCTGAGCGTCTCCAGTCCAACCAAGGCGCTCATCACGTTGTGGGCAATCTGTTGGCACAGAAACGAAGTTTCCACGCTGAGACCACATCGTATTTGAATGCAATTTATTGAGTGCGGGATTCGAAGTTTCGAAGTGACCAATACGAGCAACATCAGAGTGAATCGCATCAGCAATCACACTTGTAATTTGCGCCGTTGTTGCAATCTCTGCATATCTAAATCCATGGAATGTAAAGAGGGGTGAAATCTCGATCTCATTGGAATCAGCAAGTATGTAATTATCTTCCGCTTTTGCTGTACGAAGGAGTGCGCGATGAAGTTCTCCATCTTTGAGAACTTCCGCATGAGTAATGGTGACCTTATCGCCAGCCTTACCCTTTACCTTGATACGCACAAGGCCAGCCATGTTTTGTCCGAAATCATAAATGACTGAGCCGCGCGAAGTCTTTGTTTCAGAGATCGCCTTTATTGATTCTGTGACGCGCACCGGAGGACTAGTCATTGGGAAAAGTTTTGCACGGATGACTGGACAAACTTCTACTTTGCCCCACTTTGAGTCATCAAAACCTACTTGACGCCACCCTTTTTGCTCTTTGTTGAAATCAATCGTTACACCGTCGTAGATGTCAGCATTTTGGATTTCTCCAGTGCTAACTTTCCAAGAATCATCTGTGCCAATTTTTGTGATTGAGCCATTTGATTCATGAATTTCAAGCTGACATTGCGCAGCAGCAGTATCTCCGAAGACATTTCGATATTGCTCCCATGTCAATTGACCACGGTACCAACCATCGGCAATCACCATAGAAATCACATTCTTACCTGTTGTAAGAAGACTCGATACATCAAAGGTGCGAAACGCGATGCGTTGCTTGTATGAGGTCCAGGCAGGATTTAATAGCTCATCACTAACAGCTTTACCGTTGATTTGAATATCAAATAATCCCTGTGCGGTTACATAAAGACGTGTTCGCACGCCAGTTGATGCTAAATCAAATTCTTTGCGGAATATCGCTGAAGGTGCTTTCCCTTTTTTCCCAGGATCATTAGGCAAAGCAATCGGCTTACTTATCCATTCCTTATTTGCAAAAAGTGGCGCTTCGGCAGTTGCTGTTGAACTCCATGCACTCCACGTGCCATTAACTTGTGCCTTTACGCGAACGTAGCGAATTTCGCGGCTTTTGAGCGCAGTATCTGGCCATGATGCTTGTGTCAGCGATGAGGATTTTACTTGACCACTTGATACAACATTCTTCGTAAATGCGGAATCAGTGGCTACTTCAATCTCATAGGAATCTTGGCGAAGATCATTTCCTCCACCAAGAATTTGCCATGAGATCACTGGGCGAGATTGAGCAACAACTAGTGAGTCTGCGCTGCGACCGATTCGAATATTTCCAACTGTATTCATGATTATCCTTTGATAGATCCTGCGGTCATACCGGAGACAATTCTCTTATTGAAGAAAATGAATGCCAGCAATGGGAATGCGGTGATATATAAAATATCTGAGAAGAGTAGGTTGTATTGAGTTGAATAACGACTTACGTAAGCAAACAAAGTCTGCTGCAGTGTCGCATTTTCATCACCAGGTAGGTAATAGAGCGGGTTAGTAAAGTCATTGAATACCGCAGCTGTGGCAATAATTCCAATAGTAATTGTCACGGGCTTGAGTAACGGGAAAATAATTCTGAAGTAAAGATTCCAACCGGTACAGCCATCAACAATAGCTGCTTCATCAATCTCTTTCGGGATTGTTCCAATGAAGTTACGGAAGATGAGAATCGCAAATGCAAGGCCATACGCGACCTCGATAGCAATCATTCCGGCTAAGGTCTTGTATAGATGAAGACGTTGTAGAACCCAAATAGTTGGAACGATAGCTGGTGGGATCACAAGTGCTGTTAGTACAAGCACGTTTGCAATAGAACTAGCTCTGTTTCGCTTGCGATGCATTACGAAGCCAGTCATTCCACTGATTATTACTAAGAAGAAAACTGAAAAAATTGTGAGGATAAAGGAATTGTAAGTAGATCGCAGAACGTGCCAATCGTGATCTGAGACGACTTTGCCTATGTTATGGAATAAGAGCCACTTCTTTGGTGGGGACATATTCAAGCGGAAAGACTCCGATGTGCCTTTTGCCGCATTTACAACAAGGAAGTAAAAAGGCAGGATAAAGATGAATACCGTGAGAAGAACGCCGATGATATCTGCCCAAATACTGCGGTATTTAGTCTTTGATTTTAGAGTTTCCTTACGCTTGAACATCACATCACCACCTCTTTCTTATTGAGGTACCTAGAGAGCGGGAATACCAGAATTGATACAAGGATAAAGAGGATTACGTTTCCAGCCGTTGATAGTCCGTAGTAACCAGATGTGTATTGCTTGTAATTAATTGATGCAAGTACATCTGAAATAAAGCCTGGACCACCACCAGTCATCGCCCAAATAAGATCGAAGGATCGTAGGCCTCCAACGAAGGAGAGAATAATTACTGAGAACATTGCAGGGCGAACAAGTGGCATTGTTACTTTATAAAACTGTTGGCGAGCTGAAGCGCCATCGATAGATGATGCTTCGTAATAATCACGAGGAATTGCGGCCATTCCAGCGATATAAATCAGTGTCGCAATTCCAACACCTTTCCATACATCAACCATTGCGATTGAAAGAATTGGAAGTAGATTTGGATCAATAAGCCAGCCCGGACCATCGGTTGTTTTGCCAAACAGTGCAGCTGCCCATTTTATAACTCCATTTATGACACCCTCGTAAGGATTCATCAACATTGAGAATGTAATTCCAACACCAATTGTGCTAACAAGTGTTGGGAAGAATAGAACCGAGCGAATAAAACCAGTTGTGCGTAGCTTTGACGATAAGAAGTTTGCTAAGTAGAGAGCAATGATTACTTTTAGGCCACTTGATACAACGGCATAAATAATTGTGTTTCTAAATCCAATTCTAAGATTTTCTTCGGAAAAATAAAGTTTGAAGTTTTCAAGTCCAATGAATTCCCATTCCTGAAGAGTCCATCGAGTAAGACTGAAGAACAATGAAAGAACTGTTGGAATAAAAAAGAGAACCATGTAAATGACTCCCGCTGGCCAAAACAAAGAGTTTGCGTATGGACTCTTTATTCCTTTTTTCTTCATTGTTTCTTCCTTAATAATTATCAATAGTGAATGGAATTAGTCAAAGAGAACCGGCTCAAATCACTTCGAGCCGGTTCTCTTTTCTAACTAAGTACTACTTACCAGCCAGCTAGACCAAGCTGTTGTGACTGCTTTTGCAGATCCTTCTGGTATGACTCTGCACCCTGAAGTGCGTTCTTCTGGCCTGAACCAATTTCCACACAAATCTGTGAAAGGTTTGGACCCTTTACAGGTGTAAGGAACTCAAGAGCTGGATAGCTTGTGTTCTTACCTTGCATGTAGTTGTACAAGTCTGTGAATACAGCAGTCAAGTTACCTGACACTGGTGCACCCTTAATAAAGTATGGACCTGATGGAGGTACAACCTTATTCTGAACAACGAATGAATCCTTTGAAACTGTCCAAGCAACAAACTTCTTAGCAGCTTCTAGGTTCTTTGTTGACTTTGCAATGTAGACACCTGATGGCATCCATACTGTTGCGCCATTGCTCTTTGCATTTGTTCCTGGTTGTGCAAAGAATCCAATATCTGAAGCCTTTGTTGGGAAGTTAGCAACGATTGTGTCGATGCCTGCAGAAAGCATTGGGTAGTGAGCACCCTTACCGAGTGCTAGGTACTCAAGAGCCTTAGCAAATGTTGTTGATGCAACATCCTTGTTGTAGTAGCCAGCTTTTCTGACTTCTTCAAGGTGCTGGAAGCCAGCAAGTGTTGCTGCATTCTTTGCAAGAACAATCTTGTTTGCAGTGAACTTAGATTCAAATCCTGGCATTGCAGCCGCGACGTTGAAGTGATCACCGAGTACGAAGAGTTGTGCTGTCCATGAATCTTTCCATGAAGAGATAACTGGAGTAATTCCAGCCTTCTTGATCTTTGCATTGTTTGCCATGAATTCTTTCCATGTCAAAGGAACTTGCAAGCCAAGCTTTGCGTAAATTCGCTTGTTGTAAAGAATTCCGCCACCCATAGCTGTTCCAAATGGTGCAGCGTAAATTCCGCCGTCAGCACCTGTCGCAGATGGAATAAAGCCTGAGTTAACAGTGCTCATCCATGGCTCATTCTTTAGGTTGACAAGATTCTTCACTGGGTCGATTGCTTGCATAAGCGCACCGACGTTGTATGCGAATACATCTGCCATTGTTCCTGAAGCGAGTTGTGACTTCACGAGTGCGTCACCTTCAACACCACCAGGTACAAAGTTAATCTTGACAGTGATATCTGGGTTTGCAGCCATGAATGCCTTTGTCATTGCATTCCACTTATCCTGTGAATCTTGTGAGTTCCAAGTTTGGAAAGTGATTTCTGTTGCTGCGTGAGCTGATGGTGCGAGCATTGCTGATGCGAGAACCGCAGGCAACCCCAACATCAGCGCTTTAGCTAAGCGACTATTTCGAACGATCTTCATCCCTGCTCCTTTTGCTTCGACGAGTAAAAAAACCATCCGCGATTGAATGGTTTCAATTACGGGTAAAAATAGCCCTATAGGATTCAAGCGTCAATAGGTTTTTGATAAATGTTTGATAACGAAGATTTTCCAGATTCTCAGCATGTGATACCGGTATCTCGCTTCTTCGCCTTTATATACCTCTTATTGGGTACTAGGGTTGCAATCTCACAGTGGCTCTTTTTATCTGCAATAGAAAGGAATAACGATGCTTCGACGCTCACTCCTTTCCGTGCCTGGCGATAAAGAGGCGATGATCGCCAAAGCGCAATCATTGGCTGTCGACTCTCTTTTTTTGGATTTGGAAGATTCGGTCGCGCCCCAAGCAAAGGATGCGGCCAGGACCATCCTTGCTCAGAGCGTGAAGAGAGGTTCATTCTCCGCGCCGTTCTTGAGTGTGCGCATTAATGCTCGCGGTACTTCCTATATTGGCGATGATTTAGTTCTACTTTCTGGTGGGCTTGGCCGCGAAATTGATTCCATTATTTTTCCAAAGATAAATAGTCTTGATGATTGCGACTGGATTGATGGTGAGCTCGCATCTGTAGAAAAGGCAGTTGGGATTGCAGTTGGGACTATTGCAATTGATGCACAAATTGAAAGTGCGCAGGGCCTGCTCAATGTCAATCAGATTGCGGGCCATCCCCGAGTTTTATCTTTATCGTTTGGACCACTTGATTTTCTTGCCGACATTGGCGCACCGACACTTCACGTCAACGAATCGACACAGGTAATTATTAATCATGCATTGGCGCAAATCTTGATTGCTGCTCGCGCCAATGGAATTGAGGCACTCGATGGCCCAACAGTTGATTACAAAAATCCTGAAATTTTTGAAAGAAGTGCACTAACAATATATGGCATGGGATTCGATGGTAAATGGTTGATTCACCCAAGCCAAATTGAACTTTGTCATAAAGTATTTACGCCCACTGTTGAAGAATTCAAAAGCGCTATTGCTCTACTCAAGGATTACGAAGGTCAAGGTGTTATTGTTCGAAATCAAGTAATGGTTGACGCAGCATCAATTCGAATGGCCCAGGTTGTTATGAGCCGTGGGGTTGCAGCAGGATTTCCGCTTTAGTTACTTTCACAAATTGCTATTGCATCACCTGTTTTGATTTCATCTCCATCTTTGAAGAAAATTTCAAGAAGCGTTCCGGCAACAGGTGATGGAACTTGAACGGTTGCTTTATCTGTTTCAACTTCCATCAGATCATCACCAACAGCGATAACATCACCAACAGCTTTATTCCAAGCAACTAAATAGACCTCATCGACAGTTTCGCCAACACGAGGCATCTTGATTGTCATCTTCATTATTTGCCTGCTTTCGCTGGTGTCCAAATATTGCTAAACATCGCTGATAATTCTGGCTCTGGGTCAGATTCAACCTTTTTAGCTAGAGCGCCTAAATCAGCTTCCATTGTTGATTTCATCTGATCAATTTGATCTTGCGTAATTAATTTGCGCGCAATCAAATCTTGTTCAGTTACTAGAAGCGGATCACGCTTTTGCCACTTCTCTAATTCGCCTTCAGGGCGATACAGAGCTTGGTCTGCACGTGAGTGTCCTGAGAATCGATATGTTTTTGCTTCTACAAGTGTTGGTCCGCCCCCACTGCGAGCGCGATCAACTGCTTCCCCTACTCCTTTACGGACTGCATGAATATCCATGCCATCAATTGCCATGTGTGGCATTGCAAAACTTTCCGCACGCTTATGTAAATCTTCAATTGGAGTTGTCGTGTTGATGCGGCTGTATTCGCCGTAAACGTTGTTATCGCAGATAAATACAACAGGGAGTTTCCATATTGCTGCCAAGTTCAGTGATTCATGGAATGCACCGATATTTGTTGCACCGTCACCAAAGAGTGCAACACCAATATTTTTTGACTTTTGCACTTGAAATGCAAGAGCTGCACCTGCTGCAATCGGCATTCCTCCGCCGATGATTGCAGAAGTAGGAAGCACTCCAACTGATGTGTCGCACATGTGCATTGACCCGCCAACACCACCGCAACATCCGGTCGCTTTGCCCATAATCTCCCCGAGGACAGAATGTGGCGTTAGACCAAAAGCTAATGCGAGTGCGTGACTTCTATATGTGCCTGCAATTACATCTGTTGGTTGCAATGTTGTAGCCATACCTAGAGCAAGTGCTTCTTGGCCAACTGCTAAGTGCGTTGTTCCACGAATCGAGCCTGCAGCGAAAAGTGCGTTAGTGATTTTCTCGAATTCGCGTATTTCAACCATGCGCTCATAACATGCAAGATCATTGCCGTATAGCGCGTTGCGGCGTTCTAATGATGTAGTCATTTGGCCACCCCCTCAGCAACCCACCATGGTTGTGGTGCTCCGCTTTGAGTAAGTGCGTGCTTTATCTGGCGAACAACATCATCACTCGTCGGCGCAAATCGAGCTTCAAGTCCGCCATTGAATGGCACGGGTACATCTGGAGTTGTAATTCTAAATGGCGCAGATTTGAGGGAAGAAAATAGTTGCGCAGTTACTATTGCAACAATTTCTGAGCCCCAGCCGCCACTTTGTGGTGCTTCTTCTACAACAATAAGTCGACCTGTTTTCTTCACTGATGCAAGAACTGTTTCGCGATCCCAAGGAATTATTGTTTGCAAATCAACAAGGTCGGCCGATACTCCTGCTGCCTTAATTGCAGCCTCTGCAATATTGACCATATGGCCAAGTGCAACAATTGTTATGTCGCTGCCAGTTGAACGCATAGATGCTTTTCCAATTTTTGTAACTATCGAAGTATCAACTTCACCACGCTCTGCGTAAAGAATTCGTGGTTCCAAAACTATTACAGGATCTGGGTCTTGAATTGCGGCACGCAGAAGACTGTACGCGGATTGCGCATCACTAGGCATAAGTACTTTGAGGCCGGGCGTTGAGGCAAACCAATGTTCTAGTGTCTGTGAGTGTTGACATCCAAAGCCAAGACCAGAACCAACTGATGCACGAATTGTCATTGGTACCGAAAGGGTGCCATTGCTCAAGTAACGCATTTTTGCACCTTCGGTTACAACTTGATCAAGTGCAACGCCAAGAAATTCAATAAACATAATTTCAACGACAGGTTTTAATCCCATCATTGCTGCGCCAACAGCTGCACCAGTAAATCCCATTTCGGAAATTGGCGTATCGCGAACACGCACAGGTCCAAACTCTTCTAAAATTCCTTCAGAAGTTTTGAAAGGACCTTCTGCTTCGGCAACATCTTCTCCAAAGAAAATTACATTTTCATCAGCGCGCATTTCATCAGCTAGCGCGGTAACAATCGCCTGTCGGACTCGCATTGCAGTCATGGCATCTCTTTCAAATACTCAGAAAAGTACTACTGGAAACGTTTGCTAGAGTATTGAAATGAAGGGCTCTAAGTCAATAATGAGCTATGAAAGATTGGTCACTTTGAGATGAACTTGCCACTAGAAGGCATCAAAGTCATCGATGCGACCTCAAATATTGCTGGCCCATACGGTGGTGCAATTCTGGCTGACCTTGGTGCCGATGTAATAAAGATTGAGACACCCGCAGGAGATCCCTCGCGTTCTATGGCACCGCTTGAAGGCGACCGTTCTGCATATTTTCATATTGTAAATCGCAATAAAGAAGTTGAATCAATTGATTTGAAGAGTGATTCTGGGAAAGAAAAACTTTCAAAATTACTTGAAGGCGCAGATGTTTTTCTTACAAACTTTCTACCTGAGCGTTTGGAATCATTAGGACTTATGCATGATGACTTACGTGTGAAATTTCCTAAACTTATTATTGGAAATCTTTCATCCTATGGTTCACAAGGTCCTAGCCAATCATGGCCTGGTTATGATGCAACAGTTCAAGCGCGTACCGGTGTTATGCACGTAACTGGTGAAGCCGATGGTGATCCTGTTCGCACCGGAGTATCTGTTTTAGATATCGGTTCAGGTACATGGCTTGCAATGGGAATACTTGCTGCAATTGTAAAGAGAAATGAAACTGGTCTTGGCACGCTTGTTGAAACTTCATTGTATGAAACTGGAGTGATGTGGGTGAGATACCACTTAGCAGCAGAGAAAATTTCAGGAAATCCGTCAGTGCGCTCAGGAAGTGGACATCCAACTTTTTCACCTTATGGAATATTTCAAGCCCGTGATGGGATTCTCTGTATCGGAGTTGGCAACGATAATATTTTTGCAAAGCTTGCAACTCTTATTGGTCGCCCTGATCTAATAACTGACCTTGACTATGTGCACAACGTAGATCGCGTTGCACATTCTCATGCGCTAAAAATTGAAATTAATCGCGCGCTTATCTCTAGGGATGCAGCAGAGTGGACTCAACTTTTAGCTTCTTCTGGAGTGCCTGCCGATGTAGTTTTGCCACCTGAAGCGCTTTTTAGCGACCCACAAGCGCAAGCGATGAATATGTTGCTCGATTACCCAGATAGCGAAAGTGTTATCGGCAAGATTCCAGGGTTACCAATTCGCTTTGATGGGCAACGTCCAACAATTAGAAAATCAGCACCGCACAAAAAATAGTTTAGAAACTTTGACGATAGCGATTTACAACATCTTCGTTTATTTCAATACCTAGTCCTGGCTTATCTGATGGTGGGTAAATCCAGCCATCCTTTTGCTCAAAAGGCTCTGAAACAAGCTCGTGCTGCATTGGGTTGCGTAGTGGTTTGAATTCAAAGAGTTTGAAAGCCAATGAACTAAAGCTCACTGCCAAACTTGCAGCAGAGACAATTGCTGAAGACCATGCGTGCGCATTTGCTTGGCGACGATGTGATTCGATTCGAGCAACTGCTTTTACAAAACCGGTTACACCTTCAGCGCGTCCTGGATCGATTCCAAAAACATCGCATGTTCCTGTTGCAAGAATTTGATCAAATCCATCGACATTCCATTCGCGTTCACCGTATGCAATCAAACATTTTGTTTTATCACGAAGCGTGCGATAACCCTCTGGATCCCATGCACCAAGTGGCTCTTCAATCCAATCAATGTTGTATTCGTCAAATGCTTGTACTCGCTTTACAGCTGTTGCAACATCCCATTTGATTGCATATCCCATATCAATCATAAGCATTTTGTCGGGGCCGATTGCATTTCGCATCTGCCTTACATATTCAACGTCGCGATCATGTTCGTAACCAAGGTGGGCATTTCCTCTTTTGCCAAATCCAACTTTCATTCCTTGCATGCCTGTGCTGAGCCACTCTTGTGCTTGCTCTGCCATCTTCGGAATTGATTCATCATGGGCATGACCCGATGCAATTACTGGAAGTTTTTCATGTACTGCACCTCCAAGTAATTGGAGCAAACTTGTGTTGAGTGCTTTTCCTTTTATATCCCAGAGTGCAATATCTATTGCAGATAGCGCATACGCAGCAAGGCCGCCCCGATATCCGTACCACCAGTAACGCTCTTTTATCGCGCGCCAAATTGCACCGTTATCTAATGGATCTTTACCGATAACAAATTCAGCAAGTCCGTTGATTAGTGCAGCTGTCGCAGCATTGGCTTCTTTGAATTGAGTAATTGATTCACCCCACCCGACAATGCCATCATCAGTTGTTATCTTCACGAGACAGAGATATCGCTCCGCATTGAAGTCGTTGGGTTCTGGGTATGCGACCGGAATCGGCTCGATTTTTACTATTCGCACAATTCTCCTTCAAAACTCTTTTTTTTACTTCCACTAAGCGATACGGTATTTCCAATTGTACCCGCCAAACCTAACTATCGAAAGGTCTCGTCATGGCTACTTCATTGCCAATCATCGATACACATATGCATCTTTGGGATAAGAAGCATCCTGAATTGAAATGGGTCTGGTTAGACAAAGAATTTATTCACCCAATCTTAGGAAATATTGATGGCATGAAGTCCGAGGCTTATGTTCTCGATAATTTATGGGCAGAGGCACGCTTCTCCGGGATCGAGGGGTTTGTACATGTTCAAGCCGCAATTGGTTCACCAAATCCTGTAACTGAAACTGTATGGCTAACCGAGATGGCTAAGACAGGACCAGCGCCGATGAGAATTATTGGAGACTCTTCATTAGGTAGCGAGAATGCCATCAAAGAACTCGAAGGCCACATGCAATCAAAACTTTTTGTTGGAATACGTGACTTTAACGCCGAGATAATGTTTTCTCGCAAGGAAGTTAATCCAACGTATGAAGCTTCACTTGATTACATGACAAAGCATAAATTAGTTTTTGATCTTGATTGCGAGTGGCCAAACATGGCAGAGGCGCTCAAACTTGCGCAACGTCATCCAGAATTGGAAATTGTTCTTCAACATATTGGTTTCCCACGCAAACGCGATGCTGCTTATTTCGCCTCTTGGAAAACTGAAATCAACAAACTTGCAGCGGCACAAAATGTCACGATGAAAATAAGCGGATTACCTATGACAGATCCTCTATT
>Ga0114958_10002890_pt1 | contig 12570 bp, 9 predicted proteins | sample C_130208_EF_Meta_FD_89577 | JGI IMG/M metagenome (GOLD analysis project Ga0114958, IMG submission 89577) | Freshwater microbial communities from Lake Croche, Canada to study carbon cycling - C_130208_EF_MetaG | ecosystem: Environmental > Aquatic > Freshwater > Lake | place: Lake Croche, Canada... | reverse complement strand
AATGGCAACAGTCTTGCCTTTGATCAGGGACAAATCACAATCTTTATCGTAGTAAACCTTCATTCTGGGCTCCAGATTTTTTAAGTTGAATGCAAACAATCAGAAAAACAAATCGGTTTCGCTTAAAGGCGAGGCAAGCACCGATCAAAGCTTGAGGATGCGCTCTCCACGACCGATTCCTGAAACGCCAGTGCGAACCGTTTCGAGAATTGCACTGCGATCCAACGCATCGATAAACGCCTGCACCTTCTCTTGGTTGCCCGTGAGTTCAATGGTGTAGGCCTTATCGGTGACATCAATGATGCGGCCGCGAAAAATATCCGCCATCCGTTTCATCTCTTCGCGCTCTTTACCTACCGCCCGCACCTTGATCAGCATCAACTCGCGTTCGATATGGGGGCCTTCGGTGAGATCAACAACCTTGATCACATCGACGAGCCGATTCAAGTGTTTGGTGATTTGCTCAATCACATCATCAGACCCCATTGTGACCAAGGTGAGACGCGACAAGGTCGAGTCTTCGGTCGGTGCAACGGTGAGCGTTTCGATGTTGTAACCACGAGCAGAAAAAAGACCTACCACGCGCGACAAGGCGCCCGGTGCGTTTTCCATCAGAACAGAAATAACGTGTTTCATGGTGGTCTCCGTTATAGATCTTCAGAACCGAGCAACATCTCGGTCAGACCTTTACCCGCCTTGACCATCGGCCAAACGTTTTCTTCGCGATCCGTAATGAAGTCCATGAATACCAAACGATCTTTTAGCTTGAAGGCTTCACGCATGGCGCCGTCGACGTCCGAGGGCTTTTCGATACGCATACCAACGTGACCATAGGCCTCGGCAAGCTTCACGAAATCGGGCAATGCGTCCATATACGACTCGGCGTAACGCGATGAGTAATCGATTTGCTGCCACTGACGCACCATGCCCAAGTACCGATTGTTCAGGCACAATATTTTAGGCGTCAGGTGATACTGACGGCAGGTTGACAGCTCTTGGATATTCATCTGAATCGAGCCTTCGCCCGTGATGCACGCCACGGTTGCGTCTGGGTTCGCCATTTGCACACCCATCGCATAAGGCAAACCAACACCCATCGTGCCCAAGCCACCCGAATTAATCCAACGGCGCGGCTTGTTAAAACCGTAATACTGGGCCGCCCACATTTGATGCTGACCGACATCAGAGGTCACATAGGCATCGCCGTCAGTGACTTCCCAAAGTTTTTGCACCACCGACTGAGGTTTGATCACCTCTGTTGAACCGGCATACTTCATGCATTCTTTGCCACGCCAGACCTGTACCTGCTGCCACCATTTGGCCAGCGCCTCGGTGTTGGGACGGGTTTCGGCCGCAGCAGTTTTATATTGGGCAATCAAATCCACCAACACGTCTTTGATATTGCCCACAATCGGCACATCAACCTTGACGCGCTTTGAAATCGACGACGGATCGATATCGATATGAATGATCTTGCGCGCGTTTTGCGAAAAGTGCTTTGGATTACCAATCACACGATCGTCAAACCGCGCACCCACCGCAATCAACACGTCACAATGTTGCATTGACATATTGGCTTCGTAGGTGCCGTGCATGCCAGGCATGCCAACAAATTGTTGATCTGAAAACGGAAACGCCCCCAACCCCATTAAGGTATTGGTGCATGGTGCCCCGATTAATTTAACAAAGTCATACAACTCAGCTGACGAATCAGACAAAATCGCACCGCCACCGCTGTAAATCATTGGGCGCTCGGCTTGCAAAAGCATCTGTACCGCTTTTTTGATCTGCCCTTGATGGCCCTTGACCACGGGTGCGTAAGAACGCATGACGGGCTCGCCCTTTGGCGCGGTGTACTTGCAATGCGCGGCGGTGATGTCTTTGGGGATATCCACCAAAACAGGGCCAGGGCGACCAGTGCGGGCGATATAAAACGCCTTGCGCATGGTGTCGGCTAAATCTTTAACATCACGCACTAAAAAGTTATGTTTCACACAGGGGCGTGTGATGCCCACGGTGTCACATTCTTGAAAGGCGTCTTCACCGATCGCGTGCGTGGGCACCTGACCACTGATGATCACCATCGGAATCGAATCCATATAGGCCGTGGCAATGCCCGTGACGGCATTGGTGACGCCAGGGCCGCTGGTGACGAGGCACACGCCGACTTTATTGGACGAACGTGAGTACGCATCGGCTGCATGCACGGCTGCCTGCTCGTGTCGCACCAGAATATGCTGAAATTTGTCTTGTTTGTAAATTGCGTCGTATATGTATAAGACCGCGCCACCCGGATAACCAAAAACGTGTTCTACGCCTTCGTCAGCCAAGCATCGCACGACGATGTCTGCGCCATTAAGTTCCATGAGTTCATTCCTTTCATTACCGGCATCGCCCATCTGATTGCATCCTCGATTAGAGAAACGCTGAACCGCAACATATTCAGCAACATGATCCGACGCTTTTAGACTCACGGAGCCTAGCCACTCGGACACCTTGCCAATCTGCCGCGCATTCGCCATCAGGCTATGCACGCACCCAACAGGGGTGCACTGGATCGAAACGGAAGCGCTTACCGCAGCTTGTGGCGGGGTAAGCAGCAAAAGTTTAGATGGCAAGAGCGTTTGAGCGGTGACCCAAACTAAAAGCCATTGCACAAAAAAGCGGTGAGCTTAGAGGCGCGAGCCGATAACTTTAACCCGTTGTGCCCCGTTGCGCAAATTGCTATGTCTTTAAAACCGCTGAAATGCTTTGAATTTAGCGAAAAATGCCATTAATTAGCATTAGTGAGCGAATTCACGAACAGTGTGTTGTCACCGCGCTCAAGGTTCGTTAGAGTACGTGTTGCCCCATTGCTGCACCGCACACCGAAACACGATCCTGCCATACTCGACGCCTTTGGATACGATTGGTATCGAGCGGCCCACACGAAGCGACTCGGGCACTGAGGTAGCCCGGGTGAGTTCAAAATTGGATCTCATTAGCTCCCCTAACCTCCTCTGAACCATGAATATCAACTACGGCGCATTGCAACGGTTTCTATTTAGCCACCACTTTTACAGTGGCGTTAGGCGTGCCGCAGGCATCTTAATACCCATTGCCATCTTAGGAGGCCTCTTTGGCTGGTATGCCAGCGGACTGACTGCAACCTTTGGCGCCCTTTGTGTGGCCTTTATCGACCAACCGGGCCCGCACGAACATCGTGCCCGCGAAATGTTGGGCGGCACACTGTTAAGCACCTTAACGGTCACCCTGACCGGGTTCGCCTCCGCAAATCCGCTTTTACTCTGGTGCGCTGTCATCGGACAATGTTTTGCCTTTTCAATGCTTGCGGTGTATGGCAAGAAAGGTGGGCAAATTGGCTTCGCGTGTTTGTTGTTAATGACCGTGACCCTTCACAACACACTCACTGCAACCGAAGTTTGGGTGCACGCACTCACCTCGCTGGGCGGGGGTTTGTTTTACACCTTGTTTAGTTACTCGGTCAGCCGAGTCATGCAATTGCGCGAAAAAGAACAGGCATTGTCAGTTGCCCTGTTTGCCACAGCCGATTACATCGCGCGGCGCGCTGACATGTACGACCTCGGCCTAGACTTAGAGGACAGCTATCGCAAGCTGATTGTCTGCCAAGCGGACATGACCGATAAACATCAGGGCGCCCGTGATATGGTGTTGCGCGGGCTAGCAACCGCGCAAGCACAAAGCGATGCAAGCCGCGTGATGCTTTGGAATCTATTCGTTGAAATGATCGCGATTCTTGACCTCTTGGTGGCAACCCGCACTGACTATGCTTTTTTGCGACAAAAACTTCAAGGCTCTGACGCCCTGCTGTTTATGCGCGATGCTCTGCACAAAATGGCCAGCGACCTTGAACGGATCGCGCTCGCAGTGGCGCGAGAAAATACCGCCACTCAACGCAGTAGTGTCAAAGCCGAGTTACGCGCGCTTGAATTTGAAATTCAACAAATGCAAAACGAAGGGCTTGCTCTGCGCGAACCCGAACTCTATGCATTGTGTATCGAGATCTTGCGACGCTTGCGTAACAGTGCCAAGGTGATCGACCGAATGATTGTGACGACTCGCCGTGGACGCGATGCACCCCTGCTTGACGCAGTCAAAATCGATCGTTCACTCACTCAGTTTTTATCGCGCCAGCAATATCCGCCACGCTTGATTACCAGCAACTTAAGACTTGACTCGCCCTTTTGCCGTTACGCGTTGCGTGTCACCTTAGCAGTGGGTATCGCGCTCACACTCTCGACGCTTATTCCTACGCTTGCCCGTCAAGGTTATTGGATTTTACTGACCGTGCTGATCATTATGAAGCCGGGCTTCGCGCTGACTCGCCAGCGCAACGGTTGGCGACTGCTGGGCACGCTGTTGGGTTGCGGGTTCGCCTTTGGTATTTTATACACCACCCAACACGAAACGTGGTTATTTGCAGCGATGGTGCTTTCGACGATCATCGGTGGCAGCATGTTGCAAATTAATTACCTTGTGGCTTCGGCTTTCAATACCAATGCGGTCTTGTTAGCTTTTAATTTTCTTGACCCGGGTGCAACCACCATCATTGCCGATCGTGCGCTTGACACTTTTTTAGGCTCGACGATTGCGTTTGCCTGCAGCTATGTACTGCCTTGGTGGGAGGCGCAGTTTATGCCCTCACTAATGCGAGCCGCGATTTCAGCTAATCGCGAATACCTGCGCGCTGCGCTGGCACAGCTTCAGGCTCGTGAGACAAACGCCACAGAACCCGAGGCGAAACGCGCAGACTTCAATCTTCGCCTAGCCAGAAAAAATGTCCATGTTGCCCTCGCCAACTTTGCCGAAGCCTTTCATCGCATGATCCTAGAGCCAAAATCCAGGCAATGGCATGTGATCGAACTCAATAACATCGTGATGCAAAACCATATGCTGGCCTCGCAAATCTCGGGCGTGACAACCGTGCTCATGAATGCCCCGAAAATCCCTGAAGCGAGTACCGCATTTTTGAGCGCACTATTGCCCCAACTGTTGCCTGCCCCCGAGCAACCGACTCCGCCGGTACCGAAAGAGCTACTTGACGGGACCTTCCCAGATTTAACTTACCCACTCAAGCAATTGCAGCGTTCGGTTTCACTTATTAATGAAGAGATTGAAGTGATTTATGATCAAGCTCAGGTTAATCGTGGGGCATCAGAAACAGTTGTTGCGTCGGTGTAAATCGTTTTTTTATTTTTCAACGGGCCTTACACTAAAACTTTTACGACCTGCGCCAGCCAGCCTTAACCACTTGAGTTATGTTCGATTTACCCCTTTAGGAGCTTCATATGTCAGTTAAAAACAAAGTCGCCTTAATTACAGGTGCAGCAAGCGGTATCGGCCGTGAATGTGCGCTGACGCTAGCCCGCCAGGGCGCTGCTGTGGTCGTCGCTGATCTCAACCCCGCAGCGTCTGAGTTGGTTGTTGCTGAAATTATTAAGGCGGGCGGTCGCGCCCTCAGTGTTGTCATGGATGTCACCGACGAAGACGCCGTCAATGCAGGCGTAAATTACGCGGTCGCCGAATTTGGCAGCATCGATATTCTTGTTTCAAACGCGGGTATTCAAATCATTCATCCGATTGAAGATTTTCCGTACGCTGACTGGAAAAAGATTATGGCCATCCATGTTGACGGTGCCTTTTTAACCACCAAGGCTGCGATCAAACACATGTACGACAGCGGCCGAGGTGGTTCGATCATTTACATGGGCTCAGTGCATTCACATCAGGCTTCAAAATTAAAGTCGGCATACATTACGGCCAAGCATGGTTTATTAGGTTTAGCGCGTGCAATCGCTAAAGAAGGCGGCCCAAGGGGCGTTCGCACCAATGTTGTTTGCCCAGGCTTTGTTCGTACCCCCTTGGTGGATAAGCAAATTCCTGAACAAGCGGCTGTCTTTAATATGAGCGAAGAAGACGTCATCAAAAAAGTGTTTCTGAACGAGACGGTTGACGGCGAATTCACCACCACAGCCGACATCGCAAACACCGTTGCATTCTTGGCAGGCTTTGAAACAAACGCGCTGACTGGCCAATCAATTGTGGTGAGTCATGGGTGGTCGATGATCTAGGCAGTCGATGCCCGAACGCAGTCATATATTCGTCATCAACTGAAACATGTTTTGCGTTTTAATCATGGCGTAAATAAAGGTTGGTCTGCTATCGTCATGGCGTTGATTACTCTTGGTATTTGATCAGGTGCGCAGCAAACCCCGCCGTTCAGGGTGGGGGGATTTCAATGAACGGAGTCAGACGTGAATACCCTTGTAGCAGCACGTTTTTCGAGGCAGATCGGTTTTGGCTTTGCCCCTGATGAAACCATACCGAGCGACGTGATCGGTTGGGCCCAAGAGCAAATGAACCGCGGGCCTGACGTTCAGTTTTTTGCAGATCGACAAGGTAACCTGATGCAGGGGCTACCTGAAGGTCTCAAACTTCTGCGCACCCAAGCAGACGTGGCTGAGGCGTTGTTTCAACACTCTCAGGCACGTGAATTGGCCAACGACAAAGCAAAAGTCTTGTCTACCTCAGAATCTGAGCAATTTCGGTACGAGCAGGTTAATTATCCTTACTGGCGCCTTGAACCCTGGAAAGAAGTTCTGGCCCGAGGCGCCATGGCAGTCAACGGGCCCGCTCCAGTGTTTGAACGGTTTTGGCACTTTTGGACTAATCACTTTACTGTTGCACCAGTCGTCAACGATATTAATACCGCCGTTGGCCCTTACATGCGCATGCTAAGAGGTCACATGTCAGGGCACTTTCGCGAGATGCTGCATGAAGCTGTGACCCATCCTGCAATGGTGCTATACCTTGATAACGCAAAGTCGATCGGACCAAATTCTCTAGCAAGACTCAAAGGCAACAACAAAGAATCCTTCAACGAAAATCTTGGGCGCGAGTTGCTTGAATTATTTACCTTAAGCCCCGCTGCGGGTTACACCCAAAACGACGTGATTGCCGCAGCAATGATTTTGACGGGCTGGGGCCTGAAGCGTCGGCAGCGAAATCACTCGGTGATCGGGCCCTATGGCAGTTATTTCGATGACCGCAAACACGAGCCTACCGCTCAAACCGTTATGGGTCGACAATATGGCGGTGCGTACCCGAACCGCGACAAATTGCTGACGTTGTTAGACGACCTTGCTCGCCACCCCGCGACTGCCCGTCATATCAGCACAAAATTAGCAACCGCTTTTATTTCAGATACGCCCTCGAGTGACCTGATTGGTCGTTTGAGTACAGTTTTCCAAAAGTCAGATGGTCATCTGCCAACCGTGCACAAAGCTGTGATTGCAGAGGTAGCCCTGGCTGGCACAGCTTCACGTAAATTTTCGAATCCCGAGACTTGGCTTTGGACTCTTTATCGACTGACTGGCACGGCCCTGCCCGTGGTGCTACCCACAAAAGGCGCCAAAGGCGAAAGACCACACGAGTTATTAGCCGAGCTTGGGCAAGCGATTCATGAGTGCCCTCAACCAAATGGGTGGTCACTTTTCGATCGCGATTGGCTTTCAAAAGAAATGCTTGATCGTCGAGTTCGTTACGCCTTTCAGCTTGCACCACGGCTGCTCAGTAAAGGCGATCAACTTGATGACCTTGTGATTCGGCAGCATGGCGAGCAAAGCTCAATTTTCAAGACGCTTAAACAGGCACGTCGTTCACCCGACCAATCGCTTCGAAGCCTTTGGGCGGTTTATTTAACTTCACCTGATCTATTGTGGAGCTAAACGCCATGCAACGCAGAGAATTTATTAAGTTTTCAGCCGGCCTGACTCTTGCGGGTGCAACACCCTGGGCAAGCTCGGCTCCACCCTCTCATGCCAAACGCCTGTTAGTCATCATGCTACGAGGCGGGATGGACGGTCTGGCTGCGATTCCGCCGTTTGCTGATCCTGATATTGGCTCACTGCGTTCTGAGTTGCTTCCAGCCAATTTGCTGCGCGGCAATCAGTTTTTTGGCATCCACCCCGCGCTACCAACGTTTGCAGAAATCATGGCTGCGGGGCAAGCCACTGCGATTCATGCCACGGGTTTTAGGTATGCGGGTCGCTCGCATTTCGAAGGGCAAGACATCATGCAAAGTGGTGTCATGAAACCCTACGCCTCAGCGTCAGGATGGCTAGGTCGGGCGATGCAGGCAGCCCAGTCCAAGGGCGGTGTGGCAATTTCAATCCCCATGCCGCTAATATTAAGAGGCGACGCAGTTTCAGAGACGCAATACCCGAGTTGGATGCAAGCACCGCCCAAAGCCACCTACGAGCTTGTGACTCAAATTTGGTCCAAAGTGCCCGAACTTAAACCCTATGCGTCGCGACTCTTAGAGTCGGACAAAGTACGCCTAGCGCCAGACGGAACACCCGAGCCGAATCAACAGCGTCGAACCGCCTTTAGTCTGGCCAAAGAGGCAGCAGAAAAAATGCAGGCACCGAATGGTCCGGTTGTCGGTGTGCTAGATTTAAATGGCTTCGATACGCACGCAGGGCAAGGTGCCGCAGAAGGTTTGAACGCCACAAAGCTCAAGCAAATTGACGATGCTATTCGAGGCTATCGCGAAGGAATCGGAGCTAGTTGGGCGCAAAGCCTCATCATTACAGTGACTGAGTTTGGTAGAACTGCCAGCGTGAACGGAACGCTAGGCTCTGATCATGGCTGGGGTTCATGCATCTTGGCCGCTGGCGGGTTAGTCAAAGAAAAGGGGATTGTGAGCCAGTGGCCGGGGTTGAAAAAATCTCAACTTTTCGAAGGTCGTGATTTAAAGGCAACAGTCGATGCGTTGGCGATTTATGCTGACGCCCTGCAGTCGGTGTTTGGCTTGCCGCCCGAAGTGATTCAAAAAGAGGTGTTCTCTTATGCGCGCGATTCATTGAACTCGCGTCTGTTTGTTTAAGCGGAAATTAGCATGCGCACAATCGTAGAAAAAAGTCTTGGCTGGATCACGCAGGCCGTCTGTAAAAGTGCAGGAGTACTTTGTCTGTGCTTAAGCGCCACCTCTTTTGCAGACGGTAAATTTTATGGCCCCACAATTACGGTGCGCGCACCCAACCAAATTGTGAGCCTCGTGACCACCCTCAAAGTGCCCCAGTATCCATCAAAACCAAATTCTGAAGGTAAGGTGCTGTTTCTTTGGCCGGGATTACAACCGGGTGAAAAAGGCTCTCACTTTGAACCAATTGGCAATGGCGTCTTGCAACCGGTATTGACCTACGGGGTGTCGTGCGCGCCTACTCAGCAGCCTAAAGCATTTTCCTCTTGGTGGATTTCTGCGCAGTACGTTAATACGCTGTCATCACACAAACAATACAAAGGCTGTTTCTCTGGGCCCTCGATGTTAGTGAATCCAGGCGACGAACTATTGATTGAATTTAAGCTCGATCAATCGACTAAAGTCTGGCATCAAAGCGTACGAAATCAGACGAACGGAAAATCCGTCACCTTCGATCGCAACTTGGGCGGTCAAGAACAAAACAATGCAGAGTTTTTTATAGAAACTTATCAACTGCCATTCAACGCGCCAGTAGTATTTACCAATACAAAAATTACTGCTCAGCACCCACAGTCTGGACAATGGTGCAAGCACAATGGTGATCGACATAGCGTGATGTCTGGTGCCTCACTGCTTGACAATGGCAGGGTATGCTCGATCGCCAAAATCAGCGTCACCATCAATTAATTTTTTTGTATAGCCAACATACGGCAACCATCTACTGATGGCGATGCACGTCGTATGTGACAAAATTTTCACCTGGCGGTGGCAGACTTAAACAGTCGGCGTTTTCAAGTGTTCGACGCATATCTGACAAACCCGTCTGCCAGTGATAGCTCATCGTTTCGTGACTGAATTCATAGTCTTTGTAGTGACCTTCGCTGGGTTTGTTTTTGTAGATCAGCTGAATACAGTTGTAACGTGCGCCGTAAATTCTTTCAGCAAGCGCATCAAACCACGGATCTTTGGCCTTGACACTTTTGGGAATTCTAGCCAACGCGTCCCAAAGCTGTTGCCGCAACTGTTGAATGTCATTAACCTGATTGGTCACGCCTCGGGTTCGACTTGAGTACTGAATGTCTTTTTGACGCTCAAGAACTTCAAAAATATCAGTCGGCAACTTACCGCGGGCACTCCATAAGTCCACCTGAAAAATCAGCGTATCTTCGCGCGGTTTTACATTCAATACTTGTTCAAGCGGTGTATTCGAGACGCAGCCGCCATCCCAATAGAACTCACCATCAATTTCAACGGCTGCAAAACCGGGTGGCAAGGCCCCAGACGCCACAAAATGTTCAGGGTGAAGCTTTATTTCTGTATTGTCAAAATACACGAAGTTACCGGTACTGACATTTGTTGCTCCTACCGAAACCCGCATTTCTTTGCTGTTGATGCGATCAAAGTCTACAAATTTCTCTAAGGTCGCAATGAGCGGAGTCATCTCGTAATAGCTGGTTGATGTTGGTCCGCCGCCGCCTGGGGCCAACGGGCGCGGCGTAAAAAAGCCAGGTTGCCCTTCAAGCATCGTCTGCGTGGCAGCAAAGGATCCGAACATTCTTTCAGTTTGCTGTTCAGTGTAGGAGCGTAACGCGTGCGCGGCGGGGCCAAACACGTCAAACAGCGAGGACATTGCGGTCGCAGCAAGCGAGGGCGGCCGACAGATCGTTTCCCAAAAAGCTTTGAGCTTCGTGACCCGATCCTTTGGGGCATTACCAGCCATCAAGGCGCAGTTTAAGGCCCCGATTGAAATCCCCGCGACCCAATTAGGATGAATGCCAACCTCATACAAGCCTTGAACCACGCCCGCCTGATACGAGCCAAGAGCCCCGCCGCCCTGAAGAACGAGCGCAACGCGGGGATAGGCCTCGACCTCTTTGTGACGCATCGCTTAACCTGCTCGTCGAAACACAAGCTTGTCAGCTGTCGACAAGTTAGCAGTAAAGGTATAGCCCTCACTATCAAACGCCTTCAAATCTTCTGGCTTGCTCACGCGTTTCTCAATCGCAAAGCGCGCCATCAGGCCACGTGCACGTTTGGCATGAAAGCTTACTACTTTGTATACATCGTTTTTGCCATCTTGAAATACACATTGAACGATTCGAGCTTTCAAAGTTTTCAAGTCGACCGCCTTGAAATATTCTTCAGAAGCTAAATTCACCAGTACCGGTGCTTTTTCGTTTGCTAAGCGTTCGTTTAAATACGGGGCAATCGTTGTTTTCCAGAACGCATACAGATTAGGCCCGCCCGGGTTTTCAAGCTTGGTGCCCATTTCAAGGCGATAGGCTTGCATCAGATCAAGCGGCCTGAGCACGCCGTACAGGCCACTCAAGATTGCCACATGCTCTTGCGCCCATTGCAAATCCTTTTCTTTGAGCGTGGCGGCGTTCAAGCCTTCATACACGTCACCGTTAAACGCTAAGACAGCTTGGCGTGAGTTTTTTTGCGTAAAGGTTTTTTTCCAGGTCGCGTAGCGCTCGACGTTTAGCTGCGCCAAGGCCTCACTCAGATCCATCAACGACGCCACGTCAGCTTCGGATTGCGTTTTAAGCACCTTAATCAGCTGGGCAGCTTCTTTCACAAATAAGGGTTGGGTATGCAGTTCAGTCGGCAATGCCGAGTCATAATCCATTTTTTTTGCGGGGGAAAGTACAAAAAGCATAGCGTCGGTCTCGTGAAATGGGGTGCCAAAGGCGAGTTTAGCGGCTTGTCTGAGCTTATGCGCCTTTTCACCAACTTGAAAGGGCGACACAGACCTGACAACATGGCTAAGCAGCAGGATACAGGTCGCCTAAACTTTGCCTCATAGCAATCTTGACCGTATCTGCCTTCGATGCGGCGAGGTTTTGGGCGCGAAGCCAATCAATCACTGTTTCTGCTAGAATGCTCGGCTTGACCAAGGTAGGGCGCAAAGCCGCCACACCCGCAATTGATCCCCCAATTGTACGCACCGGAGAGGTGGCAGAGTGGTCGAATGTACCTGACTCGAAATCAGGCGTGGGTGCAAATCCACCGTGGGTTCGAATCCCACCCTCTCCGCCAAAAGATAATATAAACCGTTGATTTTGAACGGTTTTTTATTTTTTCGAACACCAGACCCATCATGCGTACCATCATGCGGCTGAGTGGTTAACCCGCCTTTGTGGGTACTCCTGAAAAATCAGGAGTACTTGTGCTTGCACAGGTCTGCGCATTGCCGAAATCTTGGCAGTGATGGTGATCTGACGAAAACTCGGCAGATCTTTTCAGTCACCCGTGGGGGGGGTCTACAGTTTTAGTAGACGCACCCTCGCGCACGCACGCACAGGTGAGGGGGCGCTTGCTCACTTTTGAGCGCACGCTAGCCAATTGTGCACTCCGTTAACAACACGCAAGCTTGTGCCCCTACATAATCATAGTTGTCATATCAGTTTAATTTGTTGTCATGCAAATTACTTTGCGAGGCTCATCTCAAAGTGAAGGTCAGCATGGTGGTGCTTGCAGACAAGCATAACGTCTTCTAGTGTGGTGCGCCTTGTTCCCTCGCTCACTGGATCGAGGTGGTGTACGTTTTGGTTGCAATTGCCCTT
>Ga0114958_10002888_pt1 | contig 12574 bp, 8 predicted proteins | sample C_130208_EF_Meta_FD_89577 | JGI IMG/M metagenome (GOLD analysis project Ga0114958, IMG submission 89577) | Freshwater microbial communities from Lake Croche, Canada to study carbon cycling - C_130208_EF_MetaG | ecosystem: Environmental > Aquatic > Freshwater > Lake | place: Lake Croche, Canada... | reverse complement strand
GGACAAGTCATTTTCTGGTTGCTGGTGCTCGTTATTCTAGGGGGAATCATCTGGCGGTTCACTCATCTTGCTCCCTCTGGTGACAGCCACAGTTCCCACTCTGGAGGGGCTGGATCTTTCCCCATTCCGGTGACGATGAAATCTGTCACGGTCGAGGATTTCCCTATCTATCTGGATGGCCTGGGTACTGTTCAGGCCTACAATTCAGCACTTGTGAATGCTCGCGTTTCTGGCCTCATCCAAGAGATCCGCTTCCAAGAGGGTCAGGATGTGAAGAAGGGTGATGTCATTGCCCTGATTGATCCGCGTACTTTTCAGGCCCAGTATGATCAGGCAGTTTCAAAAACAGCTCAGGATGCCGCGCAGATGGAGAGTGCCAAAGTCCTGCTTGCCAGGGATCAGGATCTGCTGAACAAGAATGTTCTGGATCATCAGACTTACGATACCCAGAGGTATTTAGTGGCTCAACTGCAGGCAACGGTGCAGGCCGACCAGGCCAATGCAGAGATGCAGAAGTCGCAGTTGGACTGGACGCAGGTCACCGCTCCTATTTCCGGCCGCACGGGAGTGAAGCAGGTTGATGTCGGCAATCAGGTCACCGTGGGAGCCAATAGTGCCAACGGTGCCTCCTCGATTGTCACCATCAACCAGATCCAGCCGATTTTTGTCTCCTTCACCCTGCCCCAGCAGGATCTTGACCAGATCAGGCAGCCGCTTCTCGCTCACAAGACTCTCGAAGTGATAGCTCTTGATAGGAATAATCAAACCGTTCTCAGCAAAGGAAAACTCAGTGTGGTCGATAACCAGATCGACACGACAACGGCAACGGTGAAACTTAAGGCGGTTTTCAGCAACGAGGATTTCAAACTCTGGCCAGGACAGTTTGTGAATGTGCGGCTACTGGTAACTGATCTCCCTGATGCTGTCGTGGTACCTTCCGAGGCAGTACAACTCGGGCCGGATGGCTCGTATGTTTATGTGGTGGGTTCCGACAGCAAGGCGGAGATGCGTCCTGTCACGACTGGCCCCGCCGAGTCCGGAATGACGCTTATCAAATCGGGATTGAAATCGGGCGAAAAGGTGGTGACGGATGGCCAGTACAGGCTTCAGCCTGATTCCATCGTCACAACGGCTCCTCCGAAATCTGGTGCTGGAGGCCAGCCCCATCCTAAGGAAACATTGATTAAATCCCATGATGGCCGCTGAAGAGTATTTGATTGTTTACCAAGGCGTGCAGCGCAGTGGCAATACCCTTGAGGTCTTGCCCAAGCAAGCAACGCAGGAAAACGGCCAAATACTCTTCAGCCGAACGGTTCGCTGTGAGTTCCTAACTCTCTGTTGATTCAAGAGGCTCTCCGAAGGCTCTACATCCCAACGACCGACTGCCGGGAGAGAAGCCTTCAGGAAAATCGAATTTCATGAATATTTCCGAACCCTTCATCAAGAGGCCGATCGCGACATCGCTTCTCATGGTGGCTCTGGTGCTAGTCGGTATTCTTGGCTACCGCTCGCTGCCAGTAGCGGCGCTGCCGACCGTCGACTTCCCCACTATCCAGGTCACCTCGCAGTATCCGGGGGCTGATCCCGAGGTGATGGCTTCCCTAGTGACCGCTCCCCTGGAAAAGCAGTTTGGCCAGATCAGTGGACTGGCCTCGATGAACTCCATCAGCTCGCTAGGCACATCGGTCGTCACGCTCCAGTTTGTCCTAGGCAAGAATATCGACCAGGCCTCGCAGGATGTTCAGGCGGCAATCAATGCGGCGGGTGGGGTTCTTCCCCCGAATATGCCCAATCCGCCGGTCTATAATAAGGTCAACCCGGCCGATGCCCCCATCCTAACTCTTTCCATAACCTCGGACACGCTGCCGATCGTCAAGGTCAATGACTTTGCCGATTCCGTTCTGGCTCAGAAGTTGAGTGAGGTTCAAGGGGTCGGTCTTGTCACGATTCAAGGGAATCAGAAGCCTGCCGTGAGAGTAAAACTCAACCCCGCTGCACTCGATGCTCAGGGAATCAGCCTTGAGACGCTCCGCAATACGATCAACCAGGCCAATGCCAATGCCCCGAAGGGGAGTTTCAACGGTGAGCACCAATCGTTCACGATCGGTGCCAACGATCAGATTCTGAATGCCGAGGATCTCTCCACTCTTATCCTTGCTTACAACACGAGTAACAACGCACCTGTCCGTCTCAAGGATGTGGCCACCATCAGGGATGACGTTGAGAATTCCCTAATCCAGGCCTGGGTCTCCACTGCCAAGATCCCCTTCCGCCAGGCCGTCCTGCTCGATATCCAGCGTCAACCCGGGGCAAACATCATCGACACAGTCGATCGTGTGAAGGCGCTTCTGCCGAAGCTCACAGCGTCGCTACCTCCCGGAATGCACATCACCATTTTTTCGGACAGGACGGAAACGATCAGAGCCTCGGTCAAGGATGTTCAGTTCACTCTGATCCTGACGGTCTTTTTTGTCATCCTGGTGCTCTTCTTGTTCCTGAGAAAGATCGCGGCCACGATCATTCCAAGCGTGGCGCTTCCTCTCTCGGTGCTTGGAACCTTTGCCTTCATGTACCTGGCTGGGTTCAGTCTCGACAATCTTTCCCTCATGGCGCTCACGATCTCGACGGGCTTTGTTGTCGATGACGCCATCGTGATGATCGAGAACATCGTCCGCTACATCGAAATGGGAGACTCTCCCATGCAGGCCGCACTGAAAGGGGCGCGCCAGATCGGCTTCACTGTTATTTCCCTCAGTATCTCGTTGATTGCTGTCTTTATTCCCCTTCTCTTCATGTCGGGAATCGTCGGACGCCTCTTCCGTGAATTTGCCATTACCCTGAGCTGCTCCGTTGTCGTTTCAGCGATTGTCTCGCTGACCCTGACTCCGATGATGTGCTCAAGGATGCTGCGAAGGGAACATGAGCACGAGCAGCACAAGGAGACGGGTATTTCCGGTTTTCTAGAGAATGCTTTTGAACGCCTTCTTTGGTATTATGACAGGTCTTTGCTCTGGGTTCTCCGTCATCAAAGGAGCGTTCTTCTGGTGGCTATTCTGACTCTTGTTGCCACGGCCGTGCTGTTCGTCATGATCCCCAAGGGATTGTTGCCCTTACAGGATACGGGCCTAATTATCGGGGTCACTGATGCCTCCCAGGATATCTCGTTCAAGCAGATGCTCGAACGTCAGAAAGAACTCTCGGAGGTCATTGCCCGCGATCCTGATGTACTTCGAGTCGCGGCTTTCATCGGGACCGGCACGGTTAATCCGACGCAGAACTCGGGGCGTTTTTATATCGTCCTGAAACCGCGTGAGCGCCGAGCCCCCATCCGGGAAATCATGACGCGCCTCTCGCAGGCCGCCCAGGGAATCCAGGGCATCAACCTTTACCTGCAACCGACCCAGGATCTGCAGATCGACACCAGGATCAGCCGCACGCAGTTCCAGTACCTGCTGGAGGATGTCGATCCGGCCACGCTCAGGCAGTGGGTTCCCAAATTGCTGGAAAAACTTCGTGCCATGCCCGCCCTCGAGGACGTGGCCAGCGATCAGCAGGATCTTGGGCTACAACTCGACATCAATATCGACAGGGTCGCTGCATCGCGTCTGAATGTTCCCGTCCAAGCCATCGACGACACTCTTTACGATGCCTTCGGACAGCGGCAGATTTCTGTTATTTACACCCAGCTCAATCAGTACCGCATTGTCATGGAGAATGCGGGGAAGTACAGCAACAAGCCCGAGGCACTGGACAAAATCTATGTCAGCTCGACCACAGGCAAGCTAGTTCCTCTGAACGCCCTGATGACGGTGAAGACCAAGACAGCCCCCCTTCTAATCACGCACCAAGGGCAGTTTCCATCCACCACAATCTCGTTCAATTTGAGGAGCGGTCACTCCCTAGGCGAGGCGGTGAAGGCCACTCAGACAGCCGAACACTCCATAGGCATGCCCGAAAGCATCCAGACCCAGTTTCTCGGAAGTGTTGCCGAGTTCCGCTCATCGCTTGCCACTGAGCCCTTCCTAATCCTTGCCGCACTCATTGTCATCTACATTGTCCTGGGTGTTCTCTACGAGAGCTACATCCATCCAATCACGATTCTTTCCACGCTGCCGAGTGCAGGGGTCGGGGCTCTCCTGGCATTGCAGGCATGTCACATGGAATTCTCCCTTGTCGCACTGATAGGAGTTATCTTGCTGATAGGTATCGTAAAAAAGAACGCGATTATGATGATCGACTTCGCTCTCGATGCCCGGAAGGAAAAGCATGTGACCGCCAGGGAGGCAATCTATCAGGCCTGTCTTCTCCGATTCCGTCCCATCATGATGACAACGGCCGCCGCTCTTCTGGGGGCTGTGCCCCTTGCTCTCCAGTCAGGGACGGGCTCCGAGCTACGGCAGCCCCTCGGGATCGCTATCGTGGGTGGGCTCATGCTTTCCCAGTTCATCACTCTATACACAACGCCGGTTATTTATCTCTATCTGGACCGCCTGGAGTCTTGGATCGGTGCGCGTCTCAAGAATGATGATTTGCAGGATTCCTGTGACGTGGGCATCGCCTCTTCGGTCCGATGAGCATCTCGTCCCCCTTCATCATGAGGCCAAGGGGGACCTCGCTCCTCGCCATGGGACTGCTGCTTCTCGGGATCATCGCCTATTTCAGTCTGCCGATCGCCCCGCTGCCGAACGTCGACTTTCCGACAATCCTAGTCAGCGCCTCCTTGCCGGGAGTCGATCCCCAGACTGCGGCGACATCACTGGCAGCCCCGCTGGAAAAACGTCTAGGACAGATTCCCGGTGTGATCGAGATGACTTCATCCAGCACCTTGGGTGGTACTTCCATCACGGTTCAGTTTGACCTGAGTCGCAGTGTTGATGGGGCAGCGCACGACGTGCAGGCAGCCATCAATGCGGCGGCCCATGACCTCCCCCCCAACATGCCTACCCCGTCAACCTATCGTAAGGTCAATCCCGCAGGAGCTCCCGTCATGATTCTGGGAATGACGTCGGAGACGATGCCGCTTTCCAAGATCTTCAACCTTGCCGATGGGGTGATTTCCCAACGTCTGAGTCAGATTCCCGGAGTCAGCCAGGTGGCTCTGTGGGGGGGGGCGAAGACAGCCGTCAGGGTTGAGGTGAATCCGTCGCATCTTGCGAGTCTAGGAATGAGTCTGAACGATGTGCAAAGCTTTCTGGTCAATGCCAATCATTACGCTCCGCTCGGGACGATTGAGGGTAAGGGGAGAGCCTTCAATATAAGGGCTAATGACCAACTCATGGATGCGGATGACTACCAGTCGCTTGTCATCGCGCAGACAACGAACGGCATTCCGATACCGATCTCCTCGGTGGCACGGATTATCAACGGGACGGAAAACACCCTCCAGGGTGGTTGGATCAATGGAAAGCGGGCGGTGATCCTGCCGGTTTTCAAGGATCCCGACGCCAACGTGATCAAGATCGCCGCAGAGATCCAGAGAATCATGCCCCAACTCCGCTCTTGGTTGCCGCCGGGGGTTCACCTCATTATTGCTTCAGACCGCACACAGACGATCCGCGCCTCGGTGAATGATGTTCAGTTCACGCTGATGCTCACGAGCGCGCTCGTCATTCTCGTGATGTTTCTCTTCCTGCGTCGTCTGGGCCCGACCTTTGTGGCCGGCATCACGGTTCCCCTTGCGCTTGCGGGGACATTCGGGCTCATGTGGCTTTGTAATTACAATCTCGATAATCTCTCCCTCATGGCACTGACCGTTTCGGTCGGTTTTCTCGTGGACGATGCGATTATCGTGATCGAGAATATTGTTCGCTTTCTTGAGAAGGGAGAGGCTCCCTTAAATGCCGCCCTCCTGGGAGCCCGTCAAATCGGATTCACGGTGATTTCGATGAGCATCTCTTTGATAGCGGTCTTTATTCCCATCCTGCTGATGGGGGGCGTGATAGGACGCCTCTTTCACGAGTTTGCAGTCACGCTGAGTGCCTCTATTGTGGTATCGGCCCTGATTTCACTGACACTCACACCAACTCTCTGCGCCCGTTTCCTCCAGCGTGAAAATCATGCAGGGGAGGGACGTTTAGGCAAATGGCTCGAGTCTCTTTATATGGCCAGTTTTGAGCTCTACAGGGAGGGACTGGACTGGGTTCTCGCCCACAGGCGTCTCACTCTTTGGTTTACGCTGGCAACGGTCGTAGCGACGATCTTGCTGTACGTCATCATTCCCAAGGGATTCTTCCCACAGCAGGACACCGGAGTTCTTACGGGTGTCTCGGAGGCAGCTCAGGATATCTCCTTCAGTGCCATGGGAAAAAAACAGAAGGCCTTGGCAAAAATAATTTCTGATGACCCGGGGGTGGATTATGTGATCTCAAGTATCGGAAGTGCCGGAGGGGGCCCTATCAACAACGGACGATTCTTCATTTCCCTCAAGCCGATGGATAAGCGTCGGGCAACCGTCGATGATATCATTAACCGCTTGAGGCCGAAACTGGCAGCCAATCGAGGTGCCCGGGTGTTCCTGAGTCCCATGCAGGATCTTCGCATGGGAGGCCGCGTTTCGAGAGCCCAATACCAGTATGCATTGCGAGCGGACAACCTCGACCTTCTTATGAAATGGGCTCCCAAGCTTGTGAGCTATCTCAAAGCCTACCCGCAATTAGCCGACATCAACAGCGACCAGCAGTTTCAGGGACTGCAGGTCAGGGTGGTGGTTGACAGGAATCTGGCCGGAAGGTTAGGAATTCAACCCACGCAGATCGATTCGGTGCTCAATAACGCCTTTGGTCAGAACATGGTTTCCAACATGTATTCAACGATCAATCAATTCCATGTGATCCTTGTTGGTAATCCGGAACTTTTGGAAGATCCCAGTTATCTGAACAAAATCTTTGTTAAATCTTCGGCGGGCAGAATGATTCCCTTGAGTTCGATTGCCCATTTCGAACAGACGAACATGCCCCTTTCGTTGAATCACCAAGGGCAGTTTCCCGTCGTCACCTTTTCCTTCAATCTGATGCCCGGGATTTCTCTGGGGCAGGCGGAAGCTCTAATTGAGCAAGCAGAGAAAGAACTGAATATGCCACCCGCTATCAAGGGCGAATTTGCCGGGAATGCCCTCCTTTTCAAGGAGTCCTTCAGCGCACTTCCCCTGCTTGTTATCGCCGCGATCCTAGCCGTCTACATCGTGCTGGGGATTCTCTATGAAAGCCTGATCCATCCCTTCACCATTCTCTCCACGATTCCAACGGCTGGGGTAGGCGCCTTGTTGGCGCTGATTCTTGCGGGGATGGAACTCAGCATTGTCGGGATGATAGGCATCGTACTTCTGGTGGGCATCGTGAAGAAGAATGCGATTATGATGGTTGATTTTGCCATCGAGGCTCAGAGGGAGAGGGGACTTGGCCCGAAAGAAGCCATCTATGAGGCTTGTTTAGTTCGCTTCCGTCCGATCCTGATGACAAGTGTTGCAGCCATCTTTGGGTCGCTACCCCTGGCCATCGGCATGGGAGTCGGATCGGAGCTTCGCCAGCCCTTGGGTGTCGCTATCGTGGGTGGCTTGATCGTCTCCCAAGTCCTGACCCTCTTCACGACTCCCGTGGTTTATCTGGCCATGGAACACCTTCATGTCAAATTCAGTGGGGTTCGGAAGCGTTCCGCCCTGTCCTTGAGAGCGGCTTTTGTGAGGCTAACTAAAACCGTCCCTCAGGAAGCATTTCCAAATTCCTGAGAAAAATCCGTCCGGCAATCTGGGCGACAGCGTGCGTCTCCAAATCCTCTCCGCATTCCGCCGAGAGTGAGGTCATTCTGACGCCAGCAATCCCGCAGGGAATGATCTCATCGAATCCCGGAAGATCTTTTGCTACGTTCAGCGCGAATCCGTGCATCGAGATCCAGCGGCGCACACCGATGCCGATGGAAGCGATTTTACTCTCTTTTACCCAGACGCCGGTCAGGCCTTCCCTCCGGATACCCTGGACGGAATATTCTGCAAGAATGTCGATGATGACCTCCTCCAGGAACCGAAGATATCGGTGAAGATCGTGTCCCTTTCTGTTTAGATTCAGGATAGGATAGCCAACCAACTGGCCGGGACCGTGGTAGGTCGCCTGTCCGCCTCGATTTGTGCGATGGATGGGATGGGGGAGACGGTTCTCCTCACCTAGGCTCGACTCATTGCGTGAGCGTCCCATCGTATAGACAGGGTCATGCTCCAGAAGAAGGAGGTCATCGTTCGATTCCCCTGCGATTTTTTCTCTTACCAAGGATTCCTGAAGCTCCATCCCCTTCTCATAGCCGATTCGTCCGAGCCACCGGGTCTTGAGTTTGAAGCTCATTTTCCGCGAGTGGCTGTCACTTTAAGCACAGGGGAGGTTATTGTTCGCAGGTGAGTCAGTCCGATGGCGATTGCGTCCGCAGCATCACTGGGAGGTGTTTCCGTAAGGCCAAGAAGCGCCCGGATCATGAAGGCCACCTGTTCTTTACGGGCGGCTCCCTTGCCTACCACTGCCTGCTTCACGCGCTTGGGAGGGTATTCATGGACCGAAAGTCCTCGTTGAGCGGCAGCCAGAACGGCCACTCCACGAGCCGCACCCAGAATGATCGCAGTGGCATAACTCTGGACAAAGATGACCTTCTCGATGGCTAGCGCGGTCGGCGTGTGGCGCTCAATAACGCTTCCAAGTTTCTCGTAAATTGCGATAAGGCATCCTTCCTGTGAAAGGGAAGAATGATTTTTTATCACTGCGTATTCGCGACAACTGGTCTTCCCATTAGCCTCCTCAAGGATGGCAAAACCGGTACCGCGAAGCGATGGATCTATTGCTAAAATGCGCATTGTTCGGAGTCTTCGATGAGATCAGCCATAAATATTCTCAATAACAATCAAAAGAAGCCCCCTGCCGGGCGGGAAAGGGTGGAAGTGACTGCTGAGTTAGCCGGGTCAATTCAATGGCCGCCTTGAGGCATGAAGCCACCCAAGGCACCAGAGCCCTCCCAACTTGCCGGCTTGTTCCATGGGATCGCACTCACCGCCGAACTTTCGGGCGTCGTGATATCATTGCTAGTGGATGTGGCGCATCCAGCTAGCAGTAGTATGAAGAGAATAAGGAAAATCCCGAATCGTTTCATGGATTGGACTTATTGTCGGAGGAATCATCGCCCGGACCGGAATAGATGACGGTGTCACCCGGTTGAACGCTCAAACCACCACGGACGCTGTTGACAACAATGTCGGCTATCGAAGTAGAGGGTTCCACGGTGGTGATACGCACCTTGCCGATTAACTGAGATTTACGTTTGATGAGCATCTCGGCATTGTTTACCACTCCATTGCGGTCCCCTAGATTCAGGACCACAAAATTCCATGAGGAATTAACAGCCAGAATACGACCTTCAAGGCCAGCGCGCATCAATTTGCTGCGGCGCTGTGCCTCCCGCTCCTTGAGTGCTTTGAGTTGGCTCTCCTGATCCCTGAGATTAGCCTGCAGTCTCGTGATTAGGATGTCCTTTTCCTCGAGTTGCTTCTTGAGTTCCTCCGTCGGGTCATTTGCAGGTTTTGTTGCTGAGTTCAACTTTGCCTCGAGATCCGTAATATGGGCATCCTTGGCAGCCATGTCCGTTTTCAGCTGAGTCAAGGAAGTGTCCTTATCGGCCAGTTGTTTCTGACTATCGGCGAGGGAATCAGTGAGTTTCGCCTTGGCCGAATTTAGTTCCAGGATCTCAGCGGATTTTTTTTCCCCGTCGCTGGAGAGAAGTGCGACTTTTTGATTCGAGTCCTTCAAGTCGTTAGACGTCTTGCTTAGATTGTTCTTGGTCGAATCAAGTTCGGTTATCGTCTGTTGCTTGATTCCCCGTTCCTTGAGAAAGTTGCTACGATTCAGGTAACCAAGTCCCGCAGCAGCAAGTGAGAGAACCGCGGCAAGAATAAGGATGATTTTTTGCATAAAGGGGGACGAAGAACTATTTTTTTTAAAGGGTTTGGATCTATTTCTCAAGTAGCAAAAAGATGTTTCCTTGATTGTTTTACCTTCTTTCTCGGAGTAGCTTTGAAAAGTCAGGGGCTATGGATGAAAGACTGGCGAACCCCGCCAGGGCAGGAATGCAGCAACGGCAGCCAGCTCTCTCTTGCCGTAGTTCCCTGACACTTTTTTTCTCCGTTCACCCCGAGTGCTGCATTCGGGCTTTCGGTCTCATCAAAAACAGCTAGAAACAGGGGATGCGCCACGGTCGTTTCGAAGAATCCATGTCCAACCTCCTCAGGAATTACGGTGAATCTGTCTCTTTTGACTGGAGGCTTTATGCCCACGATATCTTGGGAAGCATTGCCCATGCGCGGGCCCTGGTGAAGGCGGGTTATCTTACCGGAGACGAGTTTGCATCCATTGAAACGGGATTGAAAGCAATCGGGGAAGAGATCTTTGCGGGCAAGTTCAACTTCTCCGTCGGTCTCGAGGATATCCACATGAACATCGAGAAGGAACTCACGTCCCGTATCGGCGATGTAGGTGCCAAGCTTCACACGGCACGCAGTCGCAACGATCAGGTGGCCACCGATCTGCGCCTTTACCTCCGGGATGAGATTGCCGCCCTGCAAAAAGGAGTCCGAAGATTGCAAGGTGCTCTAATAGGGCTCGCCTCCGCGAATGAGACCGTGCTGATACCGGGCTATACCCATCTTCAGCGTGCCCAGCCAATTCCTCTGGCCCATCATCTTCTGGCCTATGTCGAGATGCTAGATCGCGATCTCGGCCGTCTGAGTGATACGTCCATCCGGATGGATGAGCTGCCGCTCGGCTCTGGGGCCTTAGCTGCCTCAACCCTGCTCCTTGATCGCAAGGCGATCGCCAAGGAACTCGGTTTTTCTCGCGTTACTCAGAATAGTCTCGACGGGGTGAGTGATCGGGACTTCGCGCTGGAGTTGCTCTCTGCCCTCGCGATTCTGGGAATGCACCTTTCGAGGCTTTCGGAAGATGTTGTCCTCTGGACCACAACGGAGTTTGGATTCGCCAATCTCAGCGACCGCCATTCCACGGGCTCAAGCCTGATGCCTCAAAAGAAAAATCCGGACATCGCCGAGCTGACGCGCGGCAAGACAGGTCGCCTTTACGGAAACCTTTTCAGTCTTCTGACCGTCCTCAAAGGGCTTCCGATGGCCTACAATCGCGACCTTCAGGAAGACAAGGAAGCGGTCTTCGATTCCGTGGACACGGCCAAGATGGCCCTTGCCGTGACGGCCGAGATGATGACTGCTCTGGTGATCAACACGGAAGCCACGACGAAGGCTGCCAACGACCCGGCTCTACTTGCCACGGATCTGGCCGACGAACTGGTGCGGAAGAATATCCCCTTCCGCAAGGCTCACGATCTTGTCGGAAAACTCGCCGCAGAATCAGCCAAGACCGGCATACCCCTCGACAAGCTTCCGAAAGATTTCATCCTGGAGATCTGCCCGGAACTCATCGGGGAGTGGGAGTGGTTGTTTGACCCGATTAGGTCACTAAAGGCCCGCTCAGCAACAGGTGGCCCCTCTCCAGAGAATGTTTCCAGACGGCTGGCCCACTGGAAAACCATCCTCACTTAGGCCTGACTCGGGTAAACGGGTAAGTGCATTTATGGAACTAAAGAACGTCTTCTCCTTCCGCGAGCAGGATGACGAGGCGCTTCCGTTCATGGATCATCTCGGCGATTTACGAGTGATGATCATCCGGATTGCCCTGACCCTTGTTGTGGCAATGGTCGGGGCGTTTTTCTTTCGGGGGATGCTGGCAACTGTTGTGCAGCGACCCCTGATTGCAGTCGATCCTGTCAGGGCCAACTCCCTTCAGTCTCTTGGCGTGCCCGATTCCATGACCATCTCCTTGGAGCTCTCCTTCTACGCGGGGCTTATCATCTCCTTCCCAATCCTCCTGATTTTCCTAGCCCAATTCCTCTTTCCCGCTCTCAAGCCTACCGAACGGAAGATCCTCCTTCCGGTGGCAGCCTTCGGTATGGCCCTCTTTGTGACTGGGATTCTCTTCGCGTATTTCGTTGTCCTTCCCGGCACGCTCGATTTCTTCTTCAAGGATGCCAAGTCGATGCATTGGACTCCGACTTGGACCGTGCGCGAGTACTATTCCTTCACCACACAGTTCCTCATTGCCTTCGGTGTCGCCTTTGAGATGCCGATGGTGGTTCTGGCCCTGGTCAAGTTAGGTCTTCTGAATGCTGAGAAGCTCCGCAAGGCCCGATCGGTCTCGATTATTACGATCTTTACAGTAGCCGCCTTCATCACACCCTCACCCGATCTCGTGACCTATCTCCTGATGGGGGGACCGATGGTTCTACTTTACGAATTCTGTATTGTGCTCGCCCGCTGGGTCGAACCCAAGGTGGAGGCAATTTCACAGGGATAAAGGGGATAAATGGGATGGAGGAATTTTTTTTAAAGCTTAAGCCCCACTTGTTGAGTTGGTGCCAGAGCGCGGGTTCTTTCAGGGCAATGCCCAACTCCTTAGCAAGACGTTCACAAAGCTCAGCCAAGGTCAGATCAGGTTTTTTGGCGATCCAGTCGCGAATGAGTCCCTCCACGGGGGCTATGCGG
>Ga0114958_10002885_pt1 | contig 12577 bp, 2 predicted proteins | sample C_130208_EF_Meta_FD_89577 | JGI IMG/M metagenome (GOLD analysis project Ga0114958, IMG submission 89577) | Freshwater microbial communities from Lake Croche, Canada to study carbon cycling - C_130208_EF_MetaG | ecosystem: Environmental > Aquatic > Freshwater > Lake | place: Lake Croche, Canada... | reverse complement strand
TTCCTAACGGTGCTCTAAAACTTCCACTTGACCCGACAGGCTATGACCCAGAGGGTCGAATTGATGAAGCAAGCACTGACTTCACTGACGATCCTGCAGTTCTTTCTAACAAGTATGACACCAAAGATTTAATTGACACTTTAGAGCAAGCAATTATTCCTCAGGATGGCGCAAAGAACGCAACTGGCTACGGCCCACTTGAGTTCAACCAAGGCGAAGAGTTTGTTCCAGCCGAAGCAATCTATGCAGCTCTTGACCAACAAGGTGAAGACGCTCAGATGATTGCCGCCAAGATTTATGACAATCAAAACGGCGACACTAAGAACCAAGACGCTCTTAAGGCAAGCCGCGAGGTTAAGGCTCCAGCCAAGAAGATTGCTGAAATCTCAACCCCTGCTCAAGCAGGAGATCTAAATAAGCCAGTAGGAGAGCCTGGTTCTTGGAAGTATGAGCCTCGTCCATCTTTTGGTGGAAATAATTACCCAGGAGAAAAGAACAACCCAACCGAGACAAAAGGCACAGTTTCGCAACTTCGTGAAGGCGACTATGTTTGGCACGATGGTGAGTGGAAGAAGGTTGTAAAGAGGGAAGTAAAAACTCGTAAAAAGAAGAATGACAAAAATGGCCAGGAATACACAGCAACTGACTATACAGCCACTCTTGAAGATGGAACTCAGCTTGACCAATCATCTGGTCAGCATGGAGGTCTAGAGCGATTCACCTATGTTCCATTCAATGACACAACAAAGCCAGTAGATAACCGCGATGGAACATTTACTTGGCGTGGAGTTACATTCAGAAAAAACTTTGGAAAGTACTCAGCAGTTGGCTATCACGCAGGACTTGGTATCGGAACATCCGATACTCCTGAGGGCCTAGCCAAAAATATTGATGCTTATCTAGATAAGAGTGGCTCAAGTGGCGGTAAAACTCCTAGCGGTCAAACACCTGTCACTCCAGATGGCAGTGGAATACCTCTCCCCGATGGAGGCGGAACTCCTGATGGAACTCCTGAAGCACAGATCCCTCAGGAGCAGGTAGTAGATGACGAAGTCTTTGGAAGCGTTGGAGAAATTCTTAAGGCTTTTCTTGATGACGTTATAAATATTTGGAATGGAGAGTATAAGTCTGGTCCGTCTAAATCAAGAATTCGTGACTTCGCTGAACAGACTGGTATCCCAGAAGCAGACATCATTAAAGCAGTTGAAGACGCTGGCGTTGAGATCTCTCCTAACCCAGAGTCAGTAGTTTCAACTGATCCAACTCCAGAACCAGATGTTGCTCAAGAAGTTTTGTATGAAGGTGCTCCTCCAGTAGAAGCCGTCACCCCAGAGCCAACAAATGAACCAGATGTTGCTGACCTTGTTGACGAAGTAAAGGGTGGTATCCCTACTTCTTCAGAAATCCAAGCAATGCTTGACGGTGAAGGAATTGGTTCTCAAGATAACATTTCCGGCGATGCCCCTTCCGAAGTTTTGCCTAAGGCTCTTCAAGAAGAAAAAGCAGTAGATTCTCCTGCAGGTACTACAGCACCTGGACAACTTCAAGAGATCCCTTACGAGACATCAAAGTTTGTTCCAAATGACCCAAACAATCCTGACGGACCAGGAAGAGTGGAGAAGTCTTCTGGTAAGGCTCAGGTAATTGACATTGCTGGTCGTAAGGTTGTTATCGTTGATGTTAACGGTACTCCAGTTCCGTTCTACCTAAGTACTGGCGCAGGTGGCAAGGAAGATGTTCCAGCTGGTAAGTGGTATCCATTCTTTGGTGTTGGGGAAGATGGCTGGATAAATAAGGGTAATGCCGAAGACATTAATAACTACTACGGTAGCCCAGAACTTCGCGCTCAAGCTGAACTACTTGACGCAACCATTGGTGACATCAGAGCCAATGACAGCATCCCCAAGGTTACTCCAGCCGGACCACACATTGACGCGATCAATGCTGACTTAACACCTACCGAGAACAACAAGCCAGATAGTCCAGACAACCTAAAGTCAAATGTTGATGCTTTAGTAGAGAAAATTAAAACTCCAGAATCACCTACTAAAGCCGAAGCAACACCTGAAGTAACACCTAAAACAGAAACTTCTGAAATAAGATTCCTTGACCCAGAGGGCGATCTGCAGGATCAAGTTGCTAAGGCAATAGAAGATGGAAAGCAAGTCCGATTCTTCTACAACGGCTCAGAGCGAATTGTAACTCCTATTGAGGTTAAGTACAACGAAAAGAACGGTAACTATAACCTCGTTACAGAAGACGCTCAAGGTAATGTAAAGACCTACACGCTGAGCAAGATTGAAGGTGCTCCTGACAAGAACACGACACCTGAGCCAGTCGCTCTCCCTGAGCCAGTCGGTGCTCCTCAACGTGTAACTACTGCTGTTAAGAATCTCCAGCCAGGGGATGTTCTTGCAAATGACTACTTTGTAGTTGAATCCGTATTCTCAGATGCAGATGCAGAGGCTGCAAAGCCAGGAGCAGTTTGGGTCACTGGTTACTACCCAGGTCACGCTTCCCAGAAGACCAAGCTGTGGTATCCAGAAGACAATCGCGAAGTTTTCCGCTTCGTTGAGCCACCTGCTAAGGGTGATCTTCCAGAACTAAGCAAGCCATTTGCTAAGAACTTTGGAAAGGTTTACAAGGATCAGAACGACCAATGGAAGTTAAGAAGCCCAGAGGCTCAAGCCGAGTACGACGCTGCCAAGGCTGAATATGACAAGAAACTTGCAGAAGCTATGGGACGTTGGACTGCCCCAGAGAATGCTCCTGCACTTGATGCAGTTGTTCAGGGTCCAAATGCGCCATATAAACTTGTTCAAAATGCTCAGGATCTTCTACCAGGAGATATTGCCTACCAGCAAGAAGATCCAAAGTTTGCAGCTGGCCTCCTTCCCGAGCCATACACTCACTACTTTGTCATTCAGGAAGTGTTCACAGATGAAAATACTCCTGAAGGTAAGGTAAATATTCGCGGTTACTACCCAGGTCACGAGTCTCAGGTACGCGAATGGAACAAAGAGACTCCAATCTCAATCATTCGTGGAGATCAAGCACCTGCTGTAGGAGACAAGCCAGCACTTATTAGTCCAAAGCAGAAAGATGATAAGTACGAGAAAGACCAGAATGGAAGAATTACACCAGCTGGTCGGGAAGCATGGCTACAGGACAAGGCAGCATTTATTGAGGCGACAAAGGCTTCGGCTCAAAACTACAATGATGTTGTTGGAGACTACATTGCTCCAGATCAACCTACAGCTTTAGAGAACGCAGTCCCGAAAGCTCCAAGAAAGCCATTCAAGACTGTTCCTGCCTTCCAAGGTGACAGACTCATAGAAATTGTCAAGGCTGCAAATGGTGATCCAGCAAAACTTAAGGAACTTCTAAGTAAAGAAGAGATTATCTTCTTTGACTATGAAACAGCCGCTGACGGCAACTGGGGGCCAGACGCTGCCCCAATTCAACTAGCAGCTCACCGAGTTAAAAATGGTCAGATTGTTGACTCATTTAATGTCTTTATGAACCCAGGAATTCCTCTAGGGGATTGGTACTACAAAACTGACGAGAATGGTAATAAGGTACTTAAGGGGTCTCTAAAGACTCAAGATGGTCAGATTGTAGATGATGCTTTCTTAGCAAATCAGATTAGTCCATTAGAGGCTCATCAGCAGTTTGCTGATTGGCTTGGAGGAGATTACATTCTTGCTGGTCAAAATGCTGGAGTATTTGACGCTCCAATTCTTGAATATAGACTTAAAGAAGCAGGAAAAGATTACAACCCTGCAGGTCTAATTGACACTCTCCCTCTTGCTCGTTCCGTTACAGGACAGAAGAAGGGTAACGGTTTAGTAGACCTAGCAAACAAGTACGGTATTGATCTAGCTAATGCTCACAATGCGCTTGACGATGCTAAGGCAACTTCTGAACTACTGTCTGCTCTTCTTGACGATATGGCCCAGAACGGGAAGGGTCTTGACCAACTTGATCCTGATGCAAAAGCTGCTGAGATTGCTCAAGAGATGGCAGCCTACGAAGCAGCTAAGAAGGCTTATGAAGACTTCCAAGCAGGTATTGTCCAAGCTGCTGTTGTAGATGGTGGAGTAAACAAGGACGGCTCACCAATAACTGCAGATCAACTTATTAAAGAAGCAAATGCTAATAATGTAGTTGATCCAGAAGCATTTAAGAACATCCCCGAAGGTGTTAAGACAGAAGTTCCATCACTTGATAGTGCTTCTTGGGTAAATGATGATGAGAACACTACTCTCATTAATGAGACTCTTCGTCCAACTGATCTGCAACTTGGTGACTACATCCCAACACTAGATGGTGGATACCGTCAGATTGTTGACATCACTGAAGACCCAGACAACAAAGACAACTTCTTGGTAGCAACTCGACTTGTTGGAACTGACGAAGTAATAATTGCTAGTTGGTTTAAGTACAACAAGGGTTTCAACGGAGTACGTCGTCAAAATGATGCTCCAGAAAACCCAACTCCAGCAGCTCAGGCTAGCCCAGTTGACCAAATAGTTTCTGACATTCTTGATGGTAAGACGACAGATGTTCCTTCTGTTGATGAGCTCATCAAAACTGCTACTTCTGCCCCAGAAGCAGCCAGTCCTAGCCCATTGGCGAACAAGAGTGTCCCTGAGCTCAAGAGGATGGCTTTTGACGGTAACCTGCGCCAAGAAGATCGCGACGCAGCCAAGCGTGAACTTGCTAAGCGTCCTCCGGTTGATGACGGCAAGCCATACCGACCACTTCCTGGTGAGAATGTTGATGGAAACATCATTGCTAGAAAGAAGTCAGACCCCAAGCTAACCCCAGAAGCAGACGGCGGAGGTGGCAGTGACTCAAGTGGGAATGGTGGTGTCGTTCCAGCTGCCCCAACTACTCCCCCATCCCAGGGTGGCGGGCCAGAGGCTACACCAACTCCAGAGTCTGACCAAGTAAATAACAATGTTGCCGCTAACAAGCGTTGGCAAGCACGTTTTGGTCGCAAGCCTCCAGTTTTCTACAAGAAGAACCGAGGAATGTTTTACGACATTAACCAAGTTCCAGTTAATGTTGGAGACAAAGTAACCCACAACAACCCAGACTTTGCTGCTAAGTATGGCGAAGGTGTTGTTACAAAGCGTATTCCAAACCTACAGCGCAAGCGTGTTATCGGTGGACGATGGGTCCCAGTTGACTATGCAAGCTATGTCTATGTAGATTTTGGTGACGGTAAGGGACCTCGCAAGTTTGCTGCTCGAATGCTTGTAAACAGTAACCAAGATGCTATTGAGAACCCAGCAAACGAAGTCAAGCCAGTTCCAGATGCCGAAATGGGTGTTCCAGATGTCTATATTGATGACTGGAAGAAGTTTGGAAAGGCTCTTGAAGAGTTTGGTGTTGTTCCTGGAAAGAATCTATTTGGTAATGATGGATTCCAAGCAGAGGCTGGCAATGCTCAGCAGGTTGTGATAACCAAGGACAAGGATGGAAACTACGCTGTCTACCTCAAGGAAGAAAATGTCCGTGGGTATAACCGCAAGGTAGAGCCTCTATTCGTTAGTAGCAATCTTCCAGAGGCAGCAAACTTCTTTGTTGCTGAAGTACACAACCGCCGCTATGGAGTTAACCTTCCACCTAACCCAGTTTGGGAAGGTCTAGAAGCCCCTGCTAGTCCAAAGACTGATGTAGTTGATGTACCAGATGCCCCTGCCATAGACAACAGTGGCAAGCCTAGCGTTGTAAACATTGACCCTTCTGGTGATCTACACCAACAGTTACAGGATGCAATTGATAACGGTCAAAAGGTAGCGTTCTTGTACAACGAAAAGGAACGTCTATTAGATCCAATAAGTGTTTGGCACAATCCAAAGAAGGATCACTTCAACCTCTATGCAGCTGACCCTGAGGGCATAAAGAAGAACTACACCCTTGACTTGATTCAGAAACTTGACAAGCCAGTTGAAGCACCTCCAATTCCTGAAGCACCTGCAGTTGAACAATACATACCAAGTGCAGAACTAGAGCGCATGGATGAAATTAAGAATGGTGCTCAAGCATTTGAAGATACTGTTGAAAATGCAGAGTTCGGTTTTGGTATGCGTGCATTCCCCGAAGATAACCAAGCATTCATAGATGACTTAAAAAACGGAAATCAAGTTAAAATTTCTTGGGATGAGAATGCTCAGGGGTGGAAAGCTGAATATGCTCTAAATGCAGCTGACAATAAAGTTCCTAAATACTTTGCTGACCTTAAAGAAGCAGTAGATGAAGCAGTTACTGACTTAGCCAATCTTCGTGATCCTAGTCAACAATCTCCGGCTATTGAACCTAATAATGACGGACCTGCTGCTCCTGAAGCACCTGCAGCTCCTGCAGCTCCTTCCACAGACAATGTGTACATTGACCCTGCCGGAAATGCTGAACAGCAGATTATGGATGCAATTGAGTCTGGAAAGAAGATTGTATTTAACTACAACGGCAGTGATAGAGTTCTCACTCCTCTAAGCGTTCGTAAGAATCCAAATAACGGGAATGTCAATGTCTACGCTGAAGACGCTGCTGGTGAGCGCAAGAACTACACCATAAGCAAGATGGAGAAGGTAGAGAAGCCAGCAGAAAAGGCTCCTGCCGCTCCAGAAGCACCTGTAGAACAGATACCTGCTGCTCCAGAAGCACCTGCTGCTCCAGAAGCACTTGGTATGCCTCAAGAGGATGTTGTACAAAGATATGTAGATCAACTCAAAGAAGATAATAACCTTAGAGAAGCAGGATTTGAATTTTATAAAAATGCACATATAAACCGATTTAGGATAATTAAGGCAGGAAGAACCGCGCATGTAGAAATTCGCAATGGAGATATAGCAGTTTGGCCTGATGCAGATCCATTTAATGTAGAGAAATATACAAATCTATATGAAGCCACTAAGGCCGCAATGAAGATGTTCCCTGGCGAAGATAGGTCAGGTCTCATCCCTGAAGTCAAAGTTCTTGATAGAGGCCCTTTCCCTGAGGATATATCAAACCTGAGCAAGGATCAGGTTATTGATATTCTAAAGAAACTTCGTAAAAAACTTCCTGCTAGAAATGCTCCAAGAGATTTTGAAAATAATAGATTAAAAGATGCTGCCCTTGAGATTGATAGATATATCAAAGAATTAAAAACTTCAGCTAGAGATATAGATGCTATGCCAGTTTGGAACCTACAAAGGGCTGTCAACAAGTTGACATTTGATGGATCTCCAGAGGCTCTTATTTTAGCTGAAAATCTTCAAAGTTATATTGAAAGTATTAAAGAACAAAAACTATTGATTAAGCAAAAGCGTATTAAGGCTTTTGAAGACAAGATTAATGAACCGTTCCCAACTAATCTAATACCTTCGCCATCTAGTGAATTCGGCAAGCAAGAAGTGTTAGATCTTCTAAATGAAATATCTAGAAGATTGCCAAATTCTGCTGATATTCCAGATATTGATAGTGATCTTGATAGAGCTAGAAGACGTATAGATCATGTTATAAGCCGTATTGAACAACTTAAATCCTCATCATTATTATCAGAAGAATTTAATTCTGGACGCTATCTAGAAGAAGCTTTTAACAGCTTAAGAACAGCAAACGCTGGTGATAATTTTAATAATCTTGCTAATATCCTTGAAGATTTGAAAGTTAGAATTGATGCTGGAAAAGCAGGATACGAACTTAAGAAGCAGATAGAAAAAGCAGAAGCACAGAAAGCCCTCCGCGAGGGACCAGTGCCACCACTTGATGCTCCAAACATAGAAAATATAGACTATGAAAAGCTTGCTGCTGACCGTATAGCAAATGGTGAAAATAAGTTTAAGCCTGGAGCAAGACTAAAAAGTCTTCTTGGTGGTGATGCGTTCTATGCAGACAACAACAACTACTACCTGAACGATTTCAAGGATGAGTTGAAGGCATTCTTTGCTAGCGACACAGAGCTGCCACTATCTACATTGAGTGTGCGTGCTCGTACTGCCCTTGGTAAGTTCCTAGCCTCTGACATAAGAAATCAGCAAAGCTACAAGGGCCAGAGTAAGGCCGAAACTGACACTAACCGATCTGACATGCTAAACCTTATCTATGCCCTAGCCGAAGAAAAGCAAGCCTTTGAACCTAATAGACCTGATCTAGGTCTAGGAAAAGCCATTTTAGATATGTCATATGATGATATCTATGGGCCTGCTCATAATCTCAGGGATAAAAAACAAGTTCTACCTATACTTGTTGATGGTGTTGACACAGGTTTTGATGTAAAAATGCTTGGCGTTGATGCTGGCATTAATCGTGAGTACACATATCAAATAATCCACCGAGAGAGTGGACAAAGGTTTATTGTTAAAAGAGAGAAAAATAATCGTGCGGCCAACGCTGAGGTATATTCAAATGCTATAGCTAGAGCTTTTGGTATACAGGGAATGCCATTCGTAGATCGTAGTAATAAAGACAGTAAGATAATTGTCTCAACATTTTCTGGAGACAGTGCTCGTCTTAAAGATGGTGCAGTTGCTTTTATGGACTACCCAGACTATGGAGTTACAAAAACTATTGCCCGTAGAATGGATGCAATACAATTAATAAAGATGAACATCCTTGATGCTTTAGTTTATAATACTGATAGACATATTAAAAACTTTATGGTTGGTGATGTAAATGATCTTGGAGTTGGAGAAAACGGCTTTAACGAGATCCAACTTTTCCCCATAGATCATGGATTCGCTCAAGCATATGCTAGCCCAGGTTCGGTTGATAGAGGATACGACCCAGAAAAATACGTTAGGACCGGCGGCAGGGATGGTGGAAATCTAGCAAGAAAATTGATAGGACAGATTGGTCCAGAAGCTTATCAAGAAATTTTGAAACAAGAGTTGGCTAGCTTTGAGTCCCGTATTTGGGCCCTAGGAGACGCTGCAGGATTGAGTAAAGAAGAGATTGAAGCATTAATATCTAGAGGAAAGTCTATGACAGATACTGACATTGCTTACTGGATTGAGGTAGCTAAAGAGAATGGCTGGAAAGACTAATGTCAATAAAGATATATAGAGTTTATTCCGATGACCCTAATGATGAGGTTGAAGGTTTGGATGATAACAACCACTTTATGTCTATAGTTGCTACAGAGGATGAAGCTAAATATGCTGCACCTAAGCAACTAGAGGGTACTTTTAACGACGAGCGAATTTCAATGTTGCTCAGCCAATACAAGGATTGGGACGACAATACCTCTAAGTTAGATCACCCAGACACCCCGCTTGGTTGGGCAGAAGTACTTTGGCAAAATATAGGTTTTGCCTCGGTAATACCTGTGCCAGATGATTATGTTCTAGATCTTCAATACACTGACGACCGCTTTGAAGATGTTGTTGAAGATGAGACCGCCCGTGCACAGTTTTATCTAGATGCCAAAGAAGAAGAGATTAATAGGCGCGCGGCTATTCTTGAAGAATATAAAAATAAAAAAGTAATAGGAGAGAAATAATGACACTAGAAGATGCGTATAATGGTCTATGGGCAAGTGTCAACCACAAGGACGACACAACTGTCACCTATCTATTCTACCTTGACGCTGAAAAATACCTAAAGAGATCTCAGGGCGAATGGATACCTGTGGACGCGCTTGATGATGACAACACTGATGGAGATCTTCAGGTCCCGGTTACTGATGCTTTTGTAGCAGTTTTTGATAAGGCATTAGAAGATGGTCAAGAACTAACCATTGACGATGCCAGAGAGTATTCAAGAAAGATTCAATCTCCAGACTCAGCAGACTCACCGCAAGAAGATTCGGAGTAACCGTGAATTTTGTAGGTCATTCAGATAATAACTGTCTATTTGGTTTAGACAGTTACGGTGTTGTCATTGATAAATCAACTAAAGAAGTGTTGTCAGTTGGTTCATATGACTCATTAGTTGCTTCTGCTGACTGGTCTACTTCCACCTTTACGCCAGAAGATTCACTTTTTGAACTTGCATCTGCTTCCATAGTTGATCTTGACATCAAGGTATTCTCAAACAACGACCGCATGTATACGATTCCAAAATCTGCACAGACGGAGGCAAAGCGTGCCCTTGAGTGGCACAAGGAGCACAAGCGCGGTGGGACTCCTGTAGGGATGAATACTGCTCGCACTCTTGCTAAGGGTGGTCAGATTGGTATTGAAAAAGTTCGCCATATTGCTAAGTATTTCCCACGCCATGAAGTAGACAAAAAGGGCAAGGGCTACAAGCCTGGAGAAGACGGCTTCCCGTCCAATGGTCGTATTGCTTGGGCTTTGTGGGGCGGAGATGCTGGTCGACGGTGGGCAAGTGCAGTCGTTGAGCGAGAGAACAAGAAGATTGCCGATGCTTCTATCTATGAAGAAGTGTCTTCAGTAAATCTCTACTACTTCTCCAACGAGGATGCCGAGTTCTCAATCAGAGTTAATGCTGATGGTTCTGGTATTGACCGCCTATATATGACAGACCTAGAAGGTCTTGTATCAGTCTGGGACGACGGTTCTTGGTCAGACCTTGGGGAGTCTAGCGAAAGTTTTGCTTTCTACGATGCAGTCCTTGACGAAGACGACAGCACCAGCGAGAAGTTATATTTCCCAGTTGACCAAGAAGCTGCTTTAGTTGCTTCTGCTCTTTTGGATTCGTCCCCATTCCTAGCCACCAGCATTGAGAACATCAATGTTGAAGAGGCATCAATGGTTGCTGCCGCTATGGGAGAGATTGATTGGGGTCACATTGACTCCCTCACCTTTGCTGATGCACCTGCTACAAAGCCAGAAGGCGATGGAAATTACACACCTGAAGAGAGAGCAAAGAACGCTGGTGCTCAGGTTCGTGATGCCACTGGTCGCTTTGCAAAAATGAATTCAAGAGTGACCATTTCTAAAAATCCTCAGGCTAGCGGTGAAATAACCGGGGTAAATGCCGACAACCAAACTGTAACTGTCAAACTAGATAATGGCAGTAGTGTTGATGTTCCAGCCAACTTAACCGAGGCTGTATCAAACACACCTAGTCAACCAAACTACGGAACTGCTATTAGCGGTAAGAGATTTGGTCAGCCACTTGATGTAAGCGGTATTCTCGGAGAGCCTCGTGACTCAAGTAATCCAGTTCAGGCTGGCTTACCTAATCGGCTCCCCCCACTAACTCGGGGCGATATCCAATCAATGCTTACTGACTGGCCTAACTGGGTTGCAGATCAGCGCACAGCATTTGACAAGACTAAGCAAAGCACCCCTCAAGTTCATGTGAACACAGATGCAGAAGATGTCAAGGCTCCAAACGCCTACAACGATCCGTATCTTCGTAAGTGGCTTGATGAAAAGTACTCAAAGAAGGGTAAGACTTCTTACCCTAACCGTTCTTGGTATAGCCCTCTCCGTCGTGATGATATCCAAGCAAAGAAGCCTGCAGGAAAGGTGCACTTCTCCGCCGAGGCAATTGTTGCCGCTGGAGATGCAAAAGCTTTAACACCAGAAACATCAGATGTTCCTCCAATCTATATGGCAATCGTTGCTGAGGATGATCCCCAGGCAGTGATGGATCTAGTTTGCTTGATTCCTACCTCGGATAAATCAACTACTCCGACAACATTCACCAGAAAAGACAAAAAATGGGTGAATGATGAAACAGTTTTGGCTGACTTAAATAGTCCAACTCCCCCTCCTGTAGTTGTTCTTGATGATGCAACACTAAAGAATGTTCTTGAGCAGATTGAAGGTCCCCCAGAGCAGGTAGTAACCGCATCACTAGACTCTGTCTTGTCACTTCTGTGGGATTCATCTGGTCAACTCCTTGCTGTCACTGCTGCAGGTGGTTTAGATAAGAACAAGGGCAACGCTGAGAAACTTCGTCGTTACTGGACAATTGGTAAGGGTGGGGCAAAAATCCGTTGGGGAACTGGCGGAGACTGGACTCGCTGTGTTCGACACCTATCTAAGTACATGGGTCCTCGTGCCAAGGGATACTGTGCCCTTCGTCACAAGGAAATGACTGGTATGTGGACTGGTGACAAGGCTCACCGCCAACTATACGGTAAGAAGGGTGCTTTTTCATCCTATAGTGATGAGATTGTCCGTTCTACCCAGGAAGTAATCTCAAACGCTGAGTTGAATGCCCAAGCAAATGATGCTCGACAGAGGATAGTTGCTTCTGGAGGCCCGCAAGACCCTGGTGCAGAGTTCCATATGCCACTAGTTCTCCCAGAAGGCGTAGAGACTGGCGATGGTCGTAAGTTTGCCAAAGGCTCTGTTTCAATGCGTGAACTCCCCCTCCCACTTATGTGGCAGATAAAGACTGCTCAAGGGCATGACGGCTCCGTTGTGGTTGGAAAAATTACCAAAATGGAGCGTACTGACGACGGTGTTGGCAACGCTTATGGCGTTTTTGACACTGGAGAGTATGGAAAAGAAGCAGAGCGTCTAGTCCGTGGAGGTTTCATAGATGGAATCTCTGCAGATCTTGACCGATTTGAGGCAGACGAAGAAGAAGCCTCTACTGAAGAAGAGAAGAAGATAGGTTCAGGAAAGATAAAAATCACCAAGGGGCGCATCATGGGCGTTACTTT
>Ga0114958_10002884_pt1 | contig 12578 bp, 13 predicted proteins | sample C_130208_EF_Meta_FD_89577 | JGI IMG/M metagenome (GOLD analysis project Ga0114958, IMG submission 89577) | Freshwater microbial communities from Lake Croche, Canada to study carbon cycling - C_130208_EF_MetaG | ecosystem: Environmental > Aquatic > Freshwater > Lake | place: Lake Croche, Canada... | reverse complement strand
TTCCTCTTCTTCCTCTTCCTCTTCCTCTTCCTCTCCCTCAGGAACAACCGGTTCAGAAGCTTCCACCGAAGCGGTGGCAGCAATAATTGCCTGGGAAGGCGGCTTGAGATCTGGATCTATAGCCAGCAAGATACCAACCACAGAAACAAGTCGCTCCAGCTCAATGAACGAAGCCACGTCCTGAATCTCCAATGTATATTCAGGGTGCGAACCGCTAATTACGACCGAGGCTCCAGCTGAATGTTTGGCCACCGCTAAACTCCCTGCTCCCGTCACCGGCGCCACTGCTTCAGCACGACGCTCCAGCCACTGTTGAATTGTGGCGGCAGCAATAGATGGTGTCAGACCGAATTTGGCCGCCAGCTCTTTTGTATATTCCATGAGAGCCAGCTGTCCCTCATTCTTGCCTCTGAGAACCATCTGACTAATATAGGCAAACTGCGCCGATTCCGACTCATAGTTATCAACGGCGCGCCACTGGAACTTTGCCAAGGCCTTGTCCTCAGAATCCAGTTTGATCATATCCAGGAATGGTGTCAGTGCCATTATCCGTTTTTGGAGCGTTTTCGCGGTCAAGGGAGCAGATCGTCGCGGATTAGGATGTGTCCAGGTATAGCTGGCATGGAGATCACGAAGCTGGACGATCTCATCCGTACGACCGATTGCAGCAATCACCGCCGGCAAAAGGCCTTGTGCATCACTGGCCACTGCAGCAATATAGGTCGCTCTGCGCTGGGGAACCTCTAGTGTGATATCGCATGATCCATCTTCATAGAGAATGAGCGTGAATGACGTTGTAACGTGTTCGGATACCATTGGAATTTTAACTAGAATCACGGAACCCGCGGATACAGGAAGATTCTGATTGAGATATTGGGCAAACACTTTGGCATCGGTCAGGACGGTTGATCCATCTGGATTGAGGCCCAGTTTGAGAAGCGGCGCTTTTCCCGCTGAGAAGAATCGCAGAAATGGAATAGTCTTGGAAGCACGGAGGGCATAGAATACCCGTTCAAGAGATTCGGGTTTGCTTGCAGGAGAGGGTAGTGACCAACGGAGTCGGACCATGGTCGTCATCTTCACTGAGCGTCCACCTCTATGTTCTTTGAGAGAGGCCTGTACCGATGAAATGCGTTTAATACGATCGGCCATGTAGGGCAGAACTGCCTCGTATAGACCAGAGTTCTCTCTCATTCTGAGCTGGGCGGGATCAGTTAACCAGGGAAAGTAGAGTTGATAGAATCCGGCAAACATGGCTGTGGTCAAGGGCTCTTCGTCAACGAGATCAGAGAGTAGGATGGCCGTAATCTCTGGAAGTTTACCGTCTTTTCGGATATCAGGTGCCAATGCTGTCTCAATCAAAAGACTGTTGAGCATGGTGGGTCCGATCGGTTTACGATTTCCTGCCTGGTCTATCAGTATTGGACTCGGCACACGGACCGTCATGGGATCTGGAAGGATGGGGACCGACCAATGAAATTCAATTGGGCGATAGCCATCGGCGACACGCACACCCAAAAATACGGCCTCAGGTGCCCACCGGGGATCACCCCTTTTTTGTATCCAGAGTAGGCGTTTGATATCGGCCACGCTCATGAAGGGATAGACATCGGTAAGAGGACCGACAGGGCTAACATCTAAGCTGACCCATGGCCCTTGAAGATCTTCTAGAAGTGGAATTGTGGTGACAGCACTCATTGTCCTCTAAATACAGTCTAGTTAATCTATTTAGATTATCGTAATATGTTACCGTAGGATGCCATAACTTCTTGACTGGCTGCAGTGGTCAAGGAGTTACCTAAACAGATTCTATTCTAGCAGAGATAATGGGTGTTCACTTGTTTATTCCGACCGATTACGGACTGGCGAATCGTCTCCGTGGCTATGTCGGTGCATGGGCGCATGCCAAGCAGCGGGGCTGTGAACTCCATGTCTTATGGAATGAATCACCGGCCTGTCCATACCGTATTGAAGAGATGTTTGAACCCCTGCCCAGCACCAAATTTATTACAGAGGCAATTAGGGCTTCAACAGTCTATGACCATAGCACATCTGATTTAGGTCATCTAAGCCATATTTTGGCAAAGGCGAATATATCGCCAGCCTTAGCACCCATATTGATTGCTTCCTTGGTACCTGTTGCGCCGATTCGGCAGAAACTCAGGGAACTCTATCATTCCACCCCCTTATCAGAAGCCATCGGTCTCCACATACGACGCACGGATCATGTCGGCTACGCCAATGAATGCGGTGGATCAACATCCTTAGATCTATTCTGGCAATTTGCAGATAAGAATCCTGATCGGCCGATCTTTCTTGCCTGCGATGATCCAGATACACTTAGACAGGCCAGAGAAAGATATGGGAATCGTATTCATGTCAGTAAATCCTTTATGCCTAGCAGTCAGGCGCTGCGTAAGACCGACGGAGAACATGCAGTACTAGATATTTATTGTTTGGCTCTATGTAATCAGTTTCAGGGCAGTAATGCCTCTTCCTTTTCGGCCCATGCAAATTATCTGCGGACGGCGTGGACTATGAGTTCCTCTTTACTGAATAAAATAGAGATTCAGGTTCAGAGAGGTAAAGAAAAACTAGTATTTTCGTTTTCATTATATGGATCAAACAAAAAATATACAGAAGGTATGGTAATAAATGCGCGACAGATATCGGAACGATTTCCTAGTGCGCGTATACATATATATATAGCCGATGATGTTCCGTCTGAGATAGTTGAAAAACTTAGATCTTATTCAGCGGTTCATCTTATTCCTGTAAAGCGTGAATTAGGAAGTATTAATATGTTTGATCGTTTCTATGCTATAGATGATCCTGAATGTGATCTACTCTTTGTACGTGATGCTGACAGTCGGATCCATGACAGAGATGTAGCATGTATAGAAGATTTTGTGGCTTCTGATAAATTACTACATATAATACGTGATCATAAAGGGCACAATACACTTATTATGGGAGGTATATGGGGTATCCGTAAAAAAGCATTACTAGGGCAGTCGCTAAAAGATATTATTCAGCGATGGTTAAATGATAATGGTCATCCAAGAAATTATGGAATGGATCAAGTATTTCTTGGTCGCGTAATTTATCCTATGCTAGTTAAGTCAGCGATGATCCATGATGCGAATATGCATTTTAGACAGTCTGAGTCAGTGTTTCAACCATTTCGTGTAGATGTAGTTAATAAATTGTTTGTCGGTCAGGTCCATGATTTCAATGAAGAAGGGGAAGAGATTTTGATCTATGATATTAATTAGAACAAATGGATATAAAGATATAGTACAGGACCTAACAATAGTATGATCATCCTCAATCAATCAGAGAAAGCAGTGGTGCTTTCTAAAGCGAATCCGGATCCTATCTATGTGTTTTGTCAGTTCTTTTTACCGTCTACAGCCGACCGTCTTGCAGAGATTCAGCACTGTTTGCGGGCCAATCTAGAGAATCTGCATCTGGCCAAGGTCTATCTTTTGAATGAGCGGATCTATACGGATGAAGAGATGGGACTGACTGGACTGACTGCTGGACTAGCTGAACAAAAGCTAGTCCAGTATAACCTAGGTCGCCGCCTAAAATTCAGTGATGTATTCACCTATATTAGGGATAATGCTATTCACGGTTACACGGTAATCATAAATAGTGATATCTTCCTGGATAAGACCATTGAGAAGTTACAGAAGTCCGAACTACATTTGGAGAAGAAGATGTTGGCCCTTCTGCGATATGAGTATGATCCAACAAATATTGTTAAATCCAAAATTTTTGGTCCACGATTTGACAGTCAGGATAGTTGGATTTTCCATTCTAAATTTATTCCGACTGTAGCGCAAATACCGGCCTTTGATTTTGAATTCGGTAAGCCAGGCTGCGACAATAAGATTATCTATCTTATGAATATTCTGGGCTACAAAGTTATAAATGATCCTGTCTTTATCAAGACCTATCATGTTCATGCCGCCGTGGCGCGAGACTATACCATTAAAGACCGTGTACCTGATCCATATGCTGTGATCACTCCCTATGGATATTCAATTGATAAGATTAAGGCATCCTTGGGAATTAATCTGACTGAACTTGAGCCGCGCACCAAGAGTTTCGGTGAAATTCGCTTTGAGGATAATGTTATGCTCCATGACTATGTAAAGAAGAAGTTAGACAAGGGCAAACATTTCATTATCCCACGCATTGCTGGAATTGAGAACAATTTCGCGATCTTTGGTGAAATATGTAAGTTGAACAATGGGCGTGTAGATCCACAGATAGGAAATTATTTCAATAAGGTAGTCCCTGCAATGAAGAATAATGCTGGAATTAAGATCACTAGCCTGGAATCTATTTATCAGTATTCGGATCGTTATGTAAAAGCCCTGGATAATTCGGAATTAATTGGCGGCTGGGAGCTCTACGGTAACTACTATCCCCATATCAGAGATTCCTATGACTATGTTCGCCGAAAATATAAGCAGAAGTATTTCTTTTGGACCTTCGCCTTTGATATCTTTCATTATATTCAAGAGCTACCGTGGACACATGCTCTACGTGGTAAACGCCTCTTGATTGTGTCGGCCTTTGAAGAATCCATCAAAGAGATGCTGCCGAATCACGCAAAGATTTATGGGGTGGATCTCTTTCCTGGCTGTACGATTACCACCATTCGGCCACCGCAGACGCAGGGAGCAGAGGAGTCGCGCGAATTCTCGGTTGAACTAGATGAGTTCTGTCTTCGCCTGGATGCAATCAAGGATACATATGATGTTGCCTTGGTATCATGTGGTGGCTATGGAAATCTGGTATGTAATCATATCTATGAGAAGAATGGGCGGTCAGCAATCTATGTGGGCGGAGTGCTACAGATGTATTTCGGTATCCTTGGAGAACGTTGGCTACGTGAGCGGTCTGACATTGTTACTCTCTATAAGAATGAGTACTGGACGCGACCGAAGGAATCGGAGAAACCGAAGAATTATCAGGCGGTGGAGGGATCCTGTTACTGGTAAAACGCTTCGCTTACCCAACGGTAAGATCCTCAAGCATCAGGATCCTTGCTCTTAGAATAAGTCGGTTGATCCGTGATTTGGATCCCACAGTATTCCACCGGATGTGCAGCAAAATCCATGTATTCGTAAATTTTCATTTCTTCGGCCCGTTTCAAGAGCCAGCCGAAGTTATTCCAGAAGAGCGGGGTGTGACCGACATCCACAGTACCACAGTGCGCCAGTTCGTGGAGGGCCACGAAGGTGATGATATTCTCATCCACGAGCTCTTCACGATCATTGCGCTGACGCAGGCACATGTAGACCTTTTCGCCCTTGTTTACTGAGTAGGAGGTATAGGAGGCATCGGGCGTGGATTCCGAGAAGCGTGAGGGATCGGCATCAAAATTGCGAAGGAGTTGCGACACGAAGGGCTTCTCAGGATGCGTGTGTTTGAGATCCTTCATACAGCGCATGAGCTTTCCGCGGGTTCGGGCTAGGCGATCAGCGGCCTCCTGCTTGTCAGGCAGATTGCGCACAATATACTTCTGTCCGTCCACCGTGGACTCCACATGGGCCATATCATGATTTACCTGTTTGAGAGCAAAGGCCGCGGCACCGGCACCTAGAACACCTAGTACAAGAGCATAGGGGCTCATAGCGGACATCCTTACTGGTTGCAGAGAGATATCTTACTAAACCACAGATCTATACATCAGTGGTTTAGTGTCTACGTTACTTAACTTTGGCTATCCTACAGTACACTAATTTACTCAAGCGGCCGGCGGATCAAATCGGGCTCAATGGTGGAAATGTTCCAGGGGCTGACCTCCACCTGAGGGCAGGGCGGCTCTGCACGCAGCTGGAGATTGGCGTTACGCATGGACTGGCCAATCGTGTTGATACCGATCAGGGCACCTGCAGAGAGGAAGTTCTTGCCCTGGATGTCACCTGCACCCTGGGGATTGACCTGCGCCCACTGGGAGTTGGGGTCGCTAGGGAGGAGCTCCATCGGGTTCAGCTGCTCACGGGGGTAGCATCCCTGGGGCTTGTGGGCCGCCGCCATCGGCACGGGGCCCATCTCTGAGTTCACGGCGGCGAAGTCGGCGAAGCCCTCCGCCTTTGATCCCATGGAGGAAGGGGCCGGCGGGTTCCTCTTTGCGTGCATGTTAGCGAGATCAAGAGCACCCTTGGTGTTCTCCTCATTGCCACCCATACCACCGTTGTGGGCGTTGGGCGTCTTCAGGATCTTGTTCTGGCTCCTAGGTGCAGGGGCGGCATCTGCAAAGCCCTCAAGTCCCATACCGGATAACATGCCTCTCAGTCTGGGGGCATAGGAATAAAGGGCCAAGACAACAACGCCTAGGACGACTAGTCCAACAATCAGATTCTGGTCAAACATTGTTCTGATGTTAAGCGTGAAAATTGTTATGGAGAATCCGAATTAGATGCTTCCTCCTCGTTTTCCGTCAAATCATATTCGCTAAAATGCGATTCATTGTCGTCCAGATCACCGAACTGGCTGTAAAACCGGGATTCCTCCTTGGCGGCAATACGATCAGCGATCTGGGCCTTTAGACGAGATTCGCGGACACGTTCCTTGGCCAAAAATTTGCGGCCTTCCCATTCGCGGCTGCGAATGCGGGTCGGTGGTGCAGCCGGAGACGACAACTCAATATCATCTAGCTGGATCTCACGTGTCTCGGCGACTGAGCCATCTTCGGATTTAGAATCGGCTTCAGACTCAGCTTCTATGAGGCAGATCGTTTCCTGCTCTTGGAAATTCTCCACCTTCCAGACGGGAAGGATGGCCGTGGCCGACATTTCTAGACCAGTCAGTAGCCATTCGCCGGAGCCAGAGAGAGAGTCAGTACCAGAGTCAAGGATCCATGGCCGAAAGAGGGGTTCCAACACATCCCGCCGGGGAGGACGCGAGAACCAGTTTCCGTGACTCAGGAGTTCGCCCATAAGTTGATTCCGTTGCTCTGTTGCCCAGCGGGCCCAATCATCGGTGAGAGTCCAGGCTCCGTCGGAACATGTTAGGCGTGGAGATGGGACCGGAGGATTAAGGGCCAGATGATAGGCATTCGTCTCTTTGTTTTTCTTGGGCGCTTGCAGGGGCATCTTATGATGGGGTACGTTCTGTGAAATATTTTAAAAACGCGGGACCTAACAATGGATAAAGAAACCCGCGCACGATCGGCCCTCCATGACCTCGGTCTGGAGATAGCTGACCGATGGATAACCGGCTTTGAGAAGCGCCCTACGCAGCAACTGGTCTTACAGAAAATCATTGATCCGATAGTCAGGCATATTCTGAACTCCATCTTTCCTTGGATTGTGGGAGTGGCCATACTCTTTCTGATTCTGCTTCTCTGTACGGTGATTACCTGTGTGATTGTGTTGCGGTCTGGACCTGTGCCTATGCGGGTCATTTCAACGGGAAACATCGGTTAACTAAGTAAGGATGACTGATATCGTAGCAAAGGATCCCAAACAACAGTTAATTGCCTCTATCCGGGGCTGGATTCATATGGATAATCTGCTGGAGAATCACAGCGCTCAGGCTTCTAATGCGCGCGCCCTAAAGGCCAAACACGAGGCTGAAGCTATCACTGTGATGAAGCAGATGCAGCTTGACAAATCCACTATCAAGGTGGCGGGGGCTTCCTTGGTCTTACAAAAGAAGACGGTGCCAGGTGGGCTGAGTTGGGGCTATTTGGAAAAGGAAATACCGATCTGGGCATCGCGATCAGGGATCACCGCCGAAAAGGCCCAGACACTGATTCGCTGGCTCCATGAGCACAGAGAGAGCAAGGAGACGGAGAGTCTTAAGAAAACGCTGACTAATTAGCTTAGAGGATGGAGATGTCAGCAGAAGAGATTATTGCAAAGGTTGTGGACATGATTGAAAACTACTTGGCGGTACGCGGTGTTGGTCTTGAACTGAAGCCGGGCCAACTGGCTTATCAGATCTTGTCATACATTGATCTACGGATGACAACATCTACGCATGATATTTCGGATCCACCGACCAAGCCGTGGACTCCTCCTAAATGGACGGCTCATCACGAATCGGTCTGGCGGGATTGGATCTATTATAATTGTTCGCTAGAGAGTTGGCAAAGGGATGTGATGGGGCCTGTGTTCGGCACAGATCTACATACATGGGAGCCTGAGGGATGGCGGGATGAGGTGATTCACTTTTTGCCGTGGTGGATTCGGCGTTCCATGTCGGTGGTTGAACGATTTGATCCAACACCGATTGATGATGAGGCGGAAGAGGTTAAACTAAATTCGGGTCTGGATCCGTATTTGCAGGATCACGGGTCGGCAAAACAGAGGAAGAGGGCGAACCAGAATGAGTTGTACTAACGACTTTATGAAGACAATAGTTGCTAAAGCAGATCACTGCTGTTGGTCGTCAATTGGTGTCTGAGTGAAGCTCAGGCTGACCACTGCTGTTGGTCGTCAATTGGTGTCTGAGTGAAGCTCAGGCTGACCATTGACGACCAGACCAAGGATTCACTGCAATACTGTCCAGCTCCGACTTATAGTGATTCACCTGCCGATCAAAGGCAATATCCGAATGCTCCGCCTGCTGCATGCGCTTATCCAGCGCCGACTCCGCCGGTCGCTCACCATAGCAGTTCACACCAAAGCGCTGATCCTCATTCGGGAAATATCCCCCATTTACGCCGGGAAGGCCACACGACATACGATCTTCTTCAGGACCCGACTGAAGTTTATCATATGTCGCCTTCTGCGTGGGGTAGACCGCCAGCTGCCCCTTGACCCAGCCATAGTTGCACCAATCCGCGCCATTCTTGTAGGCATGCTTGACCTGGTCATAGCTCGCCAACTCAGCACCAAAGGCACGACACAAGGGCTCCGCCTCCGAGAATGTGTAGAGATTGCGATTCACATTGAAGACCTGTTTGCCAGATCCGACTTCACCCAGAGCAACGGCAACATCTGATTCTAGCCGGTTCATCAGACCAGGAGCACTAGATCCAGGCGCACTAGATCCATGATCTAGAGGAGTCAGTTGTACCGCTGGTCCACCAGGTACAGAGATCTCTACCTTCTCCCCCCGTCGCTTACTCCATTCCATCTTATCCCAGCCCAGCTGAATATAGTAGCCAACCGTCTCATAGTAGACTGCAAATAGGATGATGAGAATGAGCAGTGCTAGTGCAACAGCTCCCCAACCTGAGACAAGATAAGACAAGCTAGGTGGTGATCCTGATCCTGACCCTAGATTAACATTTGCTGAAACCGTCATCAGTCCGGGTGACGCGTTCATATCCTCTATAGTTTAGACGTGATTTTTGCTGTTAAACAGCCTGCTTAATTGATCCATCTGTCATGAGCACGAATCCACGGAAGCCAATCTCAGGATGCATCTGCTCCAGTAAGCCACGGAGCTTGAGTAAGTATTCGGTGTGGATGGCCGGATCCATGTCATCCTTGAGACCCAGTGTGGCCTTGTACATGCCGCAGTCCAGGTGGTCAAAGCACCAGATCTCCTTAATATCATGGAGCGCAATCGCCAGTTTCACGTGATCCAAAAAGGTCGGCTTCCAGTTCGGGTAATCGTGCTGGATCACACCCAGTGAGGCCCCCGCCAAGGTGAAGAGATCATAGTCCGCGTGTACCTGCTTGTTATGAATCAGGTGATAGGCCAGGCGTTCCGTGAAGCGCGGATCAATACAGGAGAGCACCAGCACCTTCGCTCCCTTGCGATTAATGTCCAAATAGGGAACCGGTTCGGGACTCATGTATCCAAACAAAAAACCGACACAGAGCATACTGATGCCAAGTAGCCAGACATTCATCGTATTCTAATTTAGCAAGAGACTTGTTCCAAGACAAGGACATAGGTGTCAGGGCCCGCGGCGCCTCCGATTTGACTGACAGAGAGGGAACTATCGTCAATGATGTGCCAGCTGTTATCTGTCGGATCACGGTGACGCATGATATAGTGACCGCCGCGGGAGTTGCCCAGATGCTCTATGGTGCTTATCACACGATAGACCGGTGAGCCCTGTGATGCCCAGGATCGCCATTCCGTGAAATTGATCTTTTCCTGGTCGTAGGTAATTCGGGCGTGTACCTTGCGACCCTGGTTCGTAAATCGCTTGAGAGAGAGAATGATGTGCTTGGGGAAGCGGCTGATCGTGTGATGGATCATGACCTGGCCCTTCTTCTTACATCCGTCACAGGTGTAATCATCCACGGTCTCACTGGCGAATGCGCTGGCAATACAGGCCTGTAGGCTGGGGGCTTCGGCGCCCTGTGTTTCGGCACCAGGGATCGGCGCCTTCAGAATAGACCAGGGCTCGTATCGCGTGGAACTGGCCTTACATTCCGAACATACGATCTTGGTCTGTGTCTGGGCATAGAAGGCATCCACCAGCGGCGAATACTCCTTGTTGAAGAAGGCGGTCCAGGACTCCAGACTGCGCACCAGTTCGGTTTCGTCGGGTTTACATAAGGCGGGTTCAGGCGCATGGATAATCTGCATGATCACGCCGCGGGCCTGCTGTGTATGGAGACCGTCCAGAAGGATCTGGATGGCCTCGGCGGCATCGGCCTGGACACCGAAGCGAATATCTTCATTGACTTCGTGTGCGAATTCAATGAAGGCCTTTACGAAAGAAGAGGGGACGATCAGCTGGTCACCTGGGGCATTGAGGGCGGTCACCAGATCAGCGGTCTGGGCAGCAAGAGAGTAGCCCTTGCGATCTTCGTGTCGGTGTTTGCGCCAGGCCTCTGTGCCGAAGTATTCGGTGAAGGGCTTGGACTTACAGAGTGCTTGTACCGCGGAATTGAGATAACAGGTGTTTCCCACATTTGCTAGACCGTGTCTTGATGTCATCGTGCTGGGGCCAATAGTTGCCATAATGGGTATCAACTTTTGACATTTAGTTCAGCCCGTTCTCATTCAGAAAGGCCTGGGAGATCGGCGGCAGCGGCATTGACAGTCCACCGCCCGCCATCATCTTCTGCGGCGTCATGAAGATCGCGGCATTCAGAGAGTCCATGTAGGGGCGAACATTCGGCGTTCCCTTACAGGTGGAGGTTCCCAGGATCAGCGTCATATAGTCAAACTTGCCCTTGTAATCCAGCTTCTTCTCACCGACATAGATCAAGAAGCCGATCAATGTTAGGACCAGAGAGAGGCCCAGGATCACATTCTTTGCTAGGGCAAGTGACTGCCTCATTCGGGGGTCCTCCTTGATCTGGCGCTCTTGGTAGAGGTCAATCATATAGAGGATGGCCAGAAGGACGACCAGACCCAGCCACCAGTTGGCCGTCATCTTGGATGAGACCAGGAACCAGAGATAGATCAGTACACTTGATGTTAGGACCGTTCCCAGCGGAATATAGTCATCCAATTCGGTGTCTGTGGCCACTATGAAGAAGACCAGGGTCAAAAAACCGAGGATGTGACGGAGCCACATGGAGTCCATGAAGAGTCGTGAGGTGTTGCAGGGGAAGAGAGGAGAAAGGAACTGGCCGGCTAGGACCAGATAGAGAATAAACAGATTCCTTCCCGAGAATATGAGGTCAATCATCTAATTTGGATTATCAATTTATCTCCGTTCCAAACTCTATTCTAATATATATTAGATCAATATAGAATGAAGATATTGATGCTTATTTTAGCTTCTGATGACACAGAATATTTTAAAGAGTTTCAGATATGTTGGAAAAGATTTATGAATACTATGCCGTCGGTAATAGACTGTTATTTTTACAAATGTGATCCAACAATTGAAGAGCCAATTATTAGACAAGGAAATGAAATATTTATTAAAATGAAAGAATCAATAAATACTGTCTATGAAAAAACCCTTCGTGTATTCAAGTATTTTTATGATGATCTGGATAAGTATGATTTTGTATTTCGCCCAAATCTGTCGTCTTTTATTCGGTTTGATAAATATTTAGAAGTCTGTGAAACTTTACCTAAAAAAAACTGTTGTGCAGCAGTGATAGGACATCGTAATAGAATTATATTCCCCTCAGGGTCTGGATTTACGATGAGCTCTGATCTTGTAAAACAACTTGTAAATAATCCTGGTCCTAATGTAATTGTGGATGATGTCAGTATTGGGTTTTCTCTTATGTGTTATGGTGTTTCTATTATACCCATGCCACGATATGACATTACACATGAGCAGGAATCTATTCTAATAGCAAAAAATATAAATGAATTTAATACAGATAAATTCCATTTTAGGTTAAAAACAACAAATCGCTCCCTAGATATAGATGTATTTAATAAACTAATTGACAAGTACTACACTACCGTAGGAGGACCATAGTTAAGCCGGCCATCAGTCCGATTATTTCTTGACTGGCTGCAGCAAGACCTTACCGTTTGAACCACGACCGTATATCCCTCTGGCCCGATGCTTCGCGCTTTGCATCACGGAGCAGTTCACCAAAGAGCAGTTCTTCGGCCAGCTTTTCACGGGCGGCGACCGGATCTTTGGCCGACCGAGTGGCGGCGATCTGCTGCTGCTTCACCCCAGGCAGCTTCTCCACGATGAGACCGAAGACCTGGGCCACGGGCTT
>Ga0114958_10002883_pt1 | contig 12578 bp, 13 predicted proteins | sample C_130208_EF_Meta_FD_89577 | JGI IMG/M metagenome (GOLD analysis project Ga0114958, IMG submission 89577) | Freshwater microbial communities from Lake Croche, Canada to study carbon cycling - C_130208_EF_MetaG | ecosystem: Environmental > Aquatic > Freshwater > Lake | place: Lake Croche, Canada... | reverse complement strand
GAAGCCATCGCGCATAGCCATTCCGATGAGGTCACTCAAGCCACCTGTGTTGAAGTGTTCCAACCTGGGTATCGCTTCCGCGACAAAATCGTGCGACCCGCACGAGTTGCTGTTGCCGAACCCGAATAACTATTGCCCAATCGCCACTTCCCCACGCATCATGTAGTCACGGAAGGAGGGGACGCTGATGTCGGTAAAAGATTTCATTGAGAAGGATTACTACGCCGCTCTTGGCGTTCCTAAAAACGCTGACGCAGACGCCATTAAGAAGGCTTATCGAAAACTGGCTGTTGAATTTCACCCAGACAAGAACAAGGGTGATGCGGCAGCAGAAGAGCGCTTCAAGGAAATTTCAGAAGCGCACGCGGTGCTGAGCGATCCGGCCCGTCGCGCCGAGTACGACGAGGTACGTGCGACATCTGCATCTGGCGGTTACCGAAACCCGGGCGCGGGCGCAGCAGGTGCCTCTGGTGGTTTTGATTTTTCTGACCTCTTCGGTGGTGGTGGATCGCCTTCTGGTGGTTTTGGAGATGTATTTGGCGACCTCTTCGGTGGTGGTCGGGGACAGGGCCGACGTCGTGGTCCGCGACGTGGCGATGATTACGAGACGCAAACATCCATTTCCTTTGTTGAAGCCATTGATGGGGCCACCGTTTCGCTGCGCATTGCAACAGATGCGCCATGTTCGGTGTGTGCGGGTAGTGGTGCCCAACCAGGTACCCGTATCTCGCAGTGTGGAACCTGTCAGGGAAGTGGACAAGTCAGTCGCAATGCGGGCGGCTTTGCATTCGCTGAGCCTTGCAGCACCTGCCACGGTCGTGGTCGAGTCGTTGAAACGCCTTGCTCAACGTGTCGTGGACGCGGGATTGCGGCCCAAACCCGCACCATCAACGCTCGCCTGCCACAGGGTGTTCGTGATGGTCAGCGCATTCGGCTCAAGGGCAAGGGTGGTGCCGGTGAACCCGGCGCACCAGCTGGCGATTTGTTCGTCACTGTCAAGGTTGCAGCGCACAAACTCTTTACTCGCTCCGGCAAGAACTTGACGATGACCGTTCCCTTAAGTTTTTCGGAAGCAACTCTAGGCGCGGATGTAAAAGTTCCAACTCTGCATGCAGATGCGGTAACACTGCGCATTCCTGCTGGCACCTCAAGTGGTAAAACTTTCCGCGTTAAAGGCGCTGGCGTGAAGAATTCTAAAACCGGTGATGGAGATTTGCTTGTCACGGTTGAAGTTGCGGTGCCACAACGCTTAACCGAATCAATGAAAGCAGCTGTTGAGGCATTTAAGGATGCCACCGCAGAGATGGATGTCCGCGCTGACCTGTTTGGGGAGCAGTAACCATGATGGAAATTCATTTTGAGGAACACAACGACTCAACTCCGGTCTATGTGATCTCTATCGCTGCACAGTTGTCGGGTCTGCACCCGCAGACCTTGCGTCAGTACGACCGGATGGGTTTGGTTTCGCCGCAACGAACTCCTGGCGGTCGCCGTTATTCGCTCATTGATGTTCGTCGCCTTCAACGGGTGCAGAATTTGGCTCAAACCGGGCTCAACCTTGAAGGTATTAGGCGCGTTATGGCCCTAGAAGAAGAAGTTGAGCACCTTCGAATCATGGTTCAGGTTTTGCAAAACGAACTTGATGGGCAAATGGCCCGCCGACGTGAACTCATGCCGCTTGCCGACGGTGGAGCTCTTGTGGTGTGGCGCTCGGACCCACAGTGAGTTCTGACCTGCTCCATCGGGCGCAACTCATCGCCGATCAGCTTCGCCTAGATGCCGCTAGGGTTGAAGTTGAAGCAATCACGCGCTCTCGATTAGATGAAGTTGTGAAAGCAGGCCTGGTGGCCGCCGGGGCTCCTGAGGAATTTGGCGGTCACGCTGCTTCGCCGGCTCAGACCCGTGCCATCACAGAGTTAATCGCTGGTGCCTGCGGTACGACGTGGTTTGTGGTAACTCAGCACCGCTCGGCCCTTGATGCCGTGCTCACAACGCAGAATCGATTCTTACAGAGCAAATGGCGCGATGATATTTGCAGTGGTCGGGCATTGGGGGCGGTGGCCTTTGCACATTTGCGTCGCAGTGGACCGCCGCAAGTTATTGCACAACCCCAGGGTGATGGTTGGAAGATCAGCGGACATCTGGATTGGGTCACGGGTTGGGGAGTTACAGATGCCCTTGCACTGATGGCGCAAACTACCGACAACAAAATTGTTGAAGTCCTCATACCTGCTCAGGCTCGACCTGGCCTTGTTGCCTCCGCCCCGCTGCCTTTAATGGTGATGGGTGGCACGCGCACTGTTTCCGTGGAATTAGATGAGGTTCACATCACCGCTGATGAGGTCGCTCATGTCAAAACTGCTGAGCAGTGGCATGCCGATGACACCAATCGCACGGTGAATACTTCTCCGGCAGTATTTGGCCTGCTTGATGCTGTGCTTGCTGAACTCGCAACGCTTGGCAGCACAAAAGGTATGAGCCACGTCAGTGAGCTGGCGTTGGCCTTTGAGCAAAAACTGACGACATTGAGATCGCGCGCTTATGACTTAGTCGATAACGTGCCTGCTGAGTTAGAACACGATGAACGCTTGGCCGTGCGGGCGAAGTCACTGCTCCTGGCACATGAAGCAACGGCTGCCTTTGTTGCTTCAACAGGTGGTGGCGCGATCGCATTGAGTAACCCTGCCCAGCGATGGGCCCGTGAAGCGCTGTTTTTTCTTGTACAAGCTCAAACGTCCCCACTTCGCACTGAACTTATGCGTTCGTGGCCGAGCAGTTAGTTGGCCCTGAGCACGCTGAGGCGATTGAGTGCGTCTTGAAGTACCGAATCTTGTTTACAAAAAGCCCAACGAACTAAGGGTTTACCGACATCGACGTTGTCGTAGAAGACTTGATGCGGAATAGCGACAACGCTGGCTAACTTCGGCAGTGCGCGACAAAATTCCAACCCGTCTTCAAAGCCGAGCGGTCGAATATCAGTGGTGATGAAGTAGGTGCCTTCAGGAACACAGACGTCAAGGCCAAGATCGCTGAGTCCTTGGGCCAATAAATCCCGTTTAGCTTGTAACCCTGCGGTCAGTGATGCGTAGTACTCATCAGGCAAAGCTAAGGCCTGCGCAATGGCGTATTGAAACGGCCCACCTGAGACGTAGGTGAGGAATTGTTTGGTCGTTCGTACCGCGTTAATCAGTGATGGGCTTGCAATAGCCCATCCGATCTTCCAGCCGGTGAAGGAAAAAGTCTTTCCACCAGAACTAATCGTGACCGTGCGATCAGCCATGCCCGGCATCGTGGCTAACGGGCGGTGGGTGCGGCCGTCAAAGATCAAGTGTTCATAGACCTCGTCACTGATCACGACAAGGTCGTTCTCGATGGCTACATCACAGATGGCTTGACGCTCGTTATCGGTCAGCGCCATACCTGTCGGATTGTGAGGCGAATTAATCAGTAGCACCTTGGTCCGTGGGGTGACTGCGGCACGCAGGGCATCAACATCAATTCGAAAGTTCGGAGCACGCAATGTCACCGGCACACGCACACCACGAGCCATGGCTATACACGCGGCGTAGGAGTCGTAGTACGGCTCTAGGGCAATGACTTCATCACCTTCGTCAACCAGCGCCAAGATCGCGCCGGCAATGGCCTCGGTAGCACCGGCGGTCACCAGCACTTGGGTGTCGGGATCAACAACTTGCCCGTACCAACGCTCTTGATGCTGCGCGATAGCTCGCCGTAATTCGGGAATTCCAATTCCTGGTGGGTACTGATTGCCCTTGCCTTCGCGCAATGCGGTGACGGCGGCCTCGCGCACAACCTCTGGGCCATCGGTGTCTGGAAATCCTTGACCAAGGTTGATTGAATTGCTCGCCAATGCCAGAGCTGACATCTCAGCGAAGATGGTGGTGCCCAGGCTGCGCAGATGAGGAGGCAACCATTGCCTTGAAGCCATCGAATCAGTTTCGCTCACGGGCTAACCGTACGCGACGCCAGTAATGGGTTGCAGGCAAGCGGGTTTGATTATTCGCCTTGCGGTGAGCCGGATTTTTGCCATGATGGGCACATGCATTTGACCTCATCTAAGGCCCGATGGGCGGCACTTTTTGCCGCTAGCGCCCTAGCCCTTGCAGGCTGTTCAAGCGTGACGACAGGCAAAGCCACGGTGACCAGTTCAAGTTCGTCAGGAACCACAGCCGCTGCTCTTGCTTGCCCAAGCCCGGCATCGGCCCGCAAGGGAACCATTGACGATCAAATTACGTTTGAGGGATTAAACCGCACGTATCGTCTGTGGATTCCGCAAACCTATGACGGTTCAGCTGCGCTACCCATCATCGTCAACTACCACGGCACTGGTGGAGATCCTCAATCTATTGATGATTTCAGCAGCAATTTGTCCGTCAAGGCGAACTCGCGTAGTTACATCGTTGTTGCCCCACAAGGAGATAAAGGCGACGCAGTTACTCCTCGATGGACCGTGCCTGGAATTGGCACGACGCCCGATGATGTCTCCTTTACCAATGCAATGCTCGACAAGATTTCCAGTGATTTTTGTGTTGATCAAAAGCGTATCTATGCAACGGGTTTCTCATCTGGTGGAGCCATGACGACATGGTTGGGCCAAACAGACAGTGAGAAGATTGCTGCCATCGTTCCTGGTGGTGGAATCAACTTGGTTGATCCCTCCCTCCAACGATTCCCGATTCCGGTGTTTGCCTATCACGGCACCAAAGACGACACCGCATTTTTTGCTGGCATCGGTGGAGTCCCCAACAAGCCTGATCCGAAGACTGCTGGAACTTTCGCGTTCTTCGGCGGGGTGGAAGACGATATGACCTATTGGGCGGCCAAGAATGGCTGCCAACCGAATTTCACTGACACCAAACTGGCGCCTGATGCAATTTTGCGCACCTGGGCTGGCTGTAAGGCTGCAACCCAGCTGTTGCTTGCAGTGGGCGGTGGCCACACCTTCCCTGGCGGAACAACGCGGCTAGGTGGGGCTTTGGGAGCGACCATTACTGATGTGAATATGGCCGACCTCATGCTCAACTGGTTTGACACTCAAAAGAAGGCCTAGCGCAACGCCAGCGTGGCCTTGGTTATGGTTCACACGTGACTACTTCTGATCGTGATGCCCTGCGCCAAGAAATTCTAGATAAGGCCGTTGTGCACGGCAAGGTAATTTTGTCCTCCGGTCGTGAGGCTGATTACTACGTTGACCTGCGCCGCGTGACGCTGGATGCAACCGCCGCACCACTGATCGGTTCAGTGATGCTGGAACTAACCAAAGATATTGAATTTGATGCTGTAGGTGGATTAACCCTTGGCGCCGATCCGGTAGCCGGTGCGATGTTGCACGCAGCCGCAGCACAGGGTCGCAAATTGGATGCGTTCATCGTGCGCAAGTCTGAGAAGCAACATGGATTGCAACGTCGAGTTGAAGGTCCTGATGTTGCTGGGCGCAAGGTATTAGCCGTGGAAGACACATCCACCACCGGTGGTTCGGTACTGACAGCGGTTGAAGCTCTGCGTGAAGCAGGTGCTGAGGTCGTGGCTGTTGCCGTCGTTGTTGAGCGCGGGGCTGAACCAACCATTGTTGAGGCTGGTTTGCCTTATTACGCCGCCTATTCGCTGACTGACCTTGGCTTGTAGGTCGGCCTAGGCCGGAAGATTTCTCCGGTTAGTTGAGCGGTTCGTTGTTCCTTGGCTTGCGAAGTTCAAGCCAGACAGGGATAAACGAGATGGCGACAATGCCGATCGCGATGATGTCGAGATTCTTTTGTACCCAGGTAATTTTTCCTAGGTAAAAACCAAGTGTGGTCATACTTGCAGCCCAAGCAATTCCACCGACCGTGGAAAACAGCGCAAATTTCTTGAAGTCCATTTTCGCCGTGCCAGCCATCACGGGAATGATGGTTCGCACGATCGGGGTAAAGCGCGCCAAGATCAGGGCTGCACGTCCGTAGCGCTCAAAAAATTCCTCGGATCTAGTGACGTATTCGGGTTTAAAAAAGCGTGATTGCGGTCGCGAAAAAACTGCTGGACCAGTTTTGAGTCCGATGTAGTAACCACACAGATTGCCTGCGATGGCCGCGACGCTGATCAGAGCAATGACGAACCACAACGGGTGGTCAATGTGTGCGCTGGCAATCCCACCTGACGTTAACAGTCCAACGGCGAACAGCAGTGAGTCTCCAGGCAGGAAAAAACCGACCAGTAAGCCGCATTCGGCGAAGATGATGGCCAGAACCCCAATAAGGCCCAGACTGATAGCAAGGTGTTGAGGATCAAGGACTGCTGGGCCAAGGGCAACAAGGTGGGAGGAAGTCACCCGTTCACAATAGAGCCACGTGAGGGCGCACTTAAGCAACACGCACTGCGCCAGCGAGCCGATGGTCTCTACCTTCACCTGAGGCCGTACGGCACAATGAAGCAACGCCATTGCTGAGGAGCGAAAATGCCTATTGCCACACCTGAGGTGTACGCAACCATGTTGGATCGCGCAAAAGCGGGCGCGTTTGCCTACCCGGCAATCAACTGCACCTCATCGCAGACATTGAATGCCGCGATTCAAGGATTTGCCGAAGCTGGCAGTGATGGCATTGTCCAAATTTCCTGGGGTGGCGCGCAGTACCTAAGCGGCAGCGCACATAAGGACATGGTGGTGGGCGCGGTAGCCCTTGCCGAGTTCGCTCATGTTGTGGCCGCGCAATATGACGTACATATTGCTTTGCATACCGATCACTGCCCTGAACCACAGCTCGATGGTTTTATGCGTCCGCTCATCAAGGTCTCACAAGAGCGCGTAGCAAAGGGTCAAAATCCGCTCTTCCAGTCGCATATGTGGGATGGCTCGGCAGTGCCCTTGGCGGAAAACATCGCGATCGCCCAAGAGCTGCTTGAGGAATGTCGCAAAGCCAACATCGTTTTGGAATTAGAGATCGGTGTTGTCGGTGGCGAAGAGGACGGCATCGCCCATGAAATTAATGAAAAGCTGTACACCACAGCAGATGATGCGGCTTTGACTGCAGCAGCTTTGGGTACTGGTGAAAAGGGGCGCTACATGTTGGCCGCCACCTTCGGGAATGTTCACGGCGTGTACAAACCAGGCAACGTAAAACTCAAGCCGGCGATCTTGAAAGAGATACAAGAGCACGTGGGTGTATCAACGGGCAAGGACAAGCCCTTTGACTTGGTATTCCACGGTGGCTCAGGATCGTTGCTCTCAGAGATTCGTGAAACGTTGGACTATGGCGTGGTGAAAATGAACGTTGATACTGACACGCAGTACGCCTTTACTCGACCGGTGGTTGATCACATCATGCGCAACTATGACGGTGTGCTCAAGATTGATGGCGAAGTAGGTAATAAGAAGCAGTACGACCCTCGTGCTTATGGCAAAGCCGCAGAAGCCGGAATGGCAGCACGGGTTGTTCGAGCGTGTGAAGACCTGCGCTCGACTGGAACATCGCTAGCTTCTTAAGGGGCTATGTCCTTAAGCAGCAGCTTGCTGGGCCAGAGCTTTGCGTAATGGACCAAGTCGGTGGTGTGCATGAGCCGCCAATTCATCAGGATTGAGAGCAAGCACGGTAAATCCGAGTTGGCGGGCGTATTCGTCAATGACGCGTTGTTGTCGAAGGGCGCGCAGTTGATCCGATGGCGTGCCATTGAGCCGATCAACGTGAGCCAGCACCCCTAACTCTGGCCAGGCAAAGTCAAAACGCCCAATCAACTTGTTGCGTTCGTGGATATCGACGTGAAAGTCAGGAATGGGTAGCTGGTTTTCGATGAATAGACCGCGCACCCACGAGATCTGTGGATCACTACATCGTGGATCGGCATGCTCAAGAGCGCGTCGTGCTCGATCCACATGTGGCCAGCGCCAAAGGCCGTCCAGAACATTATTCAACTCGGCCTTGGTTACGCCTGATGTGTGCAGGGCTGCATCGGCCACGACAAGAGTTTCTGGCAGATCACTAGTGCGGGCCACATCAACGACCGTGCGAGCAAGTGTGGTGATCGCAATGGCCATGGTGAAGCGATGGTTCAAAAGGCTGTTGTCCCGGCCGAAGTCACGGGTGGTGTACAGATCAACATCGGCCATCGTTCGGCGCTGATCTCTACTGACTGTGAGGCAGACGCGTTGGGGATTTCGATAGGCAGGCAATCCATAAAGGAACGCTGCGCTGCGATGGCTGATCATTGATGGGCAAGTCAGGTGCGACATCGCAGCAAAGGCTTGCAAAAGATGCTGGTCCGTGGGGCAAAGCTCGTTAAAGGCAGCTGAGTCTGCATATAAACCGCGCCGTAGTGCAAACCAGCGGGATGTTTTCAGCGCCCATCGAATTTGATCGGAGGTAAAGCCAGCGGCTAAAGCCTGGGTTCGGCTAAAGACAGGATCGCGGAGCGCAGACATTGGTTCAGCCTGAAGTATTCGAGCGCGTGGTGATGGCAACTATCCACAGGTGCACACAGCAGGCATGATGGAGACATGACTAATTTGCTTGGTGAACCGCCAGAGACCCTTTTGCCATCCGAACCCGAACCGCGAGTTGAACTTGAAAGCGGAACGGATCCGCGAGTGGTTGCCGCTGCCCACCCGTCATCGGCTTTGCCGTGGGCTGTGCTGGCTGAGAAGGCGCTAGGAGATAACGATCCGGTCTTGTCCTATGCGTTTGCGCGTACCGGCTACCACCGCAGTTTGGATTTACTTCGTCGCAATGGGTGGAAGGGTCACGGGCCCGTCCCGTGGTCCCATGAACCCAATCACGGATTTTTGCGGTCCTTAGCTGCGTTGGCTCGAGCAGCTCATGCCATTGGCGAAGAGGAAGAGTATGTGCGCTGTAGGAACTTCCTTATAGAGACCAGTCCCGAAGCGGCAGAAGTTCTATCTATCGATTGAGCCAATATTCGAGCTCAAAAGTCAGGCAAAAAGTTCTGTGAGCATTTCGTTGAACATGGCTGTGTGCGCATCCACATCTGCGGCCGATGTAGTTGGTGCCATCAGCGCCATATTGTGAAATGGTGTCATCAATATGCCGCGGTTGAGTGCGTAAAGATGAAGGAATTCATCTAAACCATGATCGCCTGCAGCAAAAGCTTGCGCTCCGGTGCGAACTGCGTGCGGCGAAAACATATATTCCCCACGCGCACCCAATCGGTTGCAATGCCACGGCGCATCCTGTGCAGCGATGGCATCATCTACTCCATCGGCCCAGGCAGTGCCTAGTTCAATCATGTGTTTGTAGGCACCTTCAGTCAGTACCTCAGTCAAGGTGGCGCGCATGGCCGCTAAGGACAGGGCATTACCGGCAAGTGTTCCGCCAATTCCGCCAACATCCAAGTCATCTTTTTCGACGCCAACGGCGATCTTGTCTGCGATTTCGTGCGTCATCCCAAAAGCGCCACACGGGATACCGCCGCCTATCGGCTTACCCACCGTGAGCATGTCTGGTTCCAATCCGTACGTTCCAGTCCACCCGCCAGGACCCACTGAGAGCGTGTGCGTCTCGTCAACGATCCACACCGCTGCGTATTTAGAAGTCAACTCGCGGCAGGCTTGAAGGTAACCCGGTTCGGGCAGCACGATGCCAATGTTGGTCAAGGCCGGCTCCATCAACACTGCGGCAACTTCGCCGGTGGCGAGTGCTTTCTCTAGGGCCGCCACGTCGTTGAAGTCGACGGAAATTGTTGTCTGATCCAGTGGAACTGGAGCACCAATATTTCCTGGCCGGGAAATGGTGGAACCGTCTGCTCCGAGAATGGCAAATGTTTCATCTACGGTGCCGTGGTAACACCAATCGTGAACGACAATCTTGGCTCGACCTGTGATGTGGCGAGCGTGGCGAATGGCATTTCGATTAGCATCGGTTGCTGACAAGGTGAATTGCCACAGAGGCAATCCAAATCGACGAGCAAGTTCTTCTCCCACGATGATGGAATCTTCGGTCGGCAGCATGGCCGTGATCCCTTTGGCAACCTGAGCTGAAACGGCAGCCACGGTCGGTGCCGGTGAGTGGCCACTCATCGCACCGGTGTCACCTAAGCAAAAATCGATGTAGTCACGGTTGTCAGCATCGGTGAAGTGCGAGCCTTGAGCCGAGGTGACAAACAAGGGGAAAGCCCCGGCCCAGCGTGCCATCCAGACCATTGGGACCCCACGATTAAGGGAATTTTGAGCCCGCTCATGCAGTGCGGCAGATGCTGGGTGACTTTGGACGAAGCGCGCCTGTTCCCGCGCGATCAGGCGGGTAAGGTTGTCCTTATTGATAGTGCCTGGCATAGCCAACTCCTGGTGAACCGTGGGATCTACACACTATTGAGAATCTCTTGAAAAGGATAGGAGCGCGCGGTGGCCGTTAACCCGGAGATATTTCGGGACGCGCTCGCGCAATGGCCCAGTGGCGTAACCGTTGTCACCACCCTTGCTGATGGCAACTGGCACGGCATGACGGCTAGCTCGTTTAGCAGCGTCAGCGCGGAACCGCCCTTGGTGTCGGTGTGCTTGCTGAAGGGTATTTATACCCACGACTTGATTGCCAAGAGCGGCGTATTTGGTATCAACATTTTGGCCGCGGACCAGACCGAATTAGGTAAGCGTTTTGCCGGCATGATCCCCGAGATCACGGACCGATTCGATGGGGTTGATTGCCACACAAGCCAAACCGGTGTTCCGCTTTTTGATCACGCTTTAGCGTGGATTGATTGTCGCGTTGTTTTTGAATACGAAGGTGGCGATCACACCATTTTCGTGGGCGAGGTCCTTGACGCCGGAAACCCGCGAAAGTCAGCCCCATTGCTGTATCACTCACGCAGTTGGGGGCAATTTGCAGACCAACTTCCGGAACGGGCCTCGGTTGCTGATGTGGGTGTGGCCCGACTTGAAGCCCAGACCGGTGTCGACTTGACCACAGATAAGGCTGCCCTGGCTGCCGCTGGAGTGGCGGTATCTCCTGCTGAGGTTGTCGTTGATTCGCGCGATGCGGCTGCGGTAGAGGCCACTATTGCTCAGCAAGCCGAGGTTGGCATTGAGCGAGTCGTTGTTCTGAACGCTTTTGATCCCGATCATCACGATGCAGTGCTCTTTGCAGTGTCAAACCTGGCGCGGGGTGGGTTCACCCAAGTTGTTCTAGATGACACCTCCGCTGATGCCAATCCATTGATTGTTCGTCAACGGCTGGTGGATGTGAGCGTAAGAATCAAGCCGTCGGCAACCGGCGTCTGCCTTCGTGACCATGCGGGTTTGGGCTTAGCCAATGCGCTAGCAGCGTTGAAAAGTGGAGTCACCCAGTTTGACACTGCCCTGGGCGGAATGGGTGGCTTGATCGCGACTGAAGATGTTTTGTACTTGATGGAGTTGTTGAATATTTCTACCGGTGCATCGCGCCCTGAAGCTGTTGAGGTTGCGCGCTCGCTGGCTCGTAACTTGCAACTTCCACGAGCCGTTGAACCGCGACCTACCTGGATGCTGTGAGCAGTCGTGACATCGGTTGCTGAAAACTTGTTGCTCTTCCGCGGGGTGTGGCATGACCAGATCAGCGCCTACTCGCCGGCAGGCGTTGAGCTGGCTGACGATCCGCTCGGTGGCTCACCCGGTCCGGTGCCTTATGAGCAATTGGTGTACCTCGATATTGAGGGGGATCAGTTCATTCAAACTAACGTCGTTCTTCGTGGCCGAGACCCGCATGCCCGCACCTTTCGCGGATCAATCGTGGATGGAGTTCTCATTTTTGATCGGCTCGGTCCCAATGCACCCGAGATGGTCGGCGTGAGCGGAGGCCCGGGAGTCTTGGTCTTCGCCCCCCGTCGCATTGATGATCAGGGCACCACACGATTCCACGATCCGGACTACATACGGCACCTTGGCGGCAATCAGCGCACCCGCACCACCACTTTGTATCGAGATGGTGAACTGGTGCGCGTACTGACCGTGATGGGGAGCAAAATCAGTACAGACCCGACTCAGCGAGTGCCCCAGGATCCACGGGGCGCAACCGGGCCGGTTCACCAGAGCACTACTGTCTCTGATGTCTATTCCGCAGAGGAGAAATCATGACCACCACGCCATCCCAATCCATCGAGTTGCCAGCCACACGTCAGCTGATTGACGGTGAATGGTCGGATGCGCCGGTTGACCTGCCCACTGAGTTGGAGAACCCCAACACCGGTGAGGTTGTGGCACGGATGAAGGCCACGGCAGATGCCGATGTTGAGCGGGTGGCTGCAGCAGCAGCCCGCGTTCACGAAACTGGTGAATGGCTGAATGTGCCCGCTGAAGAGCGCGCTGCGATCTTGGAAAGCGTTGCTGATGCACTCGATGCTGCGGCTCCACGCATTGCCGCCCTTGAATCATTCGGCAGTGCTGCAGTGATCGGTACTACCGCGATGTTGGCCACGGTTATCAACGGCGGTTCGTTCCGTTTGGCTGCAGGCTTATTGCGCCAGGGACGTTTGATGCACAAGGTGGACGTTGAACTCAGTCAAAGTGATCCCAAAGCCCAGGCTGAAGTGCATCGATTGCCGTGGGGACCGTCCTTGAGTTTGGTTCCATGGAATGCGCCGGCGCCGCAGGGATGCCACAAGAT
>Ga0114958_10002882_pt1 | contig 12581 bp, 19 predicted proteins | sample C_130208_EF_Meta_FD_89577 | JGI IMG/M metagenome (GOLD analysis project Ga0114958, IMG submission 89577) | Freshwater microbial communities from Lake Croche, Canada to study carbon cycling - C_130208_EF_MetaG | ecosystem: Environmental > Aquatic > Freshwater > Lake | place: Lake Croche, Canada... | reverse complement strand
GGGCTGTGTGAATTCGATGGCTTTCATGGCGTCAGTTGTTTTCGGGAAGTCCCTCGAGGTGGACGATGTTTCTAACAGGCGCGAAGATCGCCTGCACTTCCGCGAGCAGGGCTTGGTCGAGTGGCTTGTCCATCCACTCGGCCCACTTGCGGATGTTGTCCGGGTTGGCGGAACCGGAGACGGTGGTGGCGATGTCCTCGTTGGCGAGGCAGAACTGGAGTGCAAGCTGGGCGATGTCGACCCCGTTGGCCGCGCAGAGTGCCGCGGCGGCGCGGGCGGCGGCCTTCACTTCCTCAGGCTCTTTCAACCACACTGGCAGCGGCGCGTTGGTGAGGAGTCGGGCGGAGAACGGACCTGCATTCATCACGCCGATGTTCTTCGCCTTCAGGCGCGGCATGAGATCGTCGGCCAGCGTGGTGTTTTGGAGCGTGTAGTTGTTATAGGAAAGAATGCAGTCCACCTCGCAGTGATCGAGGATGGTATGGAAGGTCTTCATCGGGTAGCAGGAAAATCCGATGGCGCGGACCTTGCCTTGCTCCTTCAGCTTCATGGCAGCCGGCAGGGTTTCCTCCCAGATCTGTGGGAGCTTCACGAACTCGACGTCGTGAAGCAGCAGGATGTCGAGGTGATCGGTGCCGAGCCGGTGGAGGGAAACGTGAACGGATTCCTCGACGCGTTTGGCGGAGAAATCGAAATGTTCGAGCGAGTAACGGCCGAGCTTGGTGCAGAGTTGATAGGAATCACGCGGCACATCGCGAAGGGCGATGCCGAGCAAAACCTCCGACATGCCACGACCGTAGAACGGCGACGTGTCGAGAAGGTTGATGCCGAGATCGAGCGCGACCTTCACGGAGTCGAGCGCCTGATCGAGGGCGACAGGGCGGAACTCCTGGCCGAGCGAGGAGGCGCCGAAGGAGAGGATGGGGAGGTTGAGCCCGGTGTTGCCGAGCGGACGGGTCTTCATGACAGGAAGGAGCGGATGGAGGTGAGGGTCTGGCGGGCGGCGGTTTCGGGATCGGGCAGAGGCAGGATTTCGGCCGAGAGATAGCCGGTGTAGCCGATCTCCCGGAGCGCCGCTACGATGGATGTCGTATCCGTGTGGCCGAAGCCGATGGCCTGGCGGTTGGAGTCTGCCCAATGCACATGGCCGACATAGGACTGAGTGTGGTAGAGGGCGGTGGAGGGATCGGCCTCCTCGATGTTCATGTGGAACAGGTCGGCGAGGAGCAGGACGTTTTCGATCCCGTTGCTGATCAGGAAATCGGCCCCTTGGCCGATCCGGTTGATGAGGTTGGTCTCGTAGCGGTTGAGGGGCTCATAGAGGAAGGGCACAGCATGCTTCGCGGCGGCTTGACCGATCGTGTGAAGAGACTCGGCGAGCCAGTCGAGCGCCTGCTCACGGCTGACTTCGCCGCCCCATTTTCCCTGCATCGAGCCGAGAATGGCCGGCGCACCGAGTTGGCCGCCGAAATCAACGAGGGCGAGAATGAAGTCGAGGGCTGCTTGACGTTTCTCAGCAGACGGATCGGTCAGGGAAAGCCCGTGGCGCAGCATGCCGGCACCAGTTCCGACCGCCGCGATGCTCAAGCCGTGCTGCTCGGCGAGCGTGCGGATTTCCTCGACCGATACAAAGTCCGCCGAGGGCAGGAACAACTCGACCGCATCGAAGCCGATTTCCGCCGCGATCGCAAAGGATTCAGGCAGCGGTTGGCGGAACACAAAGGGCCCGGCAGCGGCTTCGGCCACCTGGGAAAGCGTGACGGCCGTTTTCATCAAACGGACTCGATGATGATGTTGCCGTAAGCGGTTGGGTCGCCGGTGCGGATCAGGCCGATCGCTCCGGGGACGAGTTTCTTGAAATCGTTGTGAAGCAGGCGCTCGACGATGACATTGGGAATTTCACCGAAGGACTGATCGAACTTCGCGACGGTTTCCGGCGTGTTCGTGGTGAGGAATTGCTCGGCTTGCCAGATCTTGCCGATCTTGAAATTCGGCTTCAGCACCTCGAGGACCTGCAGGATTGTCGGAATGCCGTGGCACAGGGAAATGTCCACCGTTTCGACCTGCGGCCAGTAGGGGAAAGCCCAGTCGGCGATCACCAGCGTGTTGGTATGGCGGATGCGCGCGAGGAGCGAGAGCAGGTGCGGATTGAGGACGCCGGATTGGATCATGGGTTCGATGGCTGGTTGAAATTTGTCATACAGATTTTGCAGGCCTTGTCATTTCAAAAATCGGCTCGAGGCGGAGGGCTCGCTTTTCCATGCTCTCGTAAATGTCGCAGCGGAGTGCTGGAATCATCGAGGAGATCGAGGCGGAGATCCTGTCCGGGAAAATGCTGCCGGGCGAGCGTCTCCTTTCGGAGGAAAAGCTCTGTGAGCGTTTCGGTGCCAGCCGCACGGTGATCCGCGAGGCGATCCAGCAACTGCGCGGCCGCGGTCTGTTGCGCACCACCAAGGGCTCCGGATCGTACATCGCTGACCCCAGCCTCGATTCGTTGACCACCGCCATGGAGGCTTACGCATCGCTCGTCGTGGAGGCTGGCTTCATGGAGCTGATCGATTTCCGCATCCTGATCGAGACCGAGTGCGCCCGGCTCGCGGCCGTGCATGCCGGGGAAGCGGTGCTGAAGGAACTGCGGGCTATTTTGACCACGATGGAGAAAGTCAGGGGTGCACGTGGAAAGTTCAGCAAGGCCGACATCGCCTTTCACCTCGCGATCGCGCGCGGCTCTGGAAACCGGATCTACGCCGGAGTCCTGGGTGCGGTGGAAAAGCGCTGCATCGACTACGCGCAGACGAACCGCGGCGACAGTGATTGGTATTCCGGCGTCATCGATGCGCATCGCGACATCCTCGAGGCCATCGCATCCGGCCGCCCCGATCGTGCGGCAGACGCCATGCGGCGGCACCTGATTTCCTCGAAGCGGCACTTCGTCGATCTCGGAATTCGGAGCAGTTGAGAAAAGTGTAACCGGAGAGTTCGTTCCGGCATCTTCCAGGGTGAGGGCTGTTGAAGCCGCTCATTGAAATTCAAACCACCTACCACACCACCTCCTGAAAAAATCATCATCACCCTCGCCGCCGCCGCCGCCCTGGCCGCCACCGTGCATGCCGTCTCCCAGAATGACGCTGGGTCCGCCGTTGGATCCGGCATGTTCCGGGGTCACGCCCACGAGGTCATCGCCGGCATTGTCGGCGAGCTCAGGGGCCTCCGTTCCCAGCTCAACATCTCGGATGGCCAGCGCACGCAGATCCAGGAGGTCGTCAAGTCCCACAAGCCCGCGATCGCCGCGCAGCTTGAAAAAGGCCGCGATGCCCGCCGGGCGATGCGCGATGTCGTTGAGGCCCACGGTCCTGATTCCGCTGAAACCTCGAAGGTCGCCGACGCGGTGGCGGATTCCGCCCGCACGCGTGCCCTGCTGGTCGCGAAGATCAGCTCGGAAGTGTCTCCGATTCTCAGCTCCGAGCAACGCGAACAAGTGAAGGCCACCCGTGGTCGCATCGAAGACTCCGTTGACGAGCTGATTGCCAAATTCGGTGAATAAGCATCGCTCTTCTGGAGCGCCGGGGCATTGGCTTGTCCCGGCACTTCACGTCCGCTCTTCCGGCCATCATGTCCGACATTCCGCCAGATGAAACGCCATCCGACCTCGCCCTCGTGCAGGCTTCCCAGGGTGGTGACCTGGAGGCCTTCAACCAGCTCGTCATGATTCATCAGTCCGCCATCTCCTCGGTCTTGTTCCGCTTTTCCTCGCAGACGGCGGACCTGGAGGATCTTGTGCAGGAAACCTTCATCCGCGCCTGGCGTGGACTCGGCACCTGGCGACCCGACAAGCCCTTCGCTCATTGGTTGAAACGCATTGCCGTGCGGGTCGGGCTGGAGTTTTTTCGAAAGCACAAACGCAGCCCGATGTCCTGCCTTGCCAGCGACGGCCACGATCGTCTGACAGCCCTTTCTGTGGAAAGCCTGACTCCTGCCAGCGATGAAGCGGCGCAGATCCTTTCCCATCTGCCACCCGACCAGCGCAGCCTGCTCACCCTGCTTCAGTTGGAAGAAATGCCGCTCGCCGAGATTGCCGGGCATCTCGGTATCAGCCTCGCCAACGCCAAGATCAAGGCCTTCCGCGCTCGCAGAACCCTGCGTAAAATCCTCACCAGCCATGGATACTCCACCACCTTCTAAACCTTCCTGGCCGGACCTACTCCGGCAGGCCAGAACCGAGTCCGCGCCCGACCTCGACGTCCGGGCCGCGCTTCGCCAGCAGATCCGGTCTGAGTCGATGACCCAGTCGCTTGCTCCTGCGCCATCCGGGCTTCTCGATGAAGTGCTCGCCCTCGCCTGTGGCCTCCGGGGCATCTCCACGTTCGCCGCCCTGACGCTCTGGGTGATCGGTTTCGGCTGGGTCATCTCCGATGCGGTCGGCGAAATCAGCCTTGTCCTCCAGCTTCAAAACCACCTCCTCGCCGGCCTATGAATCCTCCTGCTGTATCAACCTCCGAGACTCCGTCCACCCCCCGCGAAACGCTGGATCGCATCAAAGCGAAGCTCCCGGAAGAGAAACGCGACGAACTCGAAGTGAAGGCCCGCGAACGTCTCGCTCCCTGGGGCCTGCTTCAGGAAAAGTGAGGAGCCTCAATCCGCGAGCCGGATCACCAGATGACCGGGCTCGACCTTGATCTCCTTCACGCCCGCGAGACCACCGCCCTGGCTGCCGACGGTCTGGTCTAACAGGTCCTGTCCCTTCAGTCCACCGAGCCAATCGTTCGGCAGCGAAATGCCCCAGATCGTGAGATCGTCGAGCACCAAACGCGGCCGATCGAACTCCGTGCTCACGAAAAAGCGGGCGTGCGCCTTCAGCCGTTTTCCGCCCACAAGTGGCAGATCCTTGTCGAGATCCGTCTCGATGCGGGCGTGCACCGCGCCTTCGACCAGCTCGAACTTCAGTTTTTCGCCGAGCGTGGTGTTCTCGTTCAATAGCCCGTTGAGCTCACGTTCTGTTAGAATGATCTCCTTCGCGCCCTTTTGATAGGTCGGCTGGGCGGGAGTGGGTGTCTGGACGGCTTCCAGCTTTGCTTCGACCGCCGCCTTCTCCTGCACGCTGAGCTGCACCGGCTTGATCGGCCGGTTGTGCCACCAGTAGACGCCGAGGATGACCGTCAGGATTACGATCACCGTGATCAGAGCGGGCACCAGGCAGGAGCGGCGCTTCGCAGAAACGGGCGGGGGGGCTTCGGTCATGAGGATAGGTCCTAGCGAGATTCGGATTCGCTGACAAGTTCGGCCCGGAAATGAATCAGGCCGACTCTTGCGAGGCGGCCTGAAACGGTGGGGGTTTGAAGGTGGTGATGACTCTCAGGCAACCGGAGCGGCGATCTCGCGCTGGTCGATGACGCGCAGCGGGATGTGGACCAGCACCTTGTCGTCGAAGTGGACATCGAGGTGATAGATGCCAGCCTTCTGCACCGTGCCGGAGAGCGGGGTGATCATGTTCTGGGTCGAGAAGCCGGGCGTGCCTGCTGGCATGTTGACTTCCATGGTCGATTCGTTCGGCGGCACATCGCCACAGGCATCCGAGTCGTCCGAAAAGCGGATCGAGAAGCTGTGGCTGCCGTGGTCGGCGGCGGTGAAGCTGAAGCGAAGGGCCAGCGTGAAGGAGAAGCCGGCCGGGAAGCTTTGGGCGACGATCGCATCGAATGCGCCGAGGACGTTCAGTTTGCCTTGGCTCTCAAGAGCGCTGTCACAGAGGGTTGCTACGAGTAATTCCATAATGGGTACTTGGAAACTGGCAGGAACCGCTGGGGACGCAAGCGAGATGAATTGTGGATCTCAGGTCACTTCGCGGCGTCGGTTTCCGGCCAAATCGGAGACTCATACCCGGCGAGGTCCTGAGGCTTGACGTGGTCGGCTCGTTTGACCTTGCCCAGCCAGGTCGGGCGGTAAGGTCCGACGATTGAGATGTCGGCGTCCGGCTTGATCTCCTTTTCCAGTCCGGAAGCCCAGAAGCAAGCGTTCACGAGCATCCGGCGGAAACCGTCGTTCGCCAGGTCTCCGGACGCTCCGTAGGTGCTGGTGAAGACGCGACCGGCCTTCCCAGAGCTGCCGGTGTAGGTCCGCGTCCAGGCACCGGGCATGGGCTTTTTGCTGTCGTCGTTCGGGGAATCGGCGCTCATGCCGTTGAGCGGCTGGGCCATGGCGAGGATCTCGCTGCCTTCAATCGGGTAGGCGTTGTAGGCCCCGATTTCCGCCCACATCGACTTCACGCCGCTCAGGATCGGGTGGCTGGCCTTGTCGGGAACGATGTCCAGACGCGTGCTGGACTGGTGGTTCGGTCCGTAATGACCCACCCAGGTTTCGCCGAGGATCTGACGGCCGAAGCCGCCCTTGTAGTCATCACCCTTGTAGTTGAAATCATATTTTGCGAAGGGGCTGTCCTTGGGAATCTGGAAGCCATGGGTCGCCGTGCGCAGGCCGATCACCGGGCCGCCGCGCGCGAGGTAATCAAGGATCGGCTGCATCTGGTCAGCCGGGAGGTTTTGGAACCGGGTGAAAATGACCATCAAATCAGCATCCTTCAACGCCCCGGTGCCGGGAATGTTCGAGCAACCTGGCGTGATGTCACCCGTCGCCGGATCGACCCCGAACAGCACCGTGCATTTGAATCCATGGTGCTTTGCCAGAATCCGCCCGAGCTGCGGCAGCGCCTCCTCCGACTTGTATTCGTGATCGCTGGCAATCAGCACGACCTGCTTGCCCTTCCCGGGCCCGGCGGTGCCTTCATACACCAGCGGTGCGGCAGAACAGTTCATTGCGCCGAGGGCGAACGGGGCGAGGCGGAGGAGTGGGTGGATCATGAGTTTCACAGGATGGTACTAAAGTTCTGCACAGTGAAACGTCGGCATGTCGAGCACTCTGTCAGAAGACTTGCCGGGGTGTCTCCTCGAATCGCCCCCGAAAGAATCGCTTCCTCTCGATCGTTTTCCCACATCCACCATCGCATGAAAAAGCTCCCGATTCTCCTCGAGCTGGCCGCCAGCGTTTCCTGCATCCACGCCGAAGAAAAGAACCTCTTCAACGGCAAGAACCTCACCGGCTGGAAAGGCCAGCCCGAATTCTGGAGCGTCTAGGACGGAGCCATCACCGGTAAAACCATTGCCGAAGTGCCCGTGAAGGAAAACACCTCCTGATCTGGGACGGCGAGGTCGGCGACTTCGAACTCCATTTCAATGACAAGATCGTCGACGCCAACGGCAAGGCTGATGGATTCGGAAACTCCGGCGTTCATTACCGCAGGAGGGTCGTGAAGCCCGAGAATTCGGTCCTCTCCGACTTACCAGACCGACTTCGAGGTCGGCAACATTTACAGCGGCATCCTCTACGAGGAAAAAGGCCGCGGCATCCTCGCCAAGCGCGGCCAGAAAGTTGTCATCACCGACGGGGCCGATCCCAGGAATCCAAACATCGAAGTCACCGGTGGAGTCGGAAAGTCCGATGAAATCCAAGCGGCCATCAAGTCCGCCGACTGGAACGAGTATGTAATCATCGCCAAGGGCGGCCACCTCCAGCATTTCATCAACGGCAAGCAGACCGTCGATGTCACCGACAACACCACCGTCGGCGCGAAAACTGGCCTCGTCGGCCTCCAACTCCACGCCGGCCAGCCGATGACCGTCCAGTACAAGGACATCGTCCTCAAAACCGACAAGTGCGTCGCCTTTTATGATGTCCCGCCCCCTCCGTCTGCTGCTCGCAGCGTCGTTCATCCTCTCGACACCGCTTCTCGCCGCAGGCGGGGGCGCGGCGGCGTATCTGAAAAAGCCCGACGCCTGGTTCGCCACGCCCGAAGCGAAAAAGATCGCCGCCACCATCCTTTCCTACCAGTCCGACTACGGCGGCTGGCCGAAGAACACCGACACGGTCGACAAGCCCTACCCCGGCGATCGAAAGGAACTGCATCCCACCTTCGCCAAGGGTCTCGACTACATCCTCAAGGCCCAGTATCCCAACGGCGGCTGGCCGCAGTACATTCCACTGAGCAAGCAGTACCACCGCCACATCACCTTCAACGATGGGGCCATGGTCCGAGTTATGGAATTCCTCCGCGAGGTCCACGACTGCCCGGTTTACACCTTCCTTCCCGAAGCCGACCGCAAGGCCTCCATTGCAGCCTTCACCCAAGGCGTCGACTGCATCCTCAAGTGCCAGATCCTCGTCGATGGAAAGCCCACCGTCTGGTGCGCCCAGCACGATGAGGTCACGCTCAAGCCCGCGAACGCCAGGGCCTGCGAGCTCGCCTCCTTCACCGGCTCCGAGTCGGTCGGCATCACCCGCCTGCTGATGAGCCTTGAAAAGCCCGGCCCGGAGATCATCAAGGCCATCGAAGGAGCCATCGCCTGGTTCCAGTTCTCGGAAATCACCGGCATCCGCATCGACACCAAGGACGGCGACAAGATCGTCGTCCCTGATCCGAAAGCCCCCGCCCTCTGGGTCCGCTTCTACGATCTCAAGACCGGCAAGCCCTTCTTCTGCGAGTGCGACGGAATCCCCAAGCCCAAGCTCGCCGACATCGGCCACGAACGCCGCAACGGCGACTCCTGGTATGGCAACTACGCCGCTAGTCTGTTAGAAAAGGACTACCCCGCGTGGAAGAAGCGCGTGAGCCGCTAAGCGAGTAATTTGATGGTAGAATCACTCTCATCCTTCAGGCCTACGCCGCTGATCGCGTTCCGGCGCGAGGCGGTGAGGAGATGATAGAGCCGAAAGGCCGCAGCATCGGGAGACAGACCTTCGGGGCGGATGTTGGAGACGCAGTTGCGGTCGGCATCGGTGAGGCCGGGGCGCGGGCGATGGGTGAAGTAGGCACCGAGGCTGTCGGGCGAGCCGAGACCGGGGCGCTCGCCCAGCAGCATAAGCGAGAGACGCGCATCAAGCAGATGACCGATTTCATCCTGGATGGCGACGCGGCCGTGACGGACGACAACGATGGGCGAGAGCCGCCAGCTTTCATCGAAGTAAGGAAGCAGGTGCTTCAACAGCTCCGGCACTTGGCGATGCGCGGCGTGGCTGGAAAGACCATCGGACACGATGATGACGAGATCGAAGCCATCGGGCTTGAGTGAAGCTGTTAGAGCCTGTTTCGAGGCCTCATCAAGCGAGCGTCCATGGTCAGGACGCAGCAGGTAGTCGGTCCGGTCTTTGGCGCGGCTGTTCACCACGAGGATGTTTTCATGCGTTGTCGAAGCTCTGCCGCGAGCGAGTCGGGATCGAAGGGCGCATGAACCCCATCGCGGGCCAGCGCATGGGACAGCCGGAAATCGAGCAGGGCATTCGTCGGCAAGCTGCCTCCCGCGCGACCGAGGGCGATGCGCGCGGCGGTGAATTTCCTCAAGTCGGTCCAGGGGTCCTGCATGGTCAGGAGAAAAGATTGCGGGTGCCCGAGGTGAGCAATCCGTGCTGCTGTGTGATCGGGGCCAGGTGGTTCGACTTTCCGAAGATCCTCATCTTTTCCAGCCACGCCTCGAACTCCGGCGCAGGCTTCAGATCGAGAACTTGACGTAGGTAGTGGCTGTCGTGAAAGGAGGTCGATTGGTAGTTTAGCATCACGTCGTCCGCACCGGGGACGCCCATGATGAAGTTGCAGCCGGCCATTCCCAACAGCGAGAGCAGCGTGTCCATGTCGTCCTGATCGGCTTCGGCGTGATTCGTGTAGCAGACGTCGCACCCCATCGGCAGGCCTAACAACTTTCCACAAAAATGATCCTCCAGGCCGGCGCGGATGATCTGCTTTCCATCGTGGAGATACTCGGGCCCGATGAAGCCAACGACCGTGTTGACCAGCAGCGGCGAAAACTCGCGGGCCACGGCGTAGGCGCGGGTTTCGAGCGTCTGCTGGTCGCAGCCTTGATGCGCGTTCGCGGAAAGGCAGGAGCCCTGGCCGGTTTCGAAATACATCACGTGCTCGCCGACCGTGCCGCGCTTCAATGAGAGCGCCATCTCACGGGCCTCGCCCAGCATCGCGAGATCGATGCCGAAGCTGCGGTTCGCGGCCTCGGTGCCGGCGATCGATTGGAAAACGAGATCCACCGGAGCGCCGAGCTCCATGCAACGCATCGCCGTGGTCACGTGGGTGAGCACGCAGCTCTGCGTCGGGATTTCATACTCGGTGATGATGCGGTCCATCAGCCGCAGCAACTCGATGCACGCGGCCGGGCTGTCGGTGGCGGGGTTGATGCCGATGGTGGCATCGCCGCAGCCGTAGAGCAGGCCATCGAGAATCGAGGCGGCGATGGCCTTCGGGTCGTCGGTCGGATGGTTTGGCTGGAGTCGGACGCTCACGCGCCCGGGCAGGCCGATCGTGTTGCGGAATCGCGTCACCACCCGGATCTTGCTGGCGACGAGGATGAGGTCCTGGTTGCCCATGATCTTGGAAACGGCGGCGACCATTTCCGGAGTCAGTCCCGGGGAAAGCGCGGCCAGCGTTTCACCATCGGTCTCGTAGGCGAGCAGCCAGTCACGGAACTGCCCGACGGTTAGATCCACCACCGGAGCGAAAGCCGCCGCATCCTGTCGATCCACGATCAACCTCGTGACCGCATCGTCCTCGTAAGGAATGATCAGGTCTTCGACAAAGCGCTTCAACGGCACCTCCGCCAACAGCATCTGCGCCGCCACCCGCTCCTCGGCATCGCGCGCCGCGACTCCAGCCAGCTCATCCCCCGAACGCTTCGGCGAAGCCTTGGCGAGCAAAGTCTTCAGGTCAGGAAACGAATGGTGCCGGGCACCGAGCTTTAGCGTGAAGGGCATGGAACGAAATCAACTGTCTCATGCAGGAAACACGCCAGTTCATCGATTCAACGCTCCGGGCGAAGCAAAGGGATCACTTTCCGGCGGGACTTACGATACACCACGAAGTCGGAATCCAAGGTCATGACTTTGGACTCGGGAAATACTTCCGCCATCCTCACCAGACAGGCATCTGCCAGCGACATGGGAATGTTTCGGTACGTTTTCATCAGCTGCTGGATCGCGGCGATTTCCTGGGCCAGATCAAACTTCGGCACCAGCAATCCACGGCGGATCAAATCCAACAAGCCATCCGGCTCGATGCCACCACGACGCAAAAGGAACAGCGCTTCGGCGATCACCGCCTCGCAGGTCAGCAAGGGCCGGGTGATCCCGGAAAAGGCCTCCTTAGCCCATGAGTGATCCCTGTCGCTGCGATCCAAATAGGCGACCAGCGGCCCTGTATCGGAAATGATCTCCTTCATGAGCCGAAGCCATCCATGTGTTTGGGGTTGGATGCCAGATCGCCCAAGCCACTGCTGCCCTTGCCACAGAGGTCTGCGCTTTGCTCGTAGAGACTCAGCGGAGCCTTACGGGCTGACGCCTTGAGCTTCTCCTCCAGAGCTTCACGCAGCAGGGCGGAGCGGCTGGTGCGCTTCGCCTTCGCCAGCGCATCCATCCTGCTGACCAATTCATCGGGAACCTTCAGGGAAATCGTGGTCATGGGCGAACGGTAATACCGATTGTGTATTCTGGCAATACCGAAAGATCACTCCAATCAGTTCCCGCCACCCTCTGGATTTCGAAATCTCGTTCATCGAGGGACATTGAGATCCTGCCCAAGAAAAAGCCTCGGCAGTGCGAGACCGGCCGGGGCTTTTGGAAGTTGTGTTAGGTCGAATCAGGAGCGCTTCACATCGACCCACTGCTTGGTCTTGGCGGATTCCAGGACGGCGTCGCAGACGTACTGGGTGCCGAGGGCGTGGCGGAAGTCCGGGTAGCGCTTTTCGGCGGTGGGGTTGTCGAGGGACTTGAAGAACTCGGCCAGCTCGTGGGTGAACGAATGCTCGTAGCCGAGGCAGAGGCCGGGGACCCACCAGTTTCCGGAATACGGATGATCGCCGTCGGTGGCGTGGATGTTAGTCCAGCCGCGACGGTCGCCGGGGACGGCGTGGTCGAAGTACGAGAGGTAGTTGAGGTCGTGAAGGTCCCAAGCGAGGGACTTCTTCGCGCCGTTGATCTCGAAGGTGTAGAGCGCCTTGTGGCCGCGGGCGTAGCGGGTCGATTCGAAGATCGCTAGCGAGCCGTTTTCAAAGCGGGCGATGAAGGCGCAGGCGTCGTCGATGGTGACGGCCTGCTTTTCACCGGTGGCGGTGTGGACGCGCTCCTTGATGAAGGTCTCGGTCATGGCGCTGACGGAGACAATGTCGCCGTTGATCCAGCGGGCGGTGTCGATGCAGTGGGCGAGCAGGTCGCCCGTGACGCCGGAGCCAGCCGCAGCAGCATCGAGACGCCAGAGGCCGGCACCGCCTTGTGGGAGTTCTTCGGAAATCGTCCAGTCCTGGAGGAAATTGGCGCGATAGTGGAAGATGCGACCGAGCTCACCGGCATCAACGATGTTCTTCGCGAGCGTGACGGCGGGGAGGAAACGGTAGTTGTACCAAACGAGGTTCGGCAGGCCGGAGGCCTCGACGGCCTTGACCATTTCCTCACCCTGCGTGCCGTTGAGGGCGAGTGGCTTTTCGCAGAGGATCATCTTGCCGTGCTTGATGCACTCGAGGGCGATTTCGGCGTGGGAGTCG
>Ga0114958_10002881_pt1 | contig 12583 bp, 10 predicted proteins | sample C_130208_EF_Meta_FD_89577 | JGI IMG/M metagenome (GOLD analysis project Ga0114958, IMG submission 89577) | Freshwater microbial communities from Lake Croche, Canada to study carbon cycling - C_130208_EF_MetaG | ecosystem: Environmental > Aquatic > Freshwater > Lake | place: Lake Croche, Canada... | reverse complement strand
TTAGAATGAATCCCGCTACCATCGTAGACCCTGGCAGTGCTGGAGCGCATACTCGCACGTATGCTCAGTCTGACATTTATCAGACTGCTGCATCCCCTAAGCTTTCTTAATAATTGAATTGCTTGAAAGCAACGATAATTATTATAAAAAATCCAGAAGCGTCTAACGACTTACCTAAATTTATGCTTTGCAAATTAGAGTAATGGCTTCCAAAGAAAGATCAATGGAAATCCCAAGGAGCTTGCTGGACAAATATTTTCAAACAACGTCATATCCATATACCCGTCATCACTTGGATTCATTCAATCAGTTTTTAGAATCAGACTTACCTGCAATTATTCAGAGTCAGAATCCTCTAATCATCGTCAAAGATTTGATTAAGGGAAATACCTATGAATATACGGTTGAGATTTACGTAGGTGGTCTCGATGGTAAGGCTCTTAGTATAGGAACGCCCACACTTCAGCACATGGGTGGAGAGGAGGTGCGTCTTCTTTTTCCGAATGAGGCTCGTCTCAGAAACCTCACGTATTCGGCAGGTGTCTTTGCAGATATCCTGGTTCGCGTAAAATTCGCGAGAGGTGCGGATGGTCAGCCGGCGGTAAAGGAGGTCACACTACCAAAGTTTCCCCTCTTTGAAATTCCAATTATGTTACACTCCAAGCCCTGCTTACTAAATAACAAGCCTGATGAGTTCCTAAAATCTGTTGGTGAATGTCCATATGATCAAGGTGGATATTTCATTGTAAATGGAACAGAAAAGGTTCTGATTACGCACCAGGAGCAGGCATTCAATACTCTATATGCACAGAACCAGGATTCAGATCCTCAGATTGCGACATATTCTTCTATTTCATGCTTGTCTCCTGAGACACGTCAGGTTAGACGTGTAACCTTTGGTATTTTAAGAAAAACGGAGGCTTTACAGGTGGGCTTACCCTTTGTTCGTAAGACGATCCCTGTGTGTGTTCTATTTAGAGCTCTTGGCTTAGAGACAGATGAGGAAATTGCGAATGCTATTCTGCCTTCCATGAATCCTGATGAGCTCAAGCTTATGGAGCCCTTTTTGATTGCTTGCTTTACAGATGCATATCCCATCTTAGATACCTATTCGGCTATCCAGTATATTAAGACTCTCACAAAGGGTTTTGGAGAGGCGCATGTTCTAGATATCATTCACAACCAGATGTTCACACACGTTCCTGACACTCCTGGTGCTCGTGCGGTCTACTTAGGTGATTGTGTCCGAAAGATTTATCGTGTTTACACGGGTCTGGATGGAAAGACCGACCGTGATGACACGCGTAATCAGAGATGCTTAACTTCTGGTTTTTTGACACAGATGCTCTTCCAGGGTGTCTATAAGAATTGGATGAAGGCGGTTGGTCGTGCAGTAGACGAGGAATATAACTACAATGTGCAGGTATACAAGGGTGAGAATTTCATGAATATTTTCGCGGAATCTAATGTGGTTTCTATCTTCAGAAGCCCTAAGGCCTCAGGTAAGCAGCAGCCTCACATGTTAACTAATGGAATCATGCGTGGATTCAAGGGTAAGTGGGGATCTGGTCTAGGAGATGAGAAAGCCGGTGTGTTACAGGCTTTATCACGCCTCTCCTACATTGATTTCATGAGTCACTGCAGACGTGTAGTTCTAGAATTTGACACGGGAATGAAACTCACTGGGCCCAGACATTTACATACGAGCCAGTATGGTTACTTTTGCACGAATGAGACTCCTGGTGGTGGCTCCATCGGTATTACAAAGAATCTGAGTGTTCTAGCAAATGTAAGCACATCTACGCCGACGGATGCCTTTATGAAATGGCTAATTAGCAGAAAATTTATTCTGGCGGTAGAAGATGCCACGGGCCCCTTACGTGCGATTTGTGTCCCAGTGTTTTTAAACAATGGTATTATTGGTTATACTCTGGAAGCGAATGAGCTTGTAAGAATGATACAGCTTTTCAAGTGGACGGGTTGCTTGAGTGCTTCCGTAGGAATTGCCTTTTTCATTAGCGACCGTCGTATTCTAATTAATTTTGATGAGGGTCGCCCAGGCCGCCCTCTTCTTCACATGGAGCCTTGGACCGCGTCTAAATATCCCAAGAATAAATTAACGGAGTCAAATGCCACATGGCGTGATTTAGTGATGGGGTCTCTACCACAGGCCAGTGAGCATGGTCTTTCTTGGGTTGGATTCATGGACCCCTTGAAGGAGCGTGAAGGCCTTTCTATGAAGGAATACATTGAATACTTGACGCCTTATTCAGGTCTAATAGAATACGTTGACCCCTATGAGCACAATGAGTCCTTTATCGTGAATTTCCTTGAACAGGCTACGAATGAGACGACACATGTAGAGGTCCATCCTTCTACTATTATGAGTGCAATTACTTCTCTCATTCCTTTCTCTCACCACAATCAGTCGGTTCGTAATCAGTTAGGAGACTCTCAGTCCAAGCAGGGTATTTCTGTCTATGCTTCCAACGCTCATATGCGCTATGATAATCAGGCTCATATTTTAACGAATGGATCTCCTCCTCTAGTGCGTACCCTCTATTACGATTATCTTGGTCAAGGCAAGTTGCCCTATGGCTCAAATATAATTCTAGCTATGGGAATGTTTGCAGGATATAACCAGGAGGACGGTATTGTCATCAATCACGATGCTCTACAGAGAGGTCTATTTAATACAGTCCACTATCGCTCTTACAATGTATTTGAGGAGGATGATGAGAAGGCCAAGACGCGCACTCGTATTGCAAACCCGAAGTCAGTCCCTGGATGGACAGACTTGAAGCCAGGGATGGATTATTCTCAGCTAGATGACCGTGGTATCGTGAAGGTTGGATCCTTTGTTGATGAGAATACCGTCTTAGTTGGTCGCACTATGGAGCTTCCAGGTGGCAAGATTTCGGATTCATCAGAAGCTGCGCAGGTTTGGACCCATGGACGCGTGGAGTCAGTGGTAGTCCTAGTAAATAACAAGGGCCTGAGAACTGTGAAGATTCGCTGTGTTGAATATCGCGTGCCTGAGCTTGGAGATAAGTTCTCTAACAGACATGGACAAAAAGGCACAATTGGAATGGTGGTGAGAGCACATGATTTACCACGCACGATAAATGGCATTGTTCCAGATATGATTATGAATACCCATGCTATCCCATCAAGAATGACGATTGGTCACGTTCTTGAAATGGTTATGGGCAAGATTGCTGCGAATGTGGGTGCAGTTGCCGACGGAACTGCCTTCAGTGATGATGGCAAATTAACCAAGCAGATGAATGCGGCTCTAGAGCAGCTTGGATTTGAGAAATTCGGAAATGAAATCTTATATGATGGGACTTCAGGTAAGCAGCTGCTCACTGATATATTTATTGGTCCTATTTTCTCTATGCGTCTGAAGCACATGGTAGAAGACAAGTGGAATGCTCGTGGAAAGGGGCGCAGAGAGCAGCGCACACACCAGCCTACGGGTGGTCGCGGTGCTCAGGGCGGCTTGCGTATTGGTGAAATGGAGCGCGATGCGATTGTTGGTCATGGAATTAGCGCCTTTGTGAATGAATCCTATATGTTACGCTCGGATGGAGTGAGCTTCCGTATTTGCAAGGGATGTGGCACTATTCCTATTGAGAATCCTAAGACGGGGCTCTTTGTATGCCCTCTATGCACGGGTCCAGTAAGTTTTATTGGGTCAGGCCCGACTGATTTGGAGCTCATTCCCCCGATTCGTAAGACGATGGTTGCTCCAGTAGTTATTGAGATGCCGTATGCCTTCAAGGTTCTATGCCAGGAGCTTGAGACATATATGAATATTGGAATGCGTATTATGACGGAGAAGGACTTACTCAAGCTGAATGGAATTAATAAGGATGACTTACCACCGCCAACGGAGGATGAGAAGCTGCGATTTGCGACAGCCTTGCCTGCTCGCGTGATACCTGAGACGATTGTTCCAGAATACCGAGAAATCATTGAGGGCCCCACGGAAGCAAGCCCTGAGCTCTTGATGAAGTTAGGAGCAATAACGCCGACACCACGTGTCTCTGATTCGGATGATATAGTGGTTGATGGCACGGGTGTGCAGGGAGCTATAAGAACAGCGGCTAATGTAGCATCTGTAGAAACAGGGGTGGTGCCTGGCACGATGGTGCAGACTGCTCAAGGACCTATGTTTCAGCCGAATCCTACCACGGTCACGGTTGTTCCTCCTGCGAGATCTATACAGGTAGTTGGTCAGCCAGAAGAGGTAGTTGCAGATGAAGAATTGGGTGTAAAGGAAGTGATTCCGCAGGTCTTACCTGTTCAGGCCTCGCCTGTACAGCAGGGTGGATATATGATGCCGCAAATGTCGCCTATTGGGCAAATGTTTCAGAATGGATATTATGGCCAAATGGGCCCTATGGGGCAAATGGCCCCTATGGGGCAAATGGGGCAAATGGGCCAAAATGTCAACATGAGTCATTATCCTGCAATATATGCAGCTTCTCAGCCCCAGCCCGCTCAACTCTACAGCTCGGGAGTTCCAGGAGCTCCTCCAACTATCGCAGTTGCAACGGATGAGATGCAAATGGGTGGATTCCTAATGCCTTCTGCACCAAGGCCCATGCGTAATACTACACAAAGACGGAATAATTCTCAAGGAGGAGAGCAGCCTCAACAGGCCCCCGACTCAAGCGTAAGAATTAATGTAATTAAAGGTTCATAAAAAGTATGAAGTATATTACACTCGGTCAAGATTGTTCTCCTGCTACCGCGTTAAGAAACTTACACTTACGAGAATATGCATTACCATTTGACTGGATACGTAGCACTCCTGAATTAATTTCAAAAGTCATAGAAAATAATTTTGATGGATTTCATGACTCATTAAAATTATCTGAGGATAGATGCTATATTATAGATTCATATGGACTCGAGTTTCCACATGACTATCCCACCGTTAAACAAGATATCTTGTATATAAATGAATCTGTTGAGGCTGGTGGCATACACGAGGATACAATTAGAGAAGGATGGGAAGATTATATTCAAGCTATTCAGGAAAAATATAAAAGAAGAATTGATAGATTTCATGCAATAATGAATTCAATAGAACCGGTTATTGCCTTATATAGTGGTAATATATCTGCAATACCCTTATTAAAAACTGCATTTTTAAAGAAATACAATAAAATGAATGTATTTTATGCAGTGCTATCTGAAGAAGTTATAAGTGATGAGGAAAAACAGAAACTCTTAGATGAAGATATATCATTGTGTGAACCAGAGGAAATCTTGATTGATGAGAATGATAATATGTATATTGATAAAATCGCACAGAGTCAATTATGGCACGATGCTATTTCTAAAATCCACCTAAAAATTTGATTGCTATGTGAGTAGATAGTTTGATATGGCACAATTTGTAGAAAAGGTTTTTCGATCACGCCAGACGCTTCTTAGCGTCTTACACGATCGAGGGTATGATATTACGGGAGCCTCCAAGTTTGGCCCTGAGGAAATTCGTGAGGGTCTAGCTGCCACATCAAATGGACGTGCTCTAGAATTCACAGTAAAGGCTCGTGACGGAATGAATGTTCCTACCCCTACGGTGAGAGTATATGTATTCCTTCAGAGAATCAAGCAGAGACTTACTGGATTTCTTACATCTCTAGAAACTCCAATTGGAATTGCACCTGAGGCAACTGCAAGAAAGCCGGATCAACTGGGGTCTCCGGTTGATCCTGCTCAGACAACAGTTATCTGTTTAATTAATGAGCCAGTTGTTTCTGTATTTCACCAGGCTTCAATTAATCAGTGGAATACACGTAATCTGAGACTATCGTTCTTCTATATGGATAGCTTTCAGATGAATCCTCTTGCCCACTTTCTAGTTCCTCCTCATGAGATTGTTCCCAAGGAGCAGCACGAGCCTTTAATGAAGAGCATGTATATTACGCAAAAGAGCCAGTTCCCATTCATCAGATATCACGAGGATCCTATAACTCGTGTGATTGGCTCTATTCCCGGTGATATTATTAAAATCACACGCCCGAGTCCTTCTGCAGGAGAATACGTTGTCTACAGAGTGTGTACTCCATAGATAGAGGGCAATGCCTAATTCCAACTTATTAGATGCACAGATACAATACGAATCAATTGGATTTTTTGATTTAGATGGGCATATTAATTCGTTGAATACTGCGTTAGCTGCATACACGGTTAACCCAAATAATACAAATGAAAAAGCAATTGAGACGGCATTTTCGCCAATTGCAGATTATTACTCCAAGCTAACATCCATCAATGCAAAGTTACAAGATTATCTGAAGAAGGCATCTACCAGTCTATCTCAAGCAAATACTGGCGAGGAGCGTTACTTGAATAGAGTGCATCCTGAAGAATACGTTGCTGCAAGAGAGTCTACATATGGCTTGATTCCAGAATTGAGAATTAGAAGCCTTCCCTATATATTGGCAGCCAGTGTTTTTATGGCACTTCTTTCTCTATTTATAATCTTCCAGATGCTTGGATTTTCAGGACAAATCAATCTACCACTGTTCTTATCTACATTGCTAACTTCTCCGGCATCACCTATACCATTCTATAAGAATCCTCTAGTGCTTGGAGGTATATCAATAATTTTACTGATAAGTCTTGTTATTTTTGCAGTATTATATTTTAAGGCGAAGAATACAAATAACTCATAAAGAGTAGAATGGCTTCCTTTTGTTCAAAAAATATAGATGTAATTACTGCTGTAAACTACAATGATAAATATCCAGGAGCTTCGTGCTTGCCAAACAACGGAGCTGGTTGGCCTGTAAGCTCTGTAGATTCTAATTCTGGCCTTGTTTCTTCTTCACTTGTTGATTCTCAGATTGCGACTCTATTAGGAAAACCTGTAACCACTTCAGTTCCAGGCTATAATAATGGTCCATCTGTTGAAGTGAGTGTAACATACAATGCACCGAGTTTAACGGAGGCATCCAGAAATCATCCTCAGACAGATACGAGTCCTGCGGCTGCATTTTCAAATGCTTCAGCTAAACTTCGCACGAACATAGAGTCTGAATATTGCTTTTATTACAAACGTTATATATACATTTTAACGGAGGTTCTTCAGATTGCGGCATCATCTAATACGCGCAATCTTGCATCAGATTCAGGCTACCAAGAGAAAAAGGCTAATACGGAGGCCATCAATGCTAAGTTAAATCAGATACTTCAGATACTTCAGGGCCTCATTAATTCTCGTCTACGTTCATTAAATCAGTATTATGGACAGAATTCAGGTGTGAATCAGGTGAATCAGGAATTAGATCAGAATAGACAGGATCTATTACGTCATACAAACCTATTGAAGAATCATGAGCTAGAAAAGGATGTTCAGTCAGCCATGATAACTTACACGATTGAGAAAAATTCTTCTTCCCGGAATCTTATGGCCATTTATGGGTTTCTGAATATAGTTGCAGTAGGTATGATTTTTTACTTATATCGTAATGCCAGATCATAAATTTAAATTATACAATAATTTTCATAATTGGCCTACTGGTCCATAATGTAAATTATATCTATTACGGTAGATGAAAGAACCATTTGTTTCCATGGATACTCTTATTGACCAAACTAAAATTATTGGCGATATGGAACTTCAGGCATATTTAGCAAGTCTTGGTAATTCTCAGAAGGCTGACTTTATTAATTCAAATATCGGTGAGGCTATTAGCTCTGTATCTAGCAATAAGTCTTCTAAATATAGCGATTTAATGGACCAAGTCACGGGTGCTGATAACAATATTACATCGGCTGCATATTATCTTTCTAGAACGAGAGACCTTACGGATTTAGCGAAGGATATTGACAATGCGACACTTTCTCAGCTGAACGTTTCTGATATAAATCGTAATCTAAGTGTGAGACAGAAAGAGATAAATGAGTGGTCGAATCACAATAAGCTAGATACCTTATATTTTCTGCAAATCTTATTCATAAGCTTAACACTTATTGGAATTATGGCATTCTTACTATCATTTAACCTGATTAGCCAGAGTCTATTTACATTTGTATCCTATGTAATTGGCATTCTAGCCCTTGTGATTTTACTCTTACGCTGGAGATTTACGAAAGTAAATAGAGATTCTCGTTACTGGCACAAGGGTAGATTTCCTAAGCAGACAAAGGAGGTTGGTGCTGCTTCGTGTCCCTCGAGTTCTTAGAATTCCGGCACTATGCTTTCTTATGTAATGTAGAAATGGGAGATCATCTTTCACCTGTAATGGAAGGATTTTCAAATCCTACCATGACATCCGTATTTCGTGAAATGTTAAAAATGTCAAATTCTCAGACATCTACTGGGCAAAACGTAGAATTTCTCAAGAATATTGTTGAAGAGCAAAAGAGATCTGCTGATGCTCTGATGGAATCTGCAAAAAAAATAGGCCCAGTGTCCCAAACTATTAAGGCATCAGATGATGCCTATACTGCTGCTTTTGAAACAGATGTTGTGGCCCCTATGCCTACTATGAGTGGAACCCTGCAGGGTTTTACTATTTTCTTTTTTACAGTATCCTTCATATCTCTTTCAATTGTATTGAGCGTAAGTGTGAATTTGATGTCTGGTAATACGAGTTATGCGATATATACATTCATCTTCTGCATTGTAAGCTTCTTAGTAATCAGCTCACTTATTGCTCGTCTGGGCTAGGATTTCTTTCACTATCGTGTGCACTAGCGTCCTCTTCCGTGTTAAACACGAAGAGGCCACTATAGATTTTGCCTTGCTTCGGCTGGCCCTGGTAGTATTCCTCATTGAATCGCTTGAGAAATTCTACCTGAGAAAGCTTCTTTCCTGAGCCGCCAACCGCCTCATGCCAGTAACGATAGGCACGCCAGACATCTGAAATAGTCGCCTCCTCATCACTCGTGGGGTCAATGCGACAACGCTCCTGGCAGAACTTGTTCAGAGAGTCAAAGGTATCACGATACTTTCTGGACTCGCTCATGACGATTTCAGGAGCAGGCTCCAGGGTGCCGTTATCAGATACGGCATACTGAGTTAGATAAATGTGGACGAGACGGGAGAAGAAGGGGATACGCCACTTCTTGAGCTTCGCGTTCAGGTTCATGTCCTTTAGAAAGACATTCGGTTGACCAATTTCCTTGTCCCCAGGGTTTACGAACTTACTCTCAAAGGGAATCAGACGAATACGACGCCATGTGCCACGGTCCATAGAATTAATGGTGGGTAGCGTATTGCACATCATAAAGAGTTTACCAGAAATCTTGAAGCGCTCCTGGTCCTGAAAGAGACCGCGGGCCTCTACTGCATCTTCACCACTGAACTGCTTCATGCGTGAAGTGTTGAGTGGCTCACGGTCATCAGGCTCTTGCATATAGATGAAGCGCTTGTTCTTGATGCTCATAATATCAGGATTCGCTGCACCAGACTCAGGGCGCTTTCTGGTAAGAGCGGTTGACTGCAGAGATGACTGGTAGTCGCCCAGAGTCATAATCATCAGCTCTACGAGCTTTGACTTACCATTGCCACCTACACCCTGGAAGGTATAGTAGCACTGCTCTCTGTTCTTCCCCTCAAGGCAAGAGGCGAGTAACTTGAGAACCCAGGCCTTCAGCTCGGGTCTGGGAAAGAGCTTTGAGAAGAACTCGTCAATCTCAATTTGCTCAGGGTCCGTAGCGTCATACTCAATATAGGGAATCGGGCTATATTCGGGCATGTCGTTACCCACTTGGAAAGTCAGATAATCCTCAGGCACGCCATCCTGAAAGAAGTTGTAAGGGTCGCCCTTCTCCTTGTCCATGGGCATCATTTCGCCAGGCCTAGCTGGATTAGGCTTGATTGCATCCAGATGGATGACACCGTTGGCGCAGCCAATTCTGAAAGGGGACGTATTCAGAGTTTGCTCAAAGCCCTCCTCGTAGAAGAGGCCAACACACTCCTTCATGACTGCATCCTTGAATCCGCAGTTGTGCAGCTTCCCCTCAAGGTCGGCAAGCTCAGCAAACTTGCGGTCTCTGACATCGGCTCTCTGGAGGTCCTGCTTCTTCGTAATGAGGTCAATGGAGATTTCAGTGTCGCGAATCTGGTTCTCAATCTCACGCGCATCATCAATACGATTGGCATCTCTGAGTGTGTTTTTCTTCTCAACAAATGTCTTAAGCACATGATTGAGTGCCTCCAGACTCTTGTTATTTGAGGCAATTGACTCCATACGCGTGTATTCAGGGCTATTCTTGAAACGCTGTCTGGCCTGCGCAATCATATCGGTTACCTCTACCGTCTGGCCGCCGCCACTAATCTTGTTTCTCAGAGCAATGCCCTGGTTAATCTTCTTCCAGCGATGATGATCGGCGAGAAACTCAAACCACTCGGTGCTTCTGGAATTGATGGAAGCTGCGTAGTTATCCTGGAACATGCGCTTCATCAGACGAGCTACGTGGTTGTGAGTGGGAGAGGTATAGTGAAGAATGTAGTTCACGATGTCACGCTCAATGATTTCCTTGAATGCAATGGGATTATCTAGCTGAGCCCAGTGCCTCAGACTACGAATGGTCAGACGCCGCCCATTGCCTTCTGCACGCATTGATGTGTCCCACTTGCGCTTCAGCTTGAGGATATCATTGCCCGCAGACTTGGCAGACTTTGCACTGAATTCCATCCAGAGATTGAACATGTCAGGGCTCTGTGAAATACTGTGAAGACAGAGACCAACACGGAGCCAAGACTCATAGTCGTCGGCTCTTCTTGAACTCAGACACTCTCTTACAAACTGCTTTACCAGGTCGACCTCCTCATAATTGGTGTCCACTTGGACATCCTCAAAGGCTTCCTTAACTAGAGGATTCTGCTCAATTCTTTGAGCCTGCTCCTCAGTCAAGTCCTCAATGGGTAGAACCGCTGCAACAGGTGCGGCTGAGCCACCGGTTGCAATTAGGCGCTCATACATCGGCTTCGCATCAGGCTTCACCTCATTGTCATCTGCAACCAGATTATAGCGAACACTCAGAAGCTCAAGTAGCTCACGATTATCGTAGTTGAATAGCAGATGGTTTGACCATGACTTTGAAGAAGGATTATAGGCAATAACGTCCTTGAGATCATAGGCAGGGATATTGGGCTTTGACTCACCATACAAGAACCAGCCCTGCTTACGCGTGCAAGATGCATCATACACATCAACTTGCTGGTTGGTAAACTGGGTCCCCTTAAAACTCTCATTAACCGCATCCTGATTTAGCATCCATGTGCGAAGAGCTGCCTGCTTCTCAAAGGAAAGGACAATATCAGGACACTCAATGTGAATTCCATCCTTGATTTCACCCTTGCTCTCATATGCCTGGGGTCTGAGGCAGACGAAGTAGCGCAGCTCCTCGTATGGAGAAAGGTCAAAGAATGTTTCAAGACCTTCCGTGAGTTTCTCAGTGAAGGCCTTGATATGTGATTTTTCAAAGGGATGGTCTAGAGCACGATTCTTACGATATCTGAAGTCCAAGTCAATAACGAGAGGCTTTGGCCCAGTTGGGTGAGGTTGCTCAACGAGATTCATTGGACGCCCTCTCTCCTCAAAGAGATACTTGGCGGCTATATCAAGAAACTGAGGATAATCTTCATCTGAAATGAAGTATTTACCGGCATTCTCTCCCATGCCGGTGACAGACGCAGGTCGTCTATCGCCGGCACTCATGCGATGTGCTTCCAGAAAGGATTTCAAAGTGGGTTGAGACGGCATGTGTGTGCCATTCATTATGTTTGTAGCTAAGCAATTTTTGGGGCGAAAAATCACTGGCATTCATGCGGTTCAAAAATTGAACTATATTGTAATGATATAGTAGAGTATCATGAAGTTTTGTCCGACCTGTAAATATTACCTCTACTTGAAACCGGGTCGGGATTCAGATTCATCTGACCTAACACGCCTTTGCGTGAACTGTGGTTATAGTGAGATTGAGACAACGGGTGGCTTAATTTCGGAGACAATGGTGCAGCAGAAGTCATCAGAGGCTTTTAAGATTATGATTAATGAGTTTACACGCCAGGATAACACTCTTCCGCACATTAAAATGATTCCATGCCCGAATAAGATGTGTACAACGAATACGGAGGAAGTTCAGAAGGATGTTATTTATATGACCTATGACGCGGCAGCTAAGAAGAATCTGTATATTTGTAATGTATGTGGTGAGCAATGGAAATCTCGTAACTAACGTTACGAGATCAAACCTTGCCTTCGACAAGGAAATCAAGAAACTAAAGTTTCTTAACCAAAGCAGCCTTCGGCTGCAAATCTCGTAACTAACGTTACGAGATCAAACCTTGCCTTCGACAAGGAAGTTAAGAAACTAGCTTTCATCAGCTTCAAATCGTGTATCTAATTCTGCATCTAGGTTTCCACCAAGCATTACTGGAAAACTTAGCCACTCAATACCTGGAATATCTACAAATTGTCTTGCATGAAAGAGTCTAAATGGCTCTGTCTTTTTTTCCATGAGAATGGCAAAAAATACAGCCGTATCTTTACCAGCAAACCAGCCTCGTATTGCAAATTACTGTAGCATATTCTTGTATGCTTTACCA
>Ga0114958_10002879_pt1 | contig 12586 bp, 10 predicted proteins | sample C_130208_EF_Meta_FD_89577 | JGI IMG/M metagenome (GOLD analysis project Ga0114958, IMG submission 89577) | Freshwater microbial communities from Lake Croche, Canada to study carbon cycling - C_130208_EF_MetaG | ecosystem: Environmental > Aquatic > Freshwater > Lake | place: Lake Croche, Canada... | reverse complement strand
GCCACCCTTCACTAACTTATTGGCATAATATTTCCTGATAAAGGCGTCCAGACGCGCAATCAGAAATTGATAATTGTTCATACGAGTCGCAAGTTACTCAATGAAGACAGATGACAACTTTTTTATTTCCTTATTTTTTGTGAAAAAATGAAGCCGTTATTCCATTGTATTTGGGTTATAAACAACGCTTTCAACGCCTGAATAAAATGCCTGTTAACAAGAGTCATAGCGTATATTTACATGCTTACATGAAAAAGAAGTCATCAAACAAACTAATCCGATTCTGGAAAATTCTCGGACCGGGTCTAATCACAGGTGCTAGCGACGACGACCCATCAGGCATTGCCACCTACTCTCAAGCAGGCGCCGCATACGGACTATCTACATTATGGACAGCCATCATCGCTTTTCCGCTGATGGCGGCTATTCAACAAATGTGTGCACGAATTGGATTAGTTACTTCACAAGGCTTAACCGGTACGCTAAAAAAACATTACCCTCGACCTGTATTGTACCTAATGCTACTATTTAGTTTTCCTGCCATCGTATTGAATATTGGCGCAGACATCGCGGGTATGGGCGCTGTCGGCAATTTATTATTCCCATCCATTGACGCTATGTATTTCAGCGTAGTGTTTACCATTTTATTGCTCGGCTTAATTATTTATTTACCCTATCAAAAAATTTCATCGATACTGAAATATTTATGCATTGCAATGCTCGTTTATTTTGTAGTACCTTTTTTATACAAACAACATTTTATGGAAATTGCAAAAGCGACATTCATCCCCACAATCAAATTTGATAAGGATTTTGTGGCTATACTTGTCGGCATACTTGGTACGACAATTTCGCCTTACTTATTCTTTTGGCAAGCATCTGTTGAAGTGGAAGAAATGAAAAACAAGAAAAAGCATTTGATCGTGAATAAGAAAATAATTCTTGATATGAAACAAGATGTCGATTTTGGAATGACATTCTCTGGATTAGTCATGTATTTTATCATACTCACCACCGGCACTGTTTTATTCAAGGGCGGCATTCATCAAATCGACACTGTCGAACAAGCTGCTATTGCCTTAAAACCGTTGGCAGGAAATTTAGCCTATCTGCTTTTTGCCATTGGCATCATTGGTACCGGGCTCATAGCCATTCCTGTTTTATGCGGATCGCTCTCCTATATTTTTACCGAGACGTTTGGCTGGGAGCAAGGGCTTGATAAAAAATTTCATGAAGCCAAGGCGTTTTATATCATCATTGCCATTTCACTGCTTGTGGGGCTTTCGCTGAATTACATCGGCATTTCGCCAATTAACGGACTTATTTATGCAGCTGTTCTTTATGGCTTAACGGCTCCTGTATTGATTGCTATTATCCTGCATATTTCTAACAATAAAAAAATCATGGGTGAGTTTACAAACAGCAAGATGTCAAATGTTCTTGGATTCACGGCCATGATTATTATGACCGTGGCTGCTGTTGTGTTAATTTACTTGCAAATGAACAGCTAGGTCTTTTCATCCTTGAAGATTAATAGAATTCTTTAATGAAACGATATAGATTAAAACTTGGTTTGCTTTTTTCCTCTTCTAAACGATGATTCAAATTGATTTTTGAAATATCTCTCATTCGCTTTTGCTGAATCAATTGATATGCTTTTTCGGTTATTAACTGCATTTGTTTTTCAACAGATTTAGTCATGCTAAACGCATGCCTTGAAATTTGAGTAATCAATTCGTCGATACCGACACCCTCCGTGGCCACGCATTTGATGACTGGAATTTCCCAACCACCAGCCTTCGTATGTGCCAAATAGTTCAAGTTCTTGACAAACTCATCAGCATTATCTCGATCACCCTTATTAACCACAAAAATATCAGCAATCTCCATAACACCGGCCTTCATCGTTTGCACTTCATCGCCACCTTCGGGCACCATAACAACAATAGTGGTATCTGCTAAGCCAGCAATTTCTACTTCGCTTTGGCCAACACCAACTGTCTCTACCACGATAATATCAAAAGGGCAGCTTCGCAATACATCAAGTATTTCAATAATCTTACCATTCAATCCACCAAGCGAACCTCTGCTTGCTAATGACCTGATGTATACATTTGAATTCAAGTAAAATTCACTCATACGAATACGATCGCCTAAGAGTGCGCCATAATTAAAAGGCGAGGAAGGATCCACTGAAAGTACCGCTATTTTTTTATCCTCTTTGACCAATTTCTTCAATAGTGCATTCACCAAGGTGCTCTTGCCAGCTCCGGGCGGACCGGTAATACCAATGACAGGAGCATGATTGTTGGTTTGAAGTGACAAGAGTAACTCTTCGCTGCCAGGCAACTCATTTTCAACCATTGTGATACTCTGCGCTAATGTGCGATAATCACCCGAATGAAGTTTGTCGATTAATTTATCGGTAGATGACACAATAAATAAAGGGTTTATTAGTTTATATTCGTTGCCCGACAAATGTAGAACGAAAGGGCTATTACTTTGCCAATAATGATAAACAAATATCAACAAGCGTTTTCTTGAAATCAACACTGCATTCCTTATTACTTAAAATGCCGCACGAACTGCTGTCGCTTTGCGGTTGTCTGCTCATACTCATCGGCCTTTTCGTTTCGAGGGCCATGATGAGTATCGGCATGATGACATTGGTTGGTAATGCCTTTTTGAACGCCAACCTAGTTAATCATTTCAAGTCCTTTTTCTCAAAGCCACATCTATATCTTCTCAGCGGCTATGTTTTACTTCTCAGTAGTTCATTTTTTTGGTCGCAAGACATTCATTTTTTTAATGAACGAATACTCATTGCGCTTCCTTTTTTACTACTCCCTTTCGCTTTCCATTCTATGAAACCATTCAGCAAACAATGGTTCGATGCATTGCTTCTTTTTTTTATCACACTCTGTTTTTTAGGAATGACATGGAGTCTATTTCAATATATTCAGCACAAAGAAGCATTTGATGCCGGATATGGTTTTTCTCAAGTAATACCAACGCCGTGTAAGAATGATCATATTCGTTTCAGTCTTGCAATTGTTTTGGCAATTTGTTTCTCAGTGCAACTCATAGCAACAAGTAATAAAAAAATACTCAATACAATCTTGATTTTTTTCACGTTATTCGCTATTAGTTACCTTCATATACTTTCGGCAAAAACAGGCCTAGTGGCCTTCTATATGGTTGCGCTTCTATTCATAGGAAAACTCATACGTCAGAAATCAACAAGGAAAAAAGGTCTCCTGATCGTCCCTTTTCTGTTCACTCTACCGATTATAATGTATATGGGGTCAACGACATTCAGAAATAAAATCGCCTATGTCAACTACTCAATTTCACAAATAAAAAATGCTAACAAAGAAACCAATATTAGTGATGAAGGGCGGCTGATTTCGTATTCCTACGCCTTGGATTGCATCAAGGCTCACCCATGGTTTGGTATAGGGCTTGGCGATATTCGACAAGAGATGAAAACACATTATCAGCAAGACTTTGGCAATACATCCGTCACTATGCTATTACCTCATAATCAGTTTCTGATGCTTGGCATGGCTATCGGATTACCTGGCATCATGTACCTGTTGCTAATGCAATTTTCATTATTCCGATTTGTTTATCGCCGTGATTTTTTATGTGTCCTATTTTTGTGTATCATGTTTTTAGCGATGATGGTTGAGCCGTTATACGAAACCCAATATGGCACCTGCATGTTTTTATTTTTTTTATTGCTACTATTGCAACAAAGAACGATGACTGAATGACAACTTTCATACCCTTATTTCCTCTCAATATTGTTGTATATCCTGGCGAAGAATTGAATCTACATATTTTCGAACCGAGATACAAACAACTCATTAGCGAATGTGCTAACAATAATAAAGAGTTTGGCATAGTACCCGTGTTAAAAAACATCGTGTCTGAAATGGGCACATCTGTGCAGATCATATCTGTTGAAAAAATACACGAAAACGGCGAGATGGACATCCGAACAAGAGGGCAAAAGATATTTAGGATATTAGAACATATCAAGGAGATTCCTGAAAAGTTGTATAGTGGCTCTATTGTCACGTATCTCGAAACGACTGACAGAGGCATCGAAGATAATATGCGCTCGCTGCTGAATGTGCTACGAAAATTTCACAGATTGCTCGATGTCGAAAAAACATTCAAGAAGGCCGATTCAATTTTAAACGTATACGATATAGCGCATCATGCAGGCTTATCGCTTGAGCAGGAATACGAACTACTCTCATTAGCACATGAAACGCAGCGACAGGAGTTTCTCTATCAACATCTGCTTAAAATGATCCCTACGATTATTGAACTTCAACAGCTAAAAAAACGTATTGAACTGAATGGCCATTTCCGAAAATTATCGGTGAATGACGGAAATGAAGAGGAATAAAATAAAAGTGCTAAAAGACTAAGACATTCTTAGAAAATGCTATACATTGCAATGCGTTTTAAACGACAACAAACGATATTAAATAGATTATTTTCATGTTTCCAGTATCACTTTGCATCGATCTCGGGAATACTAATTTTAAAGCTGCCATTTTTCAAAGCGATAGATTAGTAGAGCGATATCAATTTAAGGAAGCGGAAGCCTTGAGTACTCTCAAGAAAATTATCTCTCTTTATAATCCGCAAAAATCAATTCTTTCTTCCGTTGTTAATCACGAAGAAGGTATTGTCAGTCTGCTTCAGGAAACCACCTCATACCTCAAACTAGACCTCAATACAAAGCTTCCATTTTTAAATGCATATGGAAGTCCGGAAACATTAGGCCATGACCGCATTGCATTGGTGGCTGGATTAAGTCGTCAATATCCAGGCGAAAACAGTTTGGCCATTTCTATTGGCACCTGTGTGACCTATAATTTTCTAGCTAAAAACAATGCATTCAGGGGAGGTTCAATTTCTCCTGGAGTTGAAATGCGCTTGCGCTCAATGAGTGATTATACAGACAAACTTCCATTGATACCGCGCGAAGGTCATCTTTCACTCCTCGGATACGATACAGAAACTTCAATGCGCAGTGGCGCTGTCAACGGCATATCCGCTGAAATTGACGGAATGCTTGAACGGTATGAAAAAGAGTATGGTACAATTAACGCAGTTTTAACTGGCGGTGATGCCCCTTTCTTTGAAAGCCGTTTGAAAAACAAGATATTTGCTGACACAAATTTCTTGTTCAAAGGATTATATGCAATATTGGAACACAATAACAAATAAGGTATTACTCGTAGCTCTCATCAGTTCATTTACTACTTACAACTCATTCGCCCAGGAAAATTCTCCTTACTCACGATACGGCCTTGGTAATATCAAGTCGACTGAAAATGTCGCAAACCGAGGTATGGGAGGTATTTCAATCGCCGATACGAACGCACAGGTCTCCAATCCAACGAATCCTGCAACCTTTGCATTTTTAAAACTTACCTCCTATCAACTAGCGGTTGAAGGAACGGGTGTCACCATTCGAAATTCCTCTGAATCTAACCATACTGGGTCTCTTGTGCTTTCTTATATCAACATTGGCTTACCTGTTACAAAACACATCGGTGTGAGTTTTGGCCTTATGCCTCAGACACGTTCTAGATTTGAAATGCAAGAAATTGCAACGCTTTCAGGCATTTCTCAAGTCACATACAATTATTACGGCGGAGGCGGTACACAGAAAGTATATCTTGGAGCCGCGTATAAATTCAACGATTATTCATTTGGCTTATCGACAGGCTATCTTTTTGGCAATGTGGTCAATAGCACCGATGCAAACTTCACAGATTCGCTTAAGATAATATCAAGCAGCGTGAATAGTCGTGTGAACGTTGGCGGTGTCTTTCTTCAATTAGGCGCACTGATGAACAAACCGCTGAAAGAAAAATATCATCTTGCATTAGGCGCATCCTATACCCTTTCTCAACAATTAGGTGCGAAAAGAGATACCTATTGGAAATCATATCGCGGGAGTGTCTCAAGTCCAACCTACGAATACAGTGTTGATAGCATCATTGAACAGAAAGGAAACATTTTCATTCCTGGCAAATTGAGTGTCGGCGCTATGTTCAGTAGTAGCAATTATTGGAAAGCCGGTATTGATTTCGTCACATCGAATTGGAGTAATTACCGCTCGTTTGGGGAACAAGATTCCACCACAAACAGTTGGATGCTTAAAGTAGGTGGCGCCATCACACCTGATGCCGACGCTGTTGGCAAGACATGGAAACGCATCACCTATAGGGCTGGATTGTATACTGGCAAGGATATCTTCAGGTTCAATAACACCAATCTTCCGGTTATGGGCGGCACAATTGGATTGGGATATCCGATACGCAGAACCATGCTGAGTATCGGCCAAATCAATGCATCGCTGGATATTGGCAAACGCGGTACCACTAAAAACGGCTTATTGAGTGAAGGTTATACTCGATTTTCACTTGGCTTCACCTTCAATGACAAATGGTTTATCCCACGAAAATATGATTAAGAACATTGTTGAAAATGAATCTTAATTCATTCCATCGCTCATTCTCTGGCTCGATTCAAACGATTGTATGTTGGTTTGTTTCTTCTTTTCTTCTTCTACATTCTTCATGTAAAAATGATTTGAAAAAAATACATCAAACGATTGATAGAAGTATGCTTAATACCGAAAGGGCCGATAGCGTCACTATCATCTATAGCAAAGAAGGCATCACCAAAGCACAACTATTTGCCAAAACCTTTAATCATGTACAAGACGCGAAACCACCTTATATTGAAATGAAAAATGGGATAAAGGTTCTTTTCTACAATGATAGTATGGAGTTGCAAAGCACGTTATTAGCCAAATATGGCCGTTACTTCGAACAAAGCGGCAATGTATTGGTGCGGGACAGTGTGGTGGTTTATAATTTTAAAAAAGAACAACTCAATACGGAAGAACTGATCTGGAATGAAAAAATTCAAAAATTCTATACCGATAAATTTGTCAAAATTACCACTCCAACGCAAATCATCTATGGCAATGGATTGGAATCCAATCAAAATTTTTCTGATTATACCATACTCAAGGTCAAGGGCATTATCGGTGTCAGCAAATCGGCGTTACCTGTTCAGTAAGGTCTTTCCTTTTGGAGGCACAACGCCATTTAATCGCCTAGTCAGTTACGTCAATTCCCTTGTAAATAGCCAATAGCGAATAGCACTCAGCTTTACTTTGATATTATGTTTTTACGATTAACTTTGTTGAAATATTAACGACGATACATGAATCAAGCACTGACGCCTTCAAGGTTGGAGGTAATGCTCCATCTAGAAAAAGAAATTGAAATTGTAGGAGCATCCTATTTGAGTCCGATAGAAACAAATTGGCAGCCCGGCGACTTATTACCCGCTTCATCATCCGTATCCTTTTTTGACGATGTCAAGACGATTCAAGAACAAGCTGAAAACATGGATTACGACCTACTCGCAGTGCTAGTTGGAGATACCATTACAGAAGAAGCATTACCAACCTACGAAACTTGGCTCGGCGCATTAGATGGTGTATATAAAAATGTGCATGGCGGTTGGATGAAATGGATTCGTGCTTGGACAGCCGAAGAAAACCGGCACGGTGATGTACTGAGTCGTTTCTTATACTTATGTGGCCGCATAGATATGTCAAAATTTGAAGCCTCTACGCAATATCTCATTGCTGACGGATTCGACCTTGATACACAAAACGATCCTTACAGAACCTTTATGTACACTAGCTTTCAAGAACTAGCAACGAATATATCACATCGACGCGTTGCCACATTGGCTAAAAAAAGTGGCAATACCATTCTATCTAAAATTTGCGGACTCGTTGCTGCCGATGAAGCTAGGCATGCCAATGCATACAAATCGTTTGTTTCGCGTATTTTTGAAATTGACACCAACGAAATGATGCTCGCGTTTGAAGATATGATGAGAAAGAAAATAGTGATGCCAGCGCAATGCCTAAGAGAACTCAACAATAAGGTAAACACCTTTGCTAATTTTTCAGATGCCGCACAGCGCTTGGGCGTTTATACCGCTGTCGATTATGTAAACATCATGCGAGATTTAATTGACGAATGGGATATCGCTAATCTAAGCAATCTGAAAGAAAACGGCGAAAAAGCAAGAGACTATGTAATGTATCTTCCCGATAGATTAGAACGACTGTCAGAGCGTATGAAAACACCGGATAGGGAACTCAAATTCAGTTGGATACTCGGTTAAATCTAGCTGTCAAACTGATTATCAAGCTTTCTATCCATCTTTCAAAAAATCAATCTATACGTTGGGCGTTGGTTCTTATTTTTGCGTCCTTAATGTTTAACTCACAACTATGCCTACAAAGAGAATTATCAAATCACCAACAGGAACCAAATTACATTGCAAGAACTGGCTCAGCGAAGCCGCTTTCCGTATGTTGCAAAACAATCTTGATCCGGATGTCGCCGAACGACCTGAAGACCTTATCGTCTATGGTGGATTAGGTAAAGCTGCCCGCAATTGGGAAAGCTATGACAAAATCATAGAACTTCTTAAGAACCTAAATGAAGATGAAACCCTAATGGTGCAAAGCGGCAAACCTGTGGGCGTACTTCGAAGCCACAAGGATGCACCACGTGTGCTAATTGCCAATTCTAACCTTGTGGGAAAATGGGCTACATGGGAACATTTCAGAGAACTCGATGCAAAAGGCCTGATGATGTATGGTCAAATGACTGCTGGCAGTTGGATCTATATTGGAAGTCAGGGCATTGTACAAGGCACCTACGAAACCTATTTAAGCCTTGCGAATATCCATTTTAAAGGTAGCCTCAAAGGCACGTTGAATGTAACAGCCGGACTTGGTGGCATGGGTGGCGCTCAGCCCTTGGCAATCACGATGAACGAAGGTGTTTGCTTGGCTGCCGATATCGAAGAATGGCGTATCCAAAAAAGAATTGAAACACGTTACATCGACAAAATGTTTCTCGATATCGATACAGCGATTGATGAAGCCGTAAGAGCGAAAGAAAACAATGAAGCGATTTCAATCGGTGTTGTTTGTAACGCCGTCGATTTATTGCAACGGCTTATCGAACGAAATATCACGCCTGATACACTCACCGATCAAACATCAGCGCATGATGAACTGATTGGTTATTTCCCTGAAAAGATGTCTGTTGAAGAAGCAAAAACATTACGCGAAGGGAACCCTGAAAAATACAGTGAATTAAGTTTGGATACAATGGCTCACCATATACAACTTATGCTTGAGCTGCAAAAACGCGGCGCCATCACATTCGATTATGGAAATAATCTAAGGGGGCAAGCACACGACAAACGTGGCGTTTCCAACGCCTTTAACTTTCCAGGATTTGTACCTGCTTATATCCGTCCTTTATTTTGTGAAGGGAAAGGCCCATTCCGATGGGTGGCATTAAGCGGAGACCCTGAAGACATTTATAAAACGGATGAAGCGCTCAAGAAACTATTTCCTGAAAACAAAGGCTTAATTCGATGGCTCGAAATGGCGAAAGAACGAATCGCCTTCCAGGGATTACCTGCACGCATCTGTTGGTTAGGTATGGGTGAACGCGAAAAGGCAGGACTCCTCTTCAATGACATGGTGCGCAATGGCGAATTGAAAGCGCCCATTGTGATTGGTCGCGATCATCTTGATTGTGGTAGCGTGGCCTCTCCAAACAGAGAAACAGAAGCCATGAAAGATGGCAGTGATGCTGTGGCTGACTGGCCAATATTGAATGCACTTATCAATACTGCCGGTGGCGCCAGCTGGGTATCTTTCCATCATGGTGGCGGAGTTGGTATGGGGTATAGTTTGCATGCAGGAATGGTCATCGTAGCGGATGGCACAGATGATGCAGATGCTAGACTACGACGCGTGTTATTCAACGATCCAGCTATGGGTGTATTGCGACATACCGATGCGGGCTATGACGAAGCCATTGAATGTGGAAAGAAATTTGGGTTGGATATGTAGCGATTGAAAGAATCAAATCATAGTTTGAACGTTCTCGTCACTAATAAAAGAAATTTAAAAGTTTATGCAAAAGCAACTCATCGAATGTGTCCCTAATTTCAGCGAAGGCTGTAACCTCGATATCATTAAACGAATTACCGACGAAATTGAAAAGATTGAAGGTGTAAAGCTGCTGGATGCAGATCCGGGTAAAGCCACCAACCGAACGGTAGTGACCTTTGTCGGTGAACCCAACGCGGTGATTGAAGCGGCTTTTCAGGCTATCAAAAAAGCAAGTGAATTGATAGACATGAGCAAACATAAAGGTGAGCATCCGCGTATGGGTGCCACAGATGTGTGCCCCCTCATTCCGATCAGCGGCATCACGATGGAAGAGACGGTTGCCTATGCAAAAAAATTAGGGAAGCGTGTTGGTGACGAATTGAACATCCCTGTATACCTCTACGAAAGTGCTGCTCAAAAAGAAGACCGTAAAAATCTGGCCACCATACGAGCCGGTGAATATGAAGGCTTTGCCGATAAAATCAAGGACCCTAATTGGGCACCCGATTATGGTCAGGCTGTTTTCAATGAACGCAGCGGAGCTACCGTAATAGGTGCCAGAGATTTTCTGGTAGCGTATAATGTGAATCTGAATACCACGTCAACACGACGAGCCAACTCAGTGGCCTTTGATCTTCGTGAAAACGGTCGTGTAAAAGAACTGAATGGCAAAAAAGTGCTGGATGAAAACGGAGTCGAAGTGCGTGAACCAGGCTTATTGAAAAGCGTCAAAGCCATCGGCTGGTATATCGAAGAGTATGGTATCGCACAGATTTCGATGAACCTTACCAATATCAATATTACACCTTTGCATATTGCGTTCGATACCGCAGTTGAACGGGCACATGCTCGTGGTATGCGGGTGACCGGCAGCGAGCTGGTGGGATTGACACCGTTAAAATGTTTTTTAGATGCGGGGAAATATTTCCTGCAAAAACAAAAACGAAGTGTGGGTGTGAGTGAACAGGAACTGATCAAGATTGCCGTGAAGAGTATGGGTCTTGATGAACTAACTCCTTTCGATCCGAAAAAGAAGATCATCGAATATGTGTTGCAGGAAAAGCATAGTAATAGTCTCATCAAGATGCAACTAGATGCCTTTGCCAATGAAACGGCGAGTGAAAGTGCAGCACCCGGAGGCGGAAGTATCAGTGCGTATGTGGCGAGTTTGGGTGCAAGCCTCGGTACTATGGTAGCTAATCTGAGCAGCCATAAAAAAGGTTGGGATGATCAATGGGAAACCTTCAGTATTTGGGCCGAACAAGGGCAGCAACTGAAAGATGAGTTATTGAAACTGGTCGATGAAGATACCAATGCGTTCAACAACATCATGAGCGCCTTTTCATTACCGAAGAACACAGATGACGAAAAAGCGCAACGCTCACAAGCGATACAGGAAGCCACAAAATATGCAACAGAAATACCCTTACTGACCATGCAGAAAGGCTTTGCCTGTTTCCCGCTCTTAAAGGAGATGGTGAAGATCGGCAACCCGAACAGTGTGACGGATGCCGCTGTAGGCACCTTATGTATCCGCACTGCGATTTATGGTGCGTATCTCAATGTCAAGATCAATGCATCGGGATTAAAGGACAAGGTTTTGTCGGCGCAATTCATTGGGGAAGCGAATGACATCCTGGAAAAAGCCAAAGCCGAAGAGACCGAGATTCTCAGAATGACAGAGGAGAAGATGTAATTAGCCATGTTCATTTCATAAAGGCTTCTCTTACTTCAAATCGCTCAACATCGCTTTAACCTGCGCATTGGCCGGCTCGAGTTTCAATGCGTGAAACAGCAACGGCTTGATCAGGATATCGGCACCGGTTTGATGATAGACCACCGCCAGATTAATCAATGTCTGCACATGATCAGGATTGAGCATGACCGCTTTTTGTAAAAACATCTTCGCCAAAGGCAGGTTGTTTTCCTGCATGGCAATATAACCAAGATTGCTGTTGGCAGATGTATATTTCGGATTTTCATTCACGATGAATTGAAACGTCTTTTTCGCTTGTGCGAGATTATTGGCCTCCAGATAAGCACTTCCCAATTTATTTTGAAAATCAAGCGAATACGGTTTCAATGAAACAGCCCGTTGCAAAAATTCTATACTTCGCTTGGTATTCTTTTCGTTCAACAAGGCTTCACCGATACGATAGCAAGTCCAGGCATTGTTCAGATCGCCCGCTTTTAACGTTGCCGTCAAGGACACAATCTTCGGGTAATTCTCCAATAAGAAGTAGGCACGTATGACATCATTGTCGGCATCCTTATCAATATCGATATCCGCTTTTTTCAGATAACTGAATGCACTATCGATGAGCGGCTTACTAGGTTCGTATCGCTCGTAGAATTCAAGAAATCCACGGGCCATCGTTTGATCGTCGACATGGTCATTGTTGTAACATTTCATGCCGAGGAAACGCGCTATTTCCTTCTTGTTTTCAACCTGTGGCCTGCGGCGAATAAAGTGATCCGTAACCGCCACATGCGGAATATCGATACTGCCATTCTTCGGCATATGGCATTCGATGCAATTAT
>Ga0114958_10002878_pt1 | contig 12589 bp, 9 predicted proteins | sample C_130208_EF_Meta_FD_89577 | JGI IMG/M metagenome (GOLD analysis project Ga0114958, IMG submission 89577) | Freshwater microbial communities from Lake Croche, Canada to study carbon cycling - C_130208_EF_MetaG | ecosystem: Environmental > Aquatic > Freshwater > Lake | place: Lake Croche, Canada... | reverse complement strand
GAAAAATGTAATTTTTCTATACACTGCGTACCATTAAAAATGTAAATTTTTTAAAATAATTTAAAAACGTATTAATTTTATTTTAAATGATGTTATAATAAACACTAATTAAAAGAGTTTATTATAAACACGTCTATTTATAAAAGGAAATAGAATTAATATAAATATATAAAATAAATTATAATAAGACATATTATTAAAATCTAAATTATTATAATGATATTTAATAATTTAAATAACTTACTTATTAATCCAAACAAATTTATTGATGATTATATACTTATCAATCCAGGTAAAATTATAAAAGATATAAATAAACTAAAACCAATAATTAAATTTTTAATTAAACAAAATTTACTTTTAAAAAAATCTATGGAACCATATCAAGTTGATATTTTGAATAATACACTTTCTAATATAAATGTTAATTTAGATATTATTTTTAATGAACAAATAATTATAGTTAATTTATTTTCAGGTAATACTAAATTTATTAAAAAATTAATTGATAATTTTTATTATTTACTTATAAAATATATTTTGAGTTTATATATTACAAATAATATATCACGTGATATATTAAAGACATTTTATTTAAATTTATTTGAAAAAGGTATTAACGCTGTTAAAATACCGAAAATTCCAACACCACCATCGGCATCAGTACCAGAACCAACACCACCATCTGCATCAGTACCAGAACCAACACCACCGGCATCAGTACCAGAACCAACACCACCATCGGCATCAGTACCACCATCGGCATCAGTACCAGTACCAACACCAATACCAGATTCTATAGATATAGATTCTAGAGATATAGATAGATATGATATAGATTCTAGAGATATAGATAGATATGATATAGATTCTAGAGATATAGATAGATATGATATAGATTCTAGAGATATAGATAGATATGAAGAATTATTAGGTTATGATTATATTAATAATAGAATAAGTTTACAAAAAATGATATTAGATACGAGAATTAGAAAAGATAAAAACAAATTACAAATGCCATTTAATAAGAATCATGAAATTGATTATATTAAAATGGATAAATGGATTGATTTACAATGTAACGACGATGCAAAAACACTTGCCAGATTATTTAAAGAATATACCAAATACGTTAGTTGGAATGATTTTTATTTAAATTCAATAAAAGTTTTTGATGAATTATATAAATTTGTTGATGGAAAAACATATTGTGTCTTTACTCGTGAAACACTTGGAACTGTTAATTTTAATGATAAATCAAATTATTGGATGTTAAATTTAATGTTAGACCATTTTATTAATACTAATAAAACAAATTTACCAAAAGAATTATTATTATTTTCTGATAAGCGCATTGCACCTGATTCAAATTATGATTATTATATATCAATTGATGATTGTGTTTATTCAGGGGGTCAGATGTTTACTGATGCTATTATAGTTAATAATATAGATGTTAACAAAATTATAATTGTAACACCATATATAAGTCAATATTCATATGATAAATATAATGGTATTAATAATAAAAAAATAAAAAGATATAATAAATGGATTTATGCTGTGATAATGGAATATTGGTGGAAAAATAAAAAAGTTACTTTATCATCAAAAGAATATATATTAAATGATAAAAATGATAGAAATTATGTTTATAATATGCTTGGACATTACTTTATTAACCCTCGTATTAATTCTAAAATATGGAGTGATAATAACTTTATGTATTATTTTGATCATAAAATAGCTGATTATAAATCATCGTTTCCTAGTGTTTATCATTTAGGTATAATTACACCATATGGAACCTTAGAAAAAAAATCATCATTAACATACAATGATAATGGTAATAATTCAAATGCTTGTATTAATAGAACATATTTGCCTTTTGTTTCTAATTGTTTAAATAATAAGCCAACATTAAAAAATATAGGTGTGATTGCTAAAATAGAACCTTGGAAATTATGCATAGAGCCATGGTATAAAAAAAAATATGATTCTAACTATAACAAATTAGTATTAGTACTTGATTTTGATGATACAATAGCTATAGAAATTCTCGATAGTGAACTTAATACTAAACCATTAGATGAAATATTTAATTATCCTAACAAGTTTATTGAAATATTAAAAAATGCTTGGGAACATTTAATTCCTGTTTATATAGTGTCACGTAGAAGAAAAATTTTGTTAATTAGATTGTTAAATAGAATTTATGAAAAATATAATATAACATTTTATCGTATATATGATAATAATATATTAGGAAGACCAGAAAAATTTTCTGAATCAATATTTATTGGTAAAGATAATAATTTTAAAAATAATTATTGGGACGAACAGAAAGTAAAATATTTAAATTTTATTGTTAATCTAGAAAAAATAGATAAAACAAAATTATTATTTTGTAATGACAATGTCAGTAATATTAATAAAGCTTTAGATAATGGTTATATAAACTCAATAAAAATTAATAAGAATACTAATTTTAAAGATGTTTTAAATGTGTTTAATAATTTTATAAAATCAAATTCAAATAAAAAATATAAAATAAAATATATTAATCATATATAACTTATTAAATAAAATAAAAATATATAAACAAAATATAAAATAAATCATTTAAAGATATTTTGTTTATATATTTTTAATGACTCAAAAAACAAATATTAAAAGTGAAATCTCAGTTGGAATTGATCTTGGAACAACATATTCATGTGTTGGTGTTTATCAAAATGGAAAAGTCGAAATTATTGCAAATGATCAGGGTGAACGAACTACACCATCATATGTTAGTTTCGGTGAAGAAGAACGTTTGATTGGAATTGCCGCAAAAAGTGCAGCTAATACAAATCCACTTAATACCGTTTATGATTCAAAACGTATGATAGGACGTGAATTTTCAGATTCTAATCTTCAAGAAGATATGAAACATTTTGCATTTAAAGTTATTGATGATAATGGAAAACCTAAAATTTCAGTAGATTTTAAAGGTGAAAATAAAAAATTTACACCAGAAGAAATTTCTGCAATGGTTCTTCTTAAAATGAAAACAATTGCAGAAGAATATCTAGGACAACCAGTTACAAAAGCTGTTGTTACTGTTCCAGCATATTTTAATGATGCACAACGACAAGCTACTAAAGATGCGGGAATAATTGCAGGTCTTAATATTTTACGTATTATTAATGAACCAACCGCTGCAGCAATTGCATATGGTCTTGATAAAATTACAGAAAAACAACGAAATGTTTTAATTTTTGATTTTGGTGGTGGTACACATGATGTTTCTCTATTATCACTTGAAGATGGTGTATTTGAAGTAAAAGCTACAGCTGGGGATACACATTTAGGTGGTGAAGATATTGATAATCGTATTGTTGATTATGTATTAGAAGAATTTAAGAAAAAAAATAAAATTGATTTAAGAGCAAATAAAAAGGCAGTTCGACGTATTCATACTGTTGCTGAACGTGCTAAACGTACATTAAGTGGTAGTACTATTGCTACAATTGAAGTAGATTCTGTTCAAGACGGTATTGATTTAAATATTACATTAACCCGTGCAAAATATGAATCATTTTGTGCTGATATTTTTAATAAAACACTAGAACCAGTTGAACGTGTATTACGTGATGCAAAAGTTTCTAAAGCAGAAGTTGATGAAATTGTATTAGTTGGTGGATCTACACGTATTCCAAAAGTTCAAGAACTATTAACTAACTTTTTCAATGGTAAAGAATTATGTCGTAATATTAATCCAGATGAAGCAATTGCATATGGTGCAGCAATTCAAGCAGCTATTTTATCTGGACAACATGATCAGACATTAGATTCATTAATTTTGCTTGATGTTACACCATTATCTCTTGGTGTTGAAACTGCTGGTGGTATTATGACTAATGTAATTCCACGTGGTTCAACAGTACCGATTAAGAAATCACAAACATTTTCAACTGCAGTAGATAATCAACCTGGTGTTACTATTCAAGTATTTGAAGGTGAACGACAATTAACTAAACATAATAATAAATTAGGTGAATTTCATCTTAAAGATATTCCACCAATGCCACGAGGAACACCTCAAATTGAAATTACATATGATGTAGATGCAAATGGTATTTTACAAGTTTCTGCAGTTGAAAAATCATCTGGTAAAACCGAAAAGATTACTATTACAAATGAATCTAGTCGTCTTAGTAAAGAAGATATTGAAAGAATGATTAAAGAAGCAGAACAATTTAAAGATGATGATGACAAAGTTGCAAAACGAATTGAAGCAAAAAATAAACTAGAATCTTATTGTTTAAATATTCAAAATACAGTTCTAAATGAACCTAAAATGAAATCAGCTTTATCTGAAGACGATGTTAAAACTGTAGAAAGTACAGTTACTGAAGCATTAAAATGGCATGAAGATGATAATCATACAACAGAAGATTTTGTAGAAAAACTGTCATCTATTGAAAAGTTATTAATGCCTATTATTTCTAAAGCTTATCAATCAAATGTTGGCGATGCTCCAAATGATCCTGATTTAAATTTTGATAAACAAAAAACTGATCAAGAACAAGAACCTGATAAAGGTCCAGTTATTGATGATATTGATTAATTGATTAATTGATTAATTTTATAATAAACTCTTAATAAGGTTTTATTATAAACATTTTTTCAAAACATTAAACATATAAATTATAGTTATTTAATTGTATCAATAAAATTATTATCCATGTAATATGAATAAAATAATAACATTTATTAAAATATGATTCAGGTACAGTAATAATTGGTTTAATTAACCTATACATAAATCCGGATTTATATTCTTCACCCATATATAAATATTCTATTTGAGTTAATCCACATTTACCATAATTTGTAATATAATGAAAAAATATAAATATTAATAATACTAATGCATTATATTTAATTTCATTATTATCTATAAATATTGATAAACATAAAAAAATAATAAGTAGTGTGTGTAATAAATTAATAATTTTTAGTATCATTAATTTATAACATATTTTATTTTATTTTTATTTTATTTTTTGATTATTTAACTTAGTTATTTGTTGCTTTTGCTTTTGCAATTATTGCTGCTTCTTCAGCAAATTGTGCAACCAATTTATCACACTTTCCATATCTTGCAAGAATACCAATTATATAAATATATGGACAAAAAAATGCTACCAAAAATGATGAAATATGAAATGTTCTATTACATTTATACGAAAGATAAAACGCAACAAATATCATCAATATATGAAATATAAAATAAATAACATAACTATAATAACAAGTTTTAGATTTAGTAACAACTTGTTTTTCATTTTGTTTTTCTATAGTATTATTTATTTCATTTATTTTTTCATCATTTTTATATTCTACAGATTGTGTAAGATTTGACATTTTTTATATTATAATTTAAACTAGATTTTTTTATTTTATAATATTTTATAATATTTATTTTAATTATATTTTACTACATGTACCTTTTGTTGCAAGAATATAAATTATATAAAAATATGGACAAAAAAATGCTACTATAAATGATCCTAAATCAAATCCATTATTACATTTATATGAAAGATATATTGCAATAAATATCATAATTGTATGAAATATTGAATAAATAGAATTTGTTGACGAGTTATAAATATTAATATTTTCATTGTAGACGATTGGTTGTTTTTCTGTTTTCTTTGCATTTTCTACTTGATATGGTAACAAATAGTCATGCTTTGCATTTTCTACTTGACACGGTATCAAATAGTCGTGCTTTGCAATTTCTACTTGATAGGGTATCAAATAGTCGTGCTTTGCAATTTCTAATTGATAGGGTATTGACGATATATTTTGTTCTTTATCATAAAAATCATAAAATGACATGTTATTTATAAATTAATTTAGATATTTTTAAATTAAACTATTATTTATTCATAGATTTTGTTCCATTTTTATTTGCAATAATTTGCAAGACTTGGTCAATAGTTATATTTTCAATACTAATTTTTTTTGGAATTGGAATATTCTGTTTTCTAGTTTTTGATATTATTTGTAAATAATTTCCAAATTCACCACATTTAATATTAATTACTTTATCTTTAACTTTAAATGTTTTTAATGCATATGGATCACCTGCTTGAATTAAATCTTCCGCAAATTTTAAATTGATATTATTTGGATCAACAGTATCTTTAATTGAATAGTTTTTACCAGAACATTTAATATATAATCCATATTGCCCCCTATTAAGTGTAACTATTGCATTACCTATTTTTCCAAGTGACTTTGGCCATTCTAATAGACTGATTGCCTCTTCTAATGTAACTTTATCAACAGATGAATCTATTAATTTCGCATATCTCATTTTGTCGTCTGATTCTTTAATTTTAACATATGGACCAAATTTACCGGTCCCAGTATATATTTCCATGTCTTCAGAATTTTTACCTAATAATTTATCTGCAACATTACCACCTGTTTGTTTTATATTTTTTGCTTCTGCATTTAATTTTTCTACAATTGGATTAAACATATCATAAAAAATTCTTAAAACTGTAACCCAATTTGCGTTTCCTTCAGCAATTTTATCTAAATATGTTTCAAAATTTGCTGTAAATTCAATATCCATAATAGGATTAAAATGTTTAACCATAAAATCATTTGTCAGATTACCCATAGATGTCGGAACTAACTTTTTTTGTTCTTTACCTATCGATACTTCTTTTGTATTTTCTTTAATATTATATTTTGAGTTTAACTCAATTTGTTTTGAATTTTTTTTAATACCATCAATGTTTTTTATTTCTACATAATTTCTATCAATCACTTTTGATATTGATGATGCAAAAGTAGATGGACGACCAATGCCATTTTTTTCCATAAATCTTACAAGTGCTGCTTCATTATATCTTAATGGTGGTTTTGTATATTCTTCGCTAATTTTAATTTTATGCATTAAAACTTTATCTTTAGCTTTAATTGGTAATTTACCACAGATTTTTTCTTCATCTTCTGGTGTATTATCATATACAATTAAATAACCTGCAAATTCTACATTTTCTAAATTTGAAGTAAAATATGTTTGTACATTATTAAATTTAATAATTGATTCTTTACTATTTGTAGCATCAATTAATATTGTTTGTATATTTATCAATGCATTTGACATTTGGCTTGCAATTGTACGTTTCCAAATTAATGTATATAATTTTTTTAAATCCTCATTAATATTTTCTGGTTCTGGTTGATTAATATGTGTTGGACGAATACACTCATGAGCATCTTGACTTGATGCATTTTTAGATTGATAATTTTTAGGGTCTGAATATTCTTTACCATATGTATTAATAATATACTTACTAGCTTCATCAACTGCTTCTTTACTAATATTTGGTGAATCTGATCTCATATATGTAATTAAACCTTGTTCATATAATTTTTGTGCAACTTCCATTGTTTTTTTAACACTAAATCTTAATTTAGTACTTGCTTCTTGTTGTAAACTAGAAGTAATAAATGGCGGTGATGGTTTTCTAACTGATTTTTTATTATCAACTGTAACAACTTTAAATTCTGTTTTTTTACTAATTTTTTCTAAAAATATTCTTGCATCTGATTCTGATTCAAATTGATATAATTTAGTACCAGCTTGTAATGATGAGTTAATTTTAATTACATTTTCATTTCCGTATTCAAATTCACCTATTGTTTTAAAATATGGGTGTGATATTGATTTTGTAATTTCATTTTCTTTATCAATTATAATTTTAACAACAACTGATTGTACACGACCTGCAGATTTAGCATCGTGTGTTAAATATTTCCATAAAATAGGACTAATTAAATATCCAACAATTCTATCTAATATTCTTCTAGTTTGTTGAGCATAAACAACATTCATATTAATAATAGTAGGATTTTCCAGTGCTTTTAAAATTGATGTTTTTGTAATTTCATGAAAAATAATACGTTTTGGATTTTGTAATTTTAATACTTTTGATAGTGACCATGCAATTGCTTCACCTTCACGGTCACCATCTGCTGCTAAAATTACTTGTTTACAATCTTTTGCTAAAGCTTGTAATTCTTTGACAACTTTTTTTTTATCTTGTGTAATAATATAATTTGGTTCAAAATTATTTTGAATATCAACAGATAATGTTGATTTATCTAAATCTTGTACATGACCAAAAGATGCTTTAACAATATAATTAGAACCCAAATAATCTTGAATTTTTTTAATTTTACCTGGTGATTCTAATAGTACTAGTGTTTTACTCATTAATAATATTAATAATTAATATCTTTATATTTAAAATATCAATTTTTTATAATAATAAATATTGCGTTTAATAAATATTATTAATTATAATTATATTTAATATGATATATATATACTGTAACCCCGATATAATACATTATTTTATAGATTTTATAAACACATTAATATTTAATTATGAAAATATATTTTTATTAACAACTGATATTAATGTAATTAATAAAGTATGTGAAAATAATTACATTATATTTATGCAATCTATACCAATAGATTATAATAATTCTAATAATAAAATTTTTATTTTTAATACGGAACAATTATCACAGGAAAATCAATTATTACGGATTCAAAATATAGATAATTATATTAATATTATTGATTATAGTTTAGCAAATATTAAATATATAAACTTAATAAAAAATAATAAAGCATTATATTTACCATATCTTGTTAATACAAATGAAATTTATAATTATGATAAAACAAATGATATTGCTATTATAGGATCTTGGTCAGAATATAGAAATAATATATTACAACAATTATCATTAAATACAAAAATAAATTATATTAAAGGTTTTTATAATGATCGTGATGATTTATTATTTAGACATAAAATTTTAGTAAATGTTCATTATGATACATCATATAGAATTTTTGAACAATGGCGATGTAATAGATGTATTTTAAATAAAATGATAGTAATAACAGAAACGAGTGAAGATATAGATTTTGAATTAAAAGAATTTATAATAGAATGCAAATATGAAGATTTGGTAACAACTACAATGAATGTTTTACAAAATTATGAATATTATTATAATATATTATTTAAAAATTTTGATATAGATTTAATAAAAAATAAATATAAAATAATTAGTGATGAATTTTTTAAGCAAATAAATTGAATTTTATTTTTATTGAATTTTAATTATATATTAATATAATGGATACGTTATATAGTGATAAAAATAAAGGAAGAAAAAATGCCAACAAATCAAATAATGAACATAAATCAGATTCTGATGTTAATATTTATCAAACTATTTCTGATATTATAAATGAAGAAACAAATACACAAATAAAGACTATTAAAACTACCGCAGAAATTCAAGAAGAATTTATTAAAATTGTTAGTGAAATGACACTAGAAGAAGTTTTTATCAATATAAATTTAATTTCTAAAATTGAACCAAATTATAAATTATTTATTAATAATAAATTTATTAATATTGATACAAGTTATGTTCAATCAATTTCAAGATGGTTTTTTGGTAATGATAGAAAAACTACAATATTTTTTGTTAATCTTGTAATAAATAAATCTTTTGAATATTGTGATAAATTATTAACTACAAAAAATTTAGATACTAAATTATTATTCCGTATTACATCTGATATTAAAAATTCAATTAATGGATTACTAAATTTAAAACATACATATTCATCTGATAAATTAGTACAAGCTGAAATTGATGTAATTATTGAAAATATTAGAAATAAAATTGAATTGAATACAACAAAATTAAATAATCAATAATATGATTATTATATTCATTTAATAAAATTGAAACATTATGATTATATATTATAATTCATTATATAATAATGGCTGTTAATGATAATAAAAATGTTGGTAAAACATGGACTAAACAAGAAGATGACTTACTAGATAAATTATATAATATAGATAAAAATAATTTAATTGAAATATCCTTAATACATCAAAGAGCACCGGGAGGTATTATTTCAAGATTACTAAAAAATAAAATTGTTGTTGATAAAAAAGAAATTAGGGGTTATGATGATTATTTAAAAAACAAAGTTAAATCCGTACATACACATAAAAAACCAAGTAAAATAAATGATGATAAAAATGATAAAATAATTTTAATAAATAATAATGAATATTTATTAAATGCAAATATTGTTTATGAAATTAAAAAAGTAAAGTCTGATATATATGGATATTATGATACAGATACAAATACAGTAAAAATATTAAAATCAAATTTAAAAATTATTATTACATATTTACAATCTAAATTAACAGCAAATATTTTATGGGCAGGGGATAATTTAGATATTGTTAAAAAATATTGCCCAACATTTAATTTTACTAATATTTCAGATATTACTGATAAATCAATTAGTGATTATAATATTTGTATTATTAATAATTATATTAATGAATCTAACATTTTAGATATTGATAAAATATTTTCATTAGTAAACAATAATGGAGATATTTTAATAATAGATGATAAAATGTATTATCCTAAAATTAATGAATTAATAATTATTAATAATCTTAAAATAATGAATAATCAATCAGAATTTACCGATAAATTATTTTTTTTTCAATTAATCAAAAAATCAGTAATTAAAAAAATGAATATAATGATTTTAGATACAGAAACAACCGGATTTCCAGCATCAAGAGATCCAACTGAAATATATAAATTTAATAATGCAAGATTAATTGAACTTGGTTATATTATATATGATTCAACAGGTAAAAAAATTAAAGAATATGATTCACTCGTTAAACCTAATAATTTTGTAATTAGTAATACACACATTCATGGTATATATCAACAAGATGCAATATCAAAAGGACAACCTATTGAACAAGTATTAAATGAGTTATCTACAGATTTAGATACAATTGATGCATTTGTATGTCATAATATTTCATTTGATATGAATATTATTTTGTCGGAATCACACAGAGCAAAAATGCTAGATTTAGTTAAAAAGATAGAATCAAAAGAAAAATTATGTACAATGGAAATGGGTAAAAAATTTATGAAATTAAATAAATCACCAAAATTAATTGAATTATATAAATTTCTATTTAATAAAGATTTTATTCAAGAACATAGAGCATTATCGGATTGTGTTGCTTGTGCTGACTGTTATTTTAGTATGATATAATTTACTTTTTTACGTTTAGTTTTTTAGGTGGTTGTGTTTTTTTTGGTTTTATTGATTTAGTTTCAATTAACATTTTAATATAATCAACAATATTATGTAATTCTGTTATTTTATCAGATGATGTCGAATCTTTTATATTATGTTTAATAAATTCTATACGGTAATCTATAATTGGATATAAAAATATTTGTAATATTTTATTCATATTATCAGAATCATTAGTACTAGTAGAATTAGTAGCACCTGTAGCACCTGTAGCACCTGTAGAACTACTAGAACTACTAGAACCAGTAGCACCTGTAGCACCTGTAGCACCAGTAGCACCAGTAGAACCAGAAGAATCATATGACATCATAAACATATCATTATAATTATATGAAAGTTCATTTCTAAAGTATTTTTTTTCATATTTTATCGTTCTGTTTAATTTGTCGTATATTAATCTATTCCATACAGCTGTATAATGAGATATTGGGTTATTAATTTCTCTCTGTGTAATTATCCAATATCTATGATTATGTTTATTAGGACATTGTATCATTATCCCAATGTTTTTTCTATCTTCATATATTCTTAATAAAAAATATATTTCAAAAAGTGTAGATAATATACAATTACTATAGTGTTTTTTATTATTAATTTTAGTATCTTCAGTATTTACATTAAATAAATAATTAAACATACCAAAATTATTTTCAAAATAATCATTATCACAATAATTAATTGAATCTAATATTGCAGTATTTATAAATGTAATATGATATTTTTTTATTTGATCATCTGATATAATATTATTAGGATAATCAATATTATATTTTTTAATAATTAATTCTGTTAATCTTTGTTTCCATGTACAGTACATGAAATTATATAAACTATTTTTATCATCATTAACTTGGTAATGTTTTTTTTCAAACATTTTTTCTTTTATTTCATCTAATGTTATATTAAAAATCTTTAAATTTGTATATAGTTTTAATAATAATACTTCAATAAATCTATAAAATCTAACATTAATATTATTACAAAATAATTCTAATAATTCATTAGGATTTTTATTTAATAATTCATCTTTATATATATCTTTAGTTAGTCTCGGAGGAGTCCATACTATATGATAAAAATCAAAATTTTGATTATTTATAGTATTAAATTCATTATTATTATAAGCTATTAAATAACAATGATAATCTAATAAATAATTTAAAAATATTAAACTTGTAATATTTAAATTAGAATCATACTTTGAAATTTCATTAATATATGGATCTTCATATAATTTATAAAAATATAGAGACTTATTACCATCAATCATATCTATATTATATGAAAATATTTGTTTTATTTCTTTTTTTTTTTTAT
>Ga0114958_10002876_pt1 | contig 12598 bp, 14 predicted proteins | sample C_130208_EF_Meta_FD_89577 | JGI IMG/M metagenome (GOLD analysis project Ga0114958, IMG submission 89577) | Freshwater microbial communities from Lake Croche, Canada to study carbon cycling - C_130208_EF_MetaG | ecosystem: Environmental > Aquatic > Freshwater > Lake | place: Lake Croche, Canada... | reverse complement strand
TATCTTCGTCAAAACGCTTTTTAGCAGCACGATAAAATGACATTAAATCAGCAATATTAAATGCACCTACTTCATATGGAATTCAACCTTTTCATGTAATAGTAATTACAAATCCTGAAATTAAAAAAAGTTTAAAATCAGCTTGTTACGATCAAGCACAAATTGAAGAATGTCATTGTTTGTTTATTATTTGTGCTTTAAATAATTTAGAAGACAGAATTAATGAATATGTAAAAGCAACAGGTTTTGAAAATAAAAAAGAATCCATGATTAATTATGTAAATAAATTACCTATTCCAGTAGAATGGGCTAAAAGACAAGCTTATATAGCTTTAGGATTTGGTATGGCTGCTGCTATGGAAATGAATATTGCAAGTTGTCCAATGGAAGGTTTCAAACCGGAAGAGATTAGTAAAGTATTAAATTTAGAAAAAAATTTAGATCCTTGTGTTTTATTGGCAGTTGGCATTAAAAAAGATGGTTATGAATTGGAAAAACGATTCAGATTTGATGATCAAAATATATTTACTTTATTATAAAAATTAAATTATATAAAGATAAAATTATATTTTATTTTAATGAGTTTGCTAGAATTCGATATTATTTCTACTAAAGTAAAAACAATTAATATGCAACCAACAAATGAAGAATTATTAACATTATATGGATTGTTTAAACAAGCTACCCTTGGAAATAATACTACCGATAAACCTTGGATATTTGAAATAGAAAAAACAGCCAAATGGAACGCGTGGTTAAAATATATTAATTTAACTAAAGAAGAAGCTCGGAGAAAATATATTGATGAAGCTTATAATATAATAAATAAATACTCATAATTTTTAAAATTTTATGGGTGAAGTAAACTGTGCTATGGGATACATTAATAATTTTGTATCCAAAGATGAATCTTTAACTGCTGGTCAATTATCAAGTGCAGATAAAAAAATTATAAGTAAAGCTGTTAATACAATTGAACATTGGGGAGTATTATGCGAACAAGGTGTTTCAATAGCATTAGCTAATAGTCCTGATATCCAGTTTATAAATCAAGCAAATTCTAGTTTGAAAAGTAAAGCAACAGTTTTAAGAACAGCAACAAATGCATTAACTGCTAAATTAGCATTATTCAACGCTGGAAATTAAATATTTAATAGGATTTAACGAATCAAATACTATATTTTGTTTATAATCATTTGTTTGTAAATAATTAATTAAATCCATATTAATTTCAAAAGAAGTACATACATCCAAAAGAATTTGAAAAATTGCTTCGTTAATATTTTCTTTTGATAATTCTGTTTTTTTAACTGAATTATAAATAATAGAAATATAATTCATAATTTTTGTAACAGAATCTGTAAAATACTTAATATGCGGATCTTCAGTGATTTCTCCATTTAAAATCCTTAACATTCTTGTTAATTCATAAGTAACAAAACTAATTCTTTTTAATCCCATAATTTTTAAATGTTCTGAAGAAATTTTCTTAATTTCACATAATGCTAAATATTTTAGTTGAATAAAATTATTTTCATTATCATAAAAAATAGGATACTTATCAAAATCTATAATACAGCCACCATCGTTTTGTGTAACATCGTATAATACATTATTCAATACACTTGTTTTATCATATTTTTCAAATAACTCCATATAATTTGAATCAATATTTTTTCCAGTATAATCATTCAATATTAATTTAGATGAATATGCTAAAGTATAATAAATTAGCCAATTTAAAAATTTCTCTTCACTTACAATTATTTTTAAAAAATCTGGATCATTATGTTTAGTTTCTGATTGAGAATAATAAAAATTGGAATTTATAGCGAAAACTAAAGTATCTTCATTATTATAAATTCTAAATTTAATATTAGAATTTGTTGTTGTAAATAATACTTTTGTTAATTCCATTTTAGATTCCAAATAAAGTGGTTCTTCTAGTTCATTATCAAAAAGAATAATAACTTTATTCTTATATTTATTTAAGAAAGGAGGATGTTGTTGATTGTTTGAAGGTGTAATTGTTTCAATGGGGTGCCATTTCAATGCACTTCCAATACCCAAGTAAATAATATCTGGAATGGTTTCTTTAATAGTTTCTTTTATTTTATCAAATACAATACTAAGTGGTTCATTTTGCATATAGATTATTTATATTAATTAAATTTTTTATTTTCAATTTTTATAAATTAAAATCTAATAAAATATAAATGACAGAAAGTAGTTTTAAAAATGAAAAATATTCCAATATATTTGCAATAGGTGATATCCATGGAGATATTATGCCATTAATAGTTTGTTTAAGAGACTGTTGTAAAGTTATTGTTAAAAAATCTAATTTTAATTTTAATCAAAATGAAATAGATAAAGATTTAGTTGATATGTTATCAAAAGAATGGGATGATAAATCATATGTTGAGGATCTTAATTATGAATGGTGTGGTGGTTCTTCAGCTGTTGTTTTTTGTGGTGATTTATTAGATAATGTCAGAAGTGATATTTATAAAAAACCACAAGAGTTTCCAATGGAAGAAGCAAGAATATTTTTATTTATAAATAAAATTAATAAACAAGCTATGAATAATAATGGTAGAATATATAAAGTATTGGGAAATCACGATATGTATAATTTAAATGGTAAAAGTAAAATTAATTATTCAACTTATATTTCAACATATGCAAAAAAATATCCTGGATATTTTAATGGAGCAGATGGAAGATTGGATTATTTTTGTGCTGGTAAACCAGGAGCAAAAATAATTGGTGAAGATGGTGCTTATTTATTTTTAATGATAAATGAATTTATTTTTGTACACGGTGGTATTTCTAGTTCATTAATTACAGAAAAAAATATAAATGAAATTAATAATTCATTAAATGAATTTATAAAAGGTAATAATACTAAATTTGATTTGGAAAGCAATACTTTAGAAAATCAAATTACTTTTAATAATGATGAAGAAGATGGTTTAGTTCATGATAGATTTTTTGGTTTTAAAAATGGTAAGAATGAAGATGAATTATGTTCTGTATTATATAATAAATTTCAAAGAATTTGTACAAATTTAAATATAATTTCTTGTGATCCTAATAAATTAAAACTGATAATGGGACATTGTGTTCAAAATAAAACAACAAATGATAAAAATAATATATTTGAATCTTCTTTTTCTAAATTAATAAATTCTAATGAAAAAGATAAATTAATATATTCTGAAGAATTTGCAGCCCCAATTTACAGAGGAGATGCTAGTTTTGATAAAGATAAATCAATTTATGGTATAACAGTAAGTTGTGGAAATAGAACTGAAAATAATGTTTCTATTATTGATTTTAATAATCCTTCTATTTTTAGAATAGATGTTGGTATGTCTAGAGGATTTAATACAAAAAAATATTCTGATGAATACGCTTATTCTAGAACTCCACAAGTTTTAAAAATAGAATATCCAAATAAAATGAGTATTATTAAATCTTCTTTGAAAAATACATTAATTCATATTAAAGATTTGGATGTTAATCCTTATATGAAAAAATATAATAAATATAAATCAAAATATTATTTATTAAAGAAAATTATGGATAATATTATGAGAAGCACATAAAACGAACGCTAGCAAATAATAAAATAATTGAAAAAATATTTTATTATTAATAATAATATGACTTTTATGTTACTAAAGCAAGAAATAATAGAAGAAATTTTAGCATTTTGGTTTCCTAATGATACTTATAATAAATTTTGGTTCGATCAGGAATTAAATTTTGATATTAGCATTAAATTTAAATATAATGACATTTTAAATTATGTTTATAAAAACATAGTAAATAATTCTGATATAATATTATTTATGGATTCTAATGAAGCAATTGTATCAATTCTAGTTTTAGACCAATTTTCCAGACATATAGAAAGAGTGAATAAAATAAACCAGCAAAATACAAATGTTCATGAATTTACTGAAGAAGCAATTAAAATAAGTAAAATTTGGATTGATAAAAAATATTATTTATCCGAACCAATAAATATTGTTGTATTTGGATTAATGCCATTAAGACATTCAAATAAACTTCATGATTATACAATTATTTTGGATATTCTAAAAGAAATAGAAACAGCAAGACCTAATGACATAAATATTCTTTTTAATAAATTTAAAAATCAAACATTAAAAAGATATGAACTACTTAAAAATTAAAAAGATATATTATTTTAATGAATAATCAAAAAATGTTATTATTTTTAAATAATAAAAAAATATCTAATATTTTAAAAATATATTTAATTAGACACGGAAATGCAACTAATAATATAGGAATAAGAAGTAATGATTCTAAATTAACCGATTTAGGAATATTACAAGCTAAAGAAAGAAATAATTTTTTTAAAAATATCAAATTTGATAAAATATATTGTTCACCATTATCTAGATGTATTCAAACTTCAAATTTTGCATTAAATAATAGAGAATGTTTTTTAGATGATCGTTTAATGGAAAAAACCATTTCTGTTTGTGATAAAAGAATGGAAAAAAATGTTTTATCTGAATATGTTAAAAGTCTTGATAATAAATATAATTTAGATAATGTTACAGAAAATTATGAATATTTAGAAGGTGAAGACGATGAACATTTTAATAATAGAATTAAAGATTTTTTTTATTCTTTAGTTGAAAAGTCAGATAATAGAACAATATTAATATGTAGTCATCGCGGTTGGTTAAGTGGATTTTTTAACATTATAACAGGTTCTCCAAATTCTTTTAATAATTGTGAAATAAAAATTATAAAAATACATTCTTAATAAAAAAATTGATTCTTTTATTAATTATTATTAAATTTTATAATTAATGCAAGCATATGAAACAGAATTCTTAAACACTGAAACAGTTAAAGTTTTAGCTATAACAATATTTTTACCTATGATTATGATAGCTTTTTGTACCAGTATAGTAGATTACTGTGAATCTAATCCAGAAACTATACAAAAGGATTTAGATGTTGTTGAAGAGAAAGAAGAAAGTGAAGAAGTTAAACAAAATGAGGAAGAAGAAGAGGAGGAAGAAGATGAGGAAGATGAAGAGGATAAAGATGATGAGGAGGATGAAGAGGATGAAGAGGATGAAGAAGATGAGGAGGATGAAGAAGATGAAGAGGACGAAGAAGATGAAGAGGACGAAGAGGATAAAGATGATGAAGAGTACGAAGAAGAATCTGAAGATGGGCCATATAGTTCCGTTTTGTATAAATCATTAAATCTTTTAACTAAGAAACAATTGATAAGAATAACAGGAAAGAAACATAAAAATAAAAATAAAGATGAACTTATTATAATTGCAATATATAAAATTACATTGAAGGCTATCGATAAATTAAATTTTCCTAAAAAAATGAAAAATTATGTTACAGAAAACAAGAAATTAATGAAATATGAATTAATTAATTTGTATAAATAATTTAATATATTAATTTATAATATGGAAACTATTAAAATTTTTAAAGGAGGTTTTATAAATAAAAATCAAACACTAATTCCACAAATTAATAAAAAAATAGAAAAAATAAAATTAGATTTAAAAAATATTTTTAATAATGAAAATTCAGAATTCTATGGAATACCATTATTAGATAAAGAAGGTAACAAAATTATTTTAGAAAAAATGATTAAAAAATTAGATGAAGAAAAAACAAAAATCACTAGTGATAAAAATAGTATAGAAGAGTGGCTAAAAGCTAATCCAGAATCTGAAGAAGAAAAATTATATAAGATGAATGAAGAAAAAAAAACTTTACCGACGACTATTGAAAATTTAATGAAAAAAGGTAAACCATTTGAAAAATTTGAAAGACAATTAAAAGTTATAACCGAAAATTTATCTAATAAAATCATTCCAACAGAAGAACCTATTAAATATAAAGATAGAAATAATAAGAAAGAAGATATGGCAAAAAAAACCAGAGAAATTAATTTAATAGATGGAAAAATAAATAAAATAAAAACATTTATAGGTAAAGATAATATCAATAGAGAATCTATTGGTAAAGATTTAAAAGCAGAGTATGTAAAACAAATTGAAGAAAATAATACAGATGAATATAAAAAAGATATGATAGAAAAATACAATAATGTTTTTAATAATATAGTTCCTTTATATAATTATAATGAAAAATTTTTTTCTTTTTTAGGGAATGATATTTTAATTTTACAAAAATCTCTTTTTGATGTTAACTTTAATTTTATAGAAATTTATGGTAGTGATTCAATTGTTAGTAAAGTATTTCTTTTAGATGAGCATTTTATTATATCAACAATACCTTCTAGTGAACTAAATGATTGGAAAAATAAAACAGTTTTTAAAAGTAAAGAAATTATTCATCCATTTTTTCATAAAGGTTATGAATTATCTTATGCAATTTGTGAATCTCAAATGTTAATGTCTAATAAAACTAAATTAATAGATATTTTAATATATTATAAAAAATATTTAGGTGATGTATTTGAAAATTGGTTTAATACTTTTGGTAAAATAATTGAAGGAGAAGTTATTTTTAATGATAAAATACTAATATTTAATTCTTTCATTTTAGTTGAAAAGTTTGATTTATATATATACTTTTATAATTATATAATGAATAAAGATATTACATTTGAAACAATTTTCAAAAACTATAAAAATTTTGATATAACTAAAGAAAAAGAGAATGAAATAATACAAAATATATTAATAAATAAAGATAATAAAAATTTAATAGTTTTATTATTTGAAAGAATGAAAACAATTATTAAAAATATAGATATTGAAGATGAAAAATTTATTTATATTTTTGAATATGTAATGAATGAAATAAAATTAGAAAAAGATATACAAATTGATATATTAAATATTTATAATTTTTTGTATAAAGATATTGTATATTCTAAATATTTTAAAAAAATAGTTGCTAGTTATAATTTTTTAAAGATTAATTATTTATATAATGAAGTAGAAAAATCATTTGAAAATACTGAAAAATTTATGACTAATATAAGTCAATTAAATCAATTTATAAAAATGAAATTTAGTCAAATATATAAATTTTTATTTATTGATTTAACCCAAGAGTTATATAATTATTATTTATTAAATAAAGTTACTACAAATAATAAATTTTTAATTGTTTTAATCTTTTATTTTTATTTTAATAATCTTCAAAGTAATAATATTTTAAAAAATTTAACTAATTTATATAGTCAATTTTATAAATTTAATGTAGGTAAAGATTATGATTTCAATACATTAGAATCAGGTTTAAGTCACAAACAATTAATACAATTATCTACTAAGAAAGGTTCAAGTAATAAAAATTTGAGTAAATTTTATTTAAAATTGTTTTATCCAAGTGGAATTGGTTCTTTATTAAAAGGATATAAAATGATAAGTTATATTGGAAAACTTAATATTTTTCAAGATCCTAGAAATGATATAAATGCAAATAAACAAACTTTAGCCGGAAGACCATTTTGTGGAGAAATTTCTATATTAAATTTATTAAATTTTATTTTATGGGATAAAGATACTCAAAAATTAAATGCAGATTATTTTCCAAATACTGTAAATCCTGAAATGAAAAGTTTCTTTATTAAAAATAATAAAATTGATATGTTTGAAAGTAAAGATATATATACTGAATTTTATCAATTTTTTAAAGATATCCCTTTTGAATTAAGAGATGAAGAATCAAATCCAAAAATTTATTCAAGAGCTAGAGATTATGGTGATGCTAATTTAAATTGTGTTTATAGATATAATGTTATTAATAAAAATAAAATAGTTAAAGGAACTGAATTAAGATTATCTTATTTTAATATTTGTAGAGTTTTATCATATATTTTAAAATTGGAAGATTTGAAAGATTTGAAAGATTCTGATTTAAAGTTAGATTTTATTCAAAAAAATTTAAATGAAAATACATTAAAAAATATTTTAGCTAAATTCAATAATCCTAATAAAGATAAAATATTACAAACTTATAAATTTGAAAATAAATCAACAGATTCTTCTGAACCAATATCAATTTATTCTACAGATGTAGGTGTATTTCAAATTAAATTAGTAAATTCGACATTTAGATTTGGTGCTCATTCTTCTGAATCTATTGATGTTGATGTTGATAAATCTGATTTTTCTAGTGAACCTTTAGAAATACTTTTAGAGGGGAAAAAAACTTTTTATGATAACAAGGATGGATATATTAATATTCCACAAGCAGTTTATGTAGCTAAAATGAAAGGAAAAGAAATATATTCAGAAATTAATTTTGAAAAAATAGACGATGATGAATGTGTAAAATTTTTAAAATTATTAGTTGAAGAAGAAAATAATAATTTACCAAGAGATAAAATTATAAATATAATTGATAATGGAAAGATAAAATCAATAGATTATTTATATGAAAATTTTGATATTTATGGAACAAACTTGTGGAGTGTAGTTTTAAGATATTTTATTAAAGAAAATAATTTAGATAAAACCAAAGAATATATTGAAAAATATATGAAAATAAAACATAAAAGAAAACTAAATTTTAATTTTTTAAAAAGATTTATGGATGTTATTACTGTTGAAAATTTAAAACAATTTGAAAACTATATGGAGGATGGAGAACTAAATTTAATATCTTCGATATCTTATCCTATATTTAATACTGTAAAAAATTTAGAAATGTTAGAATATATTTCAAATAAGATTGATGAAGAACAATATATTAGATTATATTTGAAATTAAATATAGAACATGATTTTGATAATTTATTTAAAAAATATGGTATTTTAAAAATTATACAAAATAGTGATTATGATTACTATAGTAATAAAGATACATATATTAAATTATTAGATTATATTAAAATATATTTTAGAGTTGAAGCTAATCAAAAGCATTTACTTTTTAACTTAACACCAATTTTTTATGATTTTTATACAAAACACATTATTAATTTTTATTTTAGAAACATGAAAAAAGATGAAGACGAAGATTTAGAAAATATGCAAAATGTAATATTTGCTTTATTACTAAAAAAAACATTATTATTAAAAACACCTTATTTATACATGGAAGATAGTATTATTGCAAATTGTTTATCAAATAAAAAAACATTTGATAGACGCGATAATTATAAATTTTATTCTAGAAATTTTAAGATAATAAATTTGATTATAGAAAAAAATAATGAAGTATATAAAAAGCCAACAACTTATAATTTTGATAAGACAGTTGAATTATTTAAAACTCTTATTAAAGAAGATTTTCTAAATAAATTAATATTGTTAAAAATACCCAAAGATGATCAAATGTGGCAGTTAGCTAAAAATTTAAAATTAGATTTACTTGATAATTCAATTTATAAAGAAAAATATATTAAATATAAAAATAAATATTTAGCTTTACTAAAAAAAAATAAATAACTTATATATAATTAATTTATAATTATATATAATTATGCAAGAAATGATAACAGTATTTTGTATAGTGTTAATAATTTTAGCTATTTTAATTGAAACAGATGCTTTCTTTAGAAAATTATTAAGTTTACCTAAAAATAAGGTAACTCAAGAAAGTAAGAAAATTATACTAGAAGGTGAAAAAACAGAAATAAAATTAAGTAATAAAGATAAAACTCTATTACCTCTATTTATGTTATATGACGAACCATTAGGGTGCCCTGGTTTTGGCTGTTAATATATAAAAAAAATTGAAAATTTAACTGTTTATTGGTTCCATACAAATAATTATGTATAGTGTTTGCGAGGAATACTATAGGTTTCGGGGAAACCTAAGGTGTGCAACTACCTAGAGTGTTGTAATTTGGTTGATACGCGAGAAGTATTAATCTTTAAATGGTTTCGGGGAAACCAAAGGTGTACGACTCCCTTTGAGTAGTCGTTTCATTCAGTATGTGACAAATTGCATACTAAATTTCGCTATCGATATTATAAATCGATAGTACCGTCAATTAGGTGCGAATCAAATTGACAGTCATTTTTAGAGTCGTCTAGTTATATTCCCATATAATGAAACAATTCTTAATTTGACTAGGTCATTTCGACTCCTTGAGTAGAAATGATTGACTGGTGAAGGACAAAAAGTTCCTGTTGCAGCCTTTACGCCTTTTATAAGGGTAGGTTTTCAACCTACGGCAATCCAGATAAGTAACTATTATAGTTGCTTATCAAGCAACAATAATGGTGAAACTAATGGCAACTAATTCTTTTATTTAGATGATAACGAATCTAAACTTAACATTGATCTTCGAGGGTTTACTATATTATCTTCTTTATCACTTTCTTCATTTTCATATTCAACATCTAAGTCGGATTCAGAAGAAATTATACTAAAGAAACTATGTTTTGATTCTGAATCAAATGATTCTTCATTTAAGATTAAATATAATGAATCAAGTAAATATTTATTATCTTTTTGAATATAAGGAATTATTTTAATAATTTCTGTATTAAAATTATTTTTACCATATTTATATTATAATATATTTATTAATCTAAATATTGAATCAATAAATATTTTTGAATCAATAATAAAATTATTAACTAAAATATTTAAAATAGTTTTAGCTATTTTTAAACAATCATTTTGATGTATTATTTTAGTTTTTAATAAAATATCGTTGCTTATATTTTCTAAGAATTTTGATTTATTTATAAAATCTTTATCAATTAATAATCTTATTAAAAGATTATTAATATCGTTAATAGGCATAATATAATTATAATTATCTATTTAAAACCAATTTTTTTTATTATATAAGTTTAATATAATGAAAAAAAATATATTATTAATTTTATTAATTTTAATTTTTATTGTTTGTTATTCATTATATATAAATGAATATAATTATTTAGAAAATTTTATTGAAGCTAAAGTAGTAGTTCCAAAAAATATTTATGTTTTTTTAAATAATAATCAATTATCAGTTCAAATGTCAAAAACCTCGAATTGGAAAATAAATGCAATTACAAAAAATACTATACAAAATTATGTTAATAATGATAATTTGGAATTATATAAAAAATTTAATAATAAAGCTTTAAAAGATTTAGTTAGTTTAGAAGTAATATATACTAAAGGAGGCATATATATTGATCAAGAAACATTAATTACTTTTGGTAATATTTTAATAAATTATGTAAATGATCTATATTTTAAAGAATATGATTGTTGTTTATTAGCAATTACCGATGTAACAACTAATATTACTTCTTGGATTTATATTGCACCAAAAAACAGCAAATTTATAAAAAAATTACACACAATATTATTTAATGAATATCAAAATGGAAATGATTATAACAAAATTAATAATGATATTATTAATAATTTATTAGAAGATTATATGTTTTCATATATACAAAGAAATGAGAATTCAGGTATTTTTTATGGAATTAGTCTTAGCAAACCTTATAGAAATAATTTATCAAGTTTATATATAGAAAATTATTATAGAAAGCCACCTATTATAAATTAAAATTCAGTTTCATTTAAATCTGAAAATAATGATGTTTCTAATTCTAAATCGTTTAACAAACTATTATAACCTCCTAATTTTTTTAATTCAGGAATATTTTTAATATCTGTAATATTTATAGGCATAGTTGAAGGCATCGTAGAAGGTTGTGATATAACTGGTAATTGTATTGTTGTAGGAACAGGAACAGGCGCAGGTAATTGTACAATTATTGCTTTGGATTCAACAACACTTTGACTATATAAAAAACTAGTTAATAAAAATAATACTAATACAGCTAATACAAATATATAAGCCCATCTATATGGTCTATTTTTTTCATCAAACATTTTTGCTACTTTTGCATCAACAGAATTAAAATCTACATTAAATAATTTTTTAATATTTAAACTTTCTGATAGTACAAAATTTCCATTTTCATCATTTTTAAATAATTTATCCATTAATTTATATAAATAATTTTAGAAAAAAAATTTTTTATATGTATTTATTCTATTATTAAAATTTCTAGCCAAGCTTTATTATCATAAAGAGGATTTTGATTTAAACTTCCATTTGAATCTGTTACTAAATTAACGAAATCTCTAAGAGTACCTTTATCATCAACAGATACGACATCACCTAATTTATAAATTTGATGTGGAAGATAATTTTCTTTAGTATAATCCTTATTTTTATCAAATATCAATTTTATATTAGAATCATTTATAGTTATGAAAACATTGTCTTCTATACTTACTTTTTGTTTTAAATCATTAACTGTATATGATATCACTTGTTGATTAGTAGAAAGAGAATTATTTATTTCTTTTTGTCCAATATTATTAGTTTTATTTACATTATCTTTTTCAAAAATTAAAAATAATGGGATATTGTTTACATGTAAATATAAAACAATTATTAAAAAAATTACAATTATTATATGCAAAACATTATAAGCAAATATATTTATTTCCATTTATTATAATTTAATTAGATTTTAAATATTTTTATTATTTAACTAAACAAATATTTTATGAAATTGAATAACCAAAAACCAATATTTACTAAAAATTTAATAATAAAAAAAAT
>Ga0114958_10002875_pt1 | contig 12602 bp, 13 predicted proteins | sample C_130208_EF_Meta_FD_89577 | JGI IMG/M metagenome (GOLD analysis project Ga0114958, IMG submission 89577) | Freshwater microbial communities from Lake Croche, Canada to study carbon cycling - C_130208_EF_MetaG | ecosystem: Environmental > Aquatic > Freshwater > Lake | place: Lake Croche, Canada... | reverse complement strand
TAATACTGCACAAATTGTCTGAACCGCACCTACGACGAGTTTACGCATCACGAATACCTCAAGATTGAGTAGAAACGGTTGAGTGATAGATCTGTTCTAGGATATTTTCGGGTAGGGGCTGACGTATTTCCGCTGCGATCTTGAACTCAACATACGAAGCTCGCGGTCTCTCGTTATACTACTTATCCATCCAGCGGCGCTGTCGTCACCCAAAATTAATTATCACCGACATGCAAACTGACTTGTTTGAACCCACACCAAGCGGTCACGACTCACCACAAGTTGATGTCAATCTTCTGCCCAAAGATGGCATAGCGACGTACATCCGCAACGTTTTCGACGCAAACAGCTGTTCGACTTTATTTGCCTCGCTATGCACTACGCTCGACTGGCAACAAGACCGGTTATTTATGTTTGGAAAATTGATTACTACTAAGAGAGAAGTGGCCTGGGTTGGCGATGCAGGTTGTTCGTACACCTATTCAGGCGTTAAGAAATTTCCGCAAGCCTGGACGCCAGAGCTGTTACACATTAAGCATGTTGCTGAGGCGCTAGCGCATCACACGTTCAACTCGTGCCTGCTCAATCTCTATCACGACGGTGATCAGGGCATGGGTTGGCACAGTGATGATGAAGTTGAACTTGAGCAAAACGCGCCGATCGCCTCAGTCAGTTTTGGTGGCGAGCGCAAATTTTCGTTTAAGCATAAGCTTGAAAAACTTGGCGCCTCTGTTGTTTTAGAAAATGGAAGTGTGCTGTTGATGCATGCACCGACACAACATTTTTGGCAGCACAGCCTGACCAAAACTAAACGTAGCGTCCTTCCTCGCATCAACCTAACCTTTAGAGCCATCAGGCAAGAGCAGCTATAGCATGAACCCAAAGACGATCGCAATTGTTGGTGCCGGCCTCGCGGGATTAAGCTGTGCGGTTCGGCTCAAAGAACTCGGCCATCACGTTGAGCTTTTTGAAAAAAGTCGCGGCGCCGCGGGTCGCATGAGCACCAAACGCGGCGAAGACTGGGCCGCCGACCATGGCGCGCAATACTTTACAGCACGAGACCCGTTGTTTATTGCACAAGTAGAGAAATGGCAAGCCGACCAAGTTGTGGCACTTTGGACGCCAGAAATCAAAGTCTATGAAGCAAAACAATGGACAACTTTTCAGTCGCAAGATCGTCGTTTTGTAGGGACACCTGCAATGAATACCCCCGCCAAAGAGTTGGCTAAGGGTCTGGTGCTGCACACGAGTCAAACGATCGACGCGCTATCTCGACAAGAAGGTCAATGGTTTTTACGAAGCGCAGAGGCAGGCGATATCGCGCAAGGATTCGATGCGTTGATTTTGGCGATCCCTGGGCCTCAAGCTTTTACGCTTGCACAACACCTTGATCCCGAAATCAAAGCGATCGCTGAGCAATCCAACATGAAGGGCTGCTGGACAATCATGGCGCGCTTTCAGCAAACACCAAAGGTAGCCCATGAGGCTGCCTTTGTGAACCAAGAGATCATTAGCTGGATAGCCAGAAATTCGTCTAAACCCGGGCGTACAGGAAAAGAGTCGTGGACAATTCAGGCGAATCCACTCTGGAGCCAAGAATTCATTGAGTTAAGTCAAGAAGACGTGGTGGGTCAGATGTTGGCCTGCGCCAAGAAATTAGGCCTCGATTGTTCAACAGCTGAAATTTCTGTGCACCGATGGCGCTACGCTAGCGGTACGACGACTAAGACTTTAGGCTTCTATACAAATTCCGCTTTACAGCTGAACCTGTGTGGTGACTGGCTCAATGGCGGCCGTGTAGAAGGCGCGTGGTTAAGCGGTCATCACTTGGCAAACAAAATTTCGACTTGATCAATTGCCTTAGCCTCTCACTTTGGTTTTGGCGAGGCGCTCTCTCACTGGCGCGCGTAAATTGTTACCTAAATTAGAGCTCGTGACGGCCCAAAAACCGTTCATCCGACAAGGCCAAGAGCCAAGCCATAGTCATTGCATAAAAGCCGATCGTGCGGATGCTTCTCAACATGAGTTCTGTCCACCCAAATACAAAAAAACCCAGACATAACGCTAAACCCATTGCCGCAGCGACTCGTGCCGGTTGGGGAACCTGCGCTCTGAGGCGACGAGCAAAGATCGCAATCGGTGCAACATAAATCAGCAATAGAGCCGTTAATCCCAACACCCCATGGCTCGCCATACTGAAAAGAATTTCGTTATGGGGCTCACCGAAACCTTGGCGATAAATAAAGTCTGACACAACTCCCATACGCCAATATTCTTCAAGTTTTGCCCCAAAGGTTTGTATTGTGCCGTTTCCAAACAGTGGATTGGCTTTAAACATCAGCCAAGAAGCATGCCAAAGTTGCAAGCGACCGCACTCTGATGAAATCGCCATAGGATTTGAAATACATTCGGCCGTTTGGGTGACCATTTGGTACATGCGCTGGCGAAGAATCGGACTTGAAACCGAAATAGCGCCTGACACAATGATTGCGATCAGCATCGGCATCAAGAGTTTTCGGGGATTGGTTTTACCCGTTGCCAGCACCCAGCCAATCACAATAAAAACCGGCACGACCAGCCAGCCCCCTCTGGTCTGAGTGGTGATGAAGCCAACCAAACCCACCACCATGGTCAAGACCTTAAAGGCAATTTCTATTTTACGAAAGCGGGTCAAGCGCCATCCAATTGAAAACGTCGCGAGCACAGCCATCATGAGTAGCAAGTTGCCGTACGACACTGCATTATGTTGAGGCACCTCGAGCGGGCGCCGAAAGGTCGGCAAAGAAAACCATAGGGCATATCCGGTGGCCGCCCAAGTCGCGAGTACGAGCCCCCAACTCGCCTGCCGCAACCAGTGGGGGATCAGTGACATACAGCCACCTAAGATTAAAAAGGTACCAACACTTAAACGTAGCGCGCGTTCGATCTCATTATCGATTTTTATGGGTCCGCGCAGCGCTGCAAAAGCAATGACTAGCAAAGATACAGACAGAGCGGCGGCCAGCACACGATATGCTTTCCAGTCTTTCAAGACTGCACGAATACCACCGACGCGCGCCGCGCAAATGACCGCGCAAACACCTGTCAAAATATAAAAAACCGTGCTCGCGTGCCCAAGATCGGTCAATAGGGCAATCGGCATTGATCCGATTAACGCCATGACTAAAAAAGAGCCAAGGCGTTGTCTGAAACAGTGTGAGGGCAGCGCTGTCAAACCGATACCTAAAATGAAAATTTAGAAGAGGGTCTTATCCAAACGTCAAGAGGCGCCACTTTGAATCAAAGATCGCGCTGCCAACCCTCACCGCACGCATTATCGTGCCAGATATGTACTTTGACCTACCCACTCAATTTGGGGTTAACCCTTAGTGACAATCTTGACACAAGAAGTCAGTATACTGTCAGCCAACGTTAAGCTTAATGTCAGTTTTTAATCAGCTTTTTGTAAGCTCACTGACACATTGGTATGTTGGGTTGGCTTACGGTGTCAGCTTCACCCCGTAATAACTGTTAAGAATCAAGCATCAATGCATCAAAAACCGTCCTTGAAGATATTGTTCACGAACTTTCACCCAGGAATCGGCGGTGGCCACGCAACCTATATTTTGAGTCTATTGTTGGCGATGAAAGCAATACATAGTCTCTCTGTTGCGTGCCCAGCAAGCAGTCGCCTTTTTAAGCATGCACGAGCCATTCAGGGTGTAAAGACGATTGACATGTCTTTTACGACGCGTCCGTCTTCCTGGTTTTCTGCACGCGCAGCCCTGCGGGAACTGATCACAAAAGAAGAGTTTGATGTCATTCACGTGAACGGCTCGTCCGACCACAAACAGGTGATGCTCGCGCTCGTTGGCTTTCGGCACCCCCCGCGCGTGATCTTTACAAAACACAATTGTTCGCCGATAAAAAGTGTTGGACATCATTTACGCGCATTTTTTTCGACTGATCATGTGATCGCTGTGAGTGATCATGTCAAGCGGATGCTTGCAGAGTCGCCCTATAGTCGGCGACCAATATCGACGATTAAGCACGGCGTGGATATCCAACATTTTTCTCCACCCACTCAGGCCGACAGGGTGCGCTTGAGAGCACAGTTTTTTAACGGTCTAGAAAATAAAATTATTTTGGGTAGCTCTGGTGGGACAGGTGAATCGAAAGGTTGGATTGACTTGGTGCTTGCGCTTTCATTACTTGCGCCCGAACAACGAGACCGCTTTCATATTATTGTGATGGGTGAGAAACCTAACAAATCACAGCAAGCTCAGGTTATAGCCTGTGGCATGTCGGCTCATGTCAGCTTTCCGGGTGTGATCGATGACGTCCGTGCGCCTCTCGCAGCCTGTGATTTAGGCTTTATTTTGTCGTACAAAGAGGCTTTGTCGTTCTCTTGTCGCGAAATGATGGCAATGGGGCTCCCGGTGCTAGTCACCGAAGTCGGAGGCTTGCCAGAAAGCGTTCGCGAAGGCCAAGAGGGTTGGATTGTTCCGCCGGGCAACCCTGAATCCATCAAAGATATTCTACTTGAGGTTCTTTCAAACCCAGATCGGCTAAGTTCGATGGGCACCAGAGCGCGCGGCCGAGCTGAGCGCGAATTTGGTTTGAACGACTTTATTCGTTCAACGATGGCGATATACGAAACTTAAATTTAAGCGTGACCAACTTCAAAAACGTGACCAATGGCTAGGCAAAAAATTTCGACCGATCGATTTTTTATTTCAGGATAGTTGTCCGCGTAAGTACGGCCTCAAGCGGCTCTTTATTCACCTGAATAATGCCTTCATAAGGGTTGACAGACAGAGCGATCAGCACAGTGATAGAGAAAACCAAGCCGGTCACAATTGCGAGCACGACCGCCATTGGTACCTTTTTTCGGTTTTCTAGATGGGTGATCATTGTGACCACTTGCGCCAACACGCCAAGAAACAAAATCGCATACCATCGGGTCGTCTCGACGCTTTGAAACCGCAAGGCAACTCTTGCGAACCGGGCGGCCCGCAGGGCCTCTGAGGCCCGAGTCAGCATGCCAGCCGCTACCGAGTTCAGCTCAGGTCGTTGAGCAATCTCTGCACTGGCTTTCATAAAATCGTTAAAAATCTGAACAGTCCTTGGCGCTGCCTTTCCTCGGCTTAACGTAGACCACTCATCATCCAAGGCAGAACTTACATATGTGTGCAACAACTTGTCTAGCCCTGAAGATCTAAAGGCTTCGACCGTTTCAATGGTAGTTCTATAACCAATCAGCGCGACGCGCTCGTTCACAATTGCGTTATTAATTGATGCAAAATTACCCCACACTGAAGCGCCTAAAAAAGCGGCCGTGAAGGTAAAAAGAGTCGTGACTGGACCATAGAAGCCTGGGTTGATACCAACGAGTCTATTCAGTGTCTTCGCAAATTGTGGGATGAAGGCGATCCAAAAAATCACCATGCCGCTGATAAAAAAAATTGCACCAAACGACAAGACGATATCGAGGTCAGACGAATTGTAGAGGAGCCCTTGTAACATGATGTGAGTATCAATCCAATTAGAAAAAATGGCTGTTGCAGCGGTTTAACTACTCAACTCGGTCTTACTATTAAGTTTAAAGCGACTGTCATAGTGAGGTCATATATCGGACACTTTCTGCGAGTTTGTGCGAGGTTTTTTAGTGCTCTTCCAACCATAGAGCCACTGCTAGGCAATCGAGCGAACGTGACTGCTCGATGCTAAGGGTGCACTTGCAACCCGAACCGAGTGTGGCGCTCGAATAAGTCGCCACCCAGCGAACAAAAGTTCTCATTGATCATGACCCTCACAACAAGGAAACTGTAATGGCTGTTCAGGCATTTATTGAATTGCGCGATCTAATACTGGCCACACAAATTGGCACTTTTGCTGTGGCGAGCGACGCACCCAAAGAACATCGTCTTGATCTGACGCTTGGCATCGAGGCCACGCTCGTGTTGATCGAATCAGACTCCATGGCACATGTGTTTGATTACGATCCACTCGTGCGCGATATTGATCGATTGGCAAAAGATGGGCATTATGAAACGCAAGAGCGACTGATCACTCGTATCGTTCAGGCCTGTGCTGCGTATCCTGAAATCATCTCAGTGGATATCAACCTTAGAAAAGGACCTGTGCTGAGCGCGTCGGGTTCGTTAGGCGTAAGAGTGAATTTTGATCAAGCGGCCTTCAGGGCGCTGAGAAACAAACTCTAAAAATCAAGGTTTAAAAATCGAACTCTAATAATCAAATCGAACTCTATGAATCAAACGCTAACAATCACGCCAGAATTATCAAACTATGCTCGCCTAACGACGGCTGATTTCTTTGGGTAAGTGCTGCTTAAACGCCAAGGCAACGGGCGACAGTCTGTTGGCCTTCTTCAACAAGCTTAGGTAGCGTTAAAACCCAACCAGTTTTAGCAGTAAACGTGTTTAGATCCTCTAGGCTATCCACATCAAACACAAAGTGCTCGTTATCGGTCTCGTAAGGTGTCACTAACTCAGGATGTTGATCCATAAATTTTCGGCAAACCATGTTGCGACCAGATTCAATGATCTGACCCATGACAGTACCACTCAAGACAATAGGGTTGCCACGCTGTCCGTTGACAACAGGCATCAGAATTTCACCAACCGAGCGCTTTCTAAAGGCCGTAATTAATTTTGTAATATCGTTGGCATTAATTAGAGGCTGATCCGACAGGGCCATAATGATGGCGTCAAAATTACTGCCTAAGGCTTCAATGCCTAGCCTGACGGAAGATGCTTGACCCGCCTCAGGATGAGGATTACGCACGATCTTGACCGGAAACTGTTCGACAGCGGGTTCGACTAACTCGTGGTGGTAGCCCGTGACAACAACGACTTCAGCAACCCCCGCACCGCTTAGCGCGATCAGTTGCCGATTGATCAGAGGCACGCCCTGCAACTCAAGCAACGATTTAGGCACACTACCCATGCGGCTACCTTGGCCTGCCGCTAATAATATTGCCCCGACGCGGACGCGCGTATCCAGACCGCCTTGTTTTAGGATATCACCCATGATGCCTCCAGTAGCTTATTCGTGCGTGACGGATGCTGCTTTCGCTCTAAGCTTGAATCAATCAAGCATCCAAGGCTAGCCAAGTGACTCACCGCCATAAATCCAGAAATAAAACTTTTTAATCAATTGAATCGCCTCTGATTGAGGTATGGTAACCGTAGGACGCAGCCAAAAGAGTTCAGCTCCTTTGTTGCGGATGGTTTGAATCGCAGCAAAAGTTTTTGGCGCCGGATCCGTATCGTAGACGTCACTCAATAAATAGACAATATCACGTCTGCCTAGTCCTCTGATACGGTTACCCGAAGGACCTAACCCACTTTGCCTGACAAAGGACAACAAATTGGTAGCGATGCTTTTGAAGCGAACAGGCCACCTAGTTCGTCTCGCATCAAAAGAACGGCGCTATAAAACGCAAGAGCGACTAATTACCCGTATCGCTCAAGCGTACCCTAGCGACAAAGAAATCACTTCAGTAGATATCAACTCAAGAAAAGAACCTTTGCTAAACACAAAGCACTCGCTACTGTCGTGGCCGTCTACTTGGCGGCACCAGCGGTCTTTAATCCATCGATTTTGGTTCGCACCTTGACGACATCGAGCAATACACGAAAATGGGCTTTCTTTGAGTCCATGCGGATAACCTCATCATCTCGCAGCGCACTTTCTATTTGCGCTAAACGATTATCTAAATCAACAAACGCTTCTGTAGAGAGCATGGGCAGACTAAGCTGGTTTTCGATCTTAATGAGTTCGTCATAGTAGTTTGCATACACAAGATTTCTATGAAACGTTTCAGCTCCAAAGTTATAAGCCATCAAGGGATATAACACCGCAAACACCATCACCAACAAAATTATGCGATCGAATTAATCGACGTATTGCGACAATTTCGGCTCTTAATAATCGCAATAGGTAACTCATGAGATTGGGAACTCGCTCATCACTTGGGATTGCTTAGTCTAAACGAAATATTGCGACTGAGTTAAGTCGGCTCTCTGCTTGGCCATCAAGCACGAGGTCTATGCTGGATCATATTCAATCAAAACTAAACGCCCCAATAAACTTTACAACCCAGTTATCGCTCGTTGTGTTGAGGCCCTTGCCGACACCTACGTTAAATGAGGCGCTGTCTAATTTAGTATCCATGACCAAGTAGGCGGTATTTGGCTGTTGCCTAACGCCATACAACGCTTTGATAGGCAAGTTGTCAGCGTAGTACTCAACGCCAAGATCGACACTTTGATTTAAGTTGTAGGCGACTTTAGCAGAGGGCGAAAAAGTTACCGTACTGTTTTTATTAAGTGTGATGTCGATGCTGGGATTGAGTGTTATTCTCCATTTTTCTAGCTGCATCGCCAGTATTGGGGTGAGTTCATAAAAGGTTATTTCTGCGCCCCCTACATCTTTTATGTAGTTTATTTCGTTCTTAATTCCGTAATGCCACAAACCACGCTCATCATGCGTCGGAACATACATGTAGCTAATTTTTCCACCATTTACAAACGTGGCATCGTTATAGTTGCTTAAATAAAGATTTATACCAAGCTCACTGTTTTTTGCAATGCCATAGCCATACTCAAGTCTTGTTTGAAATACACTGGTTCGAATGCCCTGTGAGGCAGGCGCTTGAAATAAGTTGGTTTCTATTTCATAACCTGACTCTTGATATTCAGCTATCAACTCATCGTGCACCTTGATCTCAAACGGCGCAGCGGTTGACTGTTGGCCGTACCAAGCAAACGCGACCAGCAATAATTTTTTAAAGAATTGGCTTTGGTTTATTTGTCTCCAGATCGAGTACAAAGCCAAACAGTAGAAATTAGTTTTCAATTTTTTTCCTTCATACTGATAGAGATTAAAGGTCGATCACTAAAATTGAGATAATGAAAAACATCAAAGTAACTTGTCGATACCAACGAGTGTCAGCACGCCCATAATCGCAAAAATAGCAGCGGCGACTGAGTGTACTAATTTCATTGGAATCTTTGCTGCAAATTTATTACCAACAAATACCGCTGGCACATCTGCAATTAGCATTCCTAACGTTGTGCCAACGACAACAGCAACCGGAGCGGCATAATGCGCAGCAAGTGCAATCGTTGCTATTTGAGTCTTGTCGCCCATCTCAGCTAAAAAGAACGTAATAAAGGTAGCGCCAAATACACCTAAGTGTTTAGCCACCTGAGTTTCTTCTTCCTCGATTTTGTCCGGGATTAACGTCCAAATCGCCATTCCAATAAAGGATGCGCCTAGAATCCAACGTAATGTTTCAGGATTGATCAATGAAGTAATCCATGCACCTAATGCGCCTGCCAAACCATGATTAATAATTGTGGCGGCAAGAATACCAAGAATGATTGGAATTGGTTTTTTAAAGCGGGCGGCTAAGATGAAGGCTAGTAACTGGGTTTTGTCGCCCATTTCTGCAAGGGCCACAACACCAGTAGAGATAAGAAGGGAATCCATGATTAATTTCTCGAGGCTGTGTAACAAAACAAATGACTACAACCCACCCACAGCCTATGTAAGTGTTTGTAGTCAAAAGTCTTGCCAAGCTCTAAGAACCGCTTACACCATAAGCCGAAGCTCAAGTATGTTGATGTAAGCCTTTACTGAAAAGTAAAGAGGCTACTCCCTAATGACGCAATGATTATAACAACAACACAGTAGTGTTGCGATGACATCTTGAGGCTAAATCGACCAGAACGTGGGTACAACCTTATAGCCGGTTAAGCTTGCAGATATAGGCGGCCAGGCTTCGAGTCGCTGTGCCGTGGATGTAGGATCCTCTATTGGCCAACAGCAATCAAAAGTTCTTGTTGTAAAGTCAGCATTAGATTCTTGGCACTGAGCTTTCTAGTTCTGGAATAGTCTTGACCAGCCCATAAACTTTGATATTCGCCGTTATTGGTTTTTCCAGCTAATTGTCTGAACGAAGCTGTCAGCGTATTTTGCATTGGAAAAGGCAAAACCACTTTGCTTTCGATCACTCGAATAAATTCGTTGGCGATACCTCGAGCGGGCCTTCCTGAAAATCCGGTCGTAAATAGTGAGCCTCGGTTATGTTGCTGAAGCAAATATTCTTTGTGGGCGAGCGAGGCACCTGACTCCTCGCAACATAAAAAGGCCGTGCCCATTTGAGCGGCTACGGCACCAGACTTTAAAGCATTGGCGATATCTGCCCCATCCATGATTGCCCCTGCAGCAACAATCGGAAGTGAACATCCCTTGACTAATAGCGTAGTCAGATCGATGGTCGTTAATTTTTCATCCGCTTCGTCCGGATTAAATATTCCCCGATGCCCGCCCGCTTCAATGCCTTGCGCCACAACAAAATCAGCGTCAGCTTTTTCAATTGCCTTTGCCTCTTTAAGACTTGTTGCAGTAATTCCAACAGCAATGCCTAGCGAGTGTGCTTTTTCTATGATGTTCGGAGACGGAATTCCAAAGTGGAAAGTTAAAATTTCTGGGCAGTGTTCCCACACAGGATTAAGTTGCTCGCCAAGATCGGGATAAAACGGCGCTTGAGGTATCGATACAGAATATTCACCATCAAGGGCTAAATTTTTTAAGGCCTCAAGAGCTTTTTCTTGAACAGTTTTTGATGGTAAATCAACCGGGCTAAAGATAAAAAAATTTGCATTGATGGGGCCACTTGTTAAAGCCCTTGTAGCCGCTAAATCTGCGCTAATTTTTTGTGAGGTGCTGTAAGAGAAACCAAAGCTACCCACACCACCAGCATTACAAACCTCGGAGGCAAGCTTTGGATTATTGATGCCGCCAGCCATGGGCGCCTGAATAATCGGTATGCCTAACTTAGAAAAGTTGAACATTGCCACTCTGCCGCGTATCGTTTAAACAGCGATTATACGAAGAGAGCCAGCCAAATTCAGCTATGGCTGCATCGCGTAATCGCTGAGCAACGTTGGCGTACTCTTCAGCAAGGCGCGCAATGTTTGCTCTAAAGGGGAGTACAACACACATAAACCCTAGCGCGAACGCAAGGTTGTTCATGATTTTAGGGATGACTACAGTGCCGACGTCTTCTCTAAGCGCAAGAGGCTTGTTTTGCGCTCTAAGCCACCGGCATAGCCCGTCAAGCTACCGTTCGCGCCGATGATTCGATGGCATGGGACAACGATACTCCAGGGATTTTTTCCGATCGCGGCGCCTACCGCACGCACTGCCTGCGGGTTTTTGATTCGCGTCGCTAATTCGCCGTAGCTGGTCGTCTGTCCAAAGGGAATCAACTGCAGTTCTCGCCAAACCGATTGTTGAAATTCGGTTCCCCAAGGAACTGAAAGAGGAGATTTGAATTCACGCAAAGTGCCTTCGAAATAAGATTGAATTTCGCGAGCGCACTGATCTAACCATTTTTGAGAGCGTACCGCTTGCCACCCAGTTATGTCAGGGTGATGTAGTTGATTCTCAAACCAAAGACCCTTGATCCCGTCGTCACTGGCCGCAATGAGGATCTGACCGAGTGGAGAGCCTACATGCTTATATTGAAATATCATCAAAATGCCTCATGTCAAAGCCGAATAACGTCGTGACTGCGCCAACGTTGCCACTTTTTTGCGGTGCTGTTCGCTTTAAGCATCGCACTTGAATATTGCACACTAAGTAGGCTAGCGATGACAAGACTATAAGGGTTTAATCTTAGCGGTGATTCACACATCGTAGATTGTGCTGGGATCCAGCGTCAACTTTGCGGATATAGTCTAACCAACATATCGAGATTGATCATGCAACTCTACTACCTCCCCGGACGTGGTGGTCGCCTTGAAACAGGGCTAGGCGAGGCACTGGCTGACCAAGGCTTGGCTGTATCAGGTCGTGAGACAGTGGGTGACTTTGCACGCCTAAGCTTTCAAGAGCAGATCGAGTTGGTCGCGCAGGATCTGAAGACTGACTTTTGGTGCGAGGACTCGAGGGTCATTGCCAACTCGTATGGCGCTTACTTGTTTCTGCACGCCCAGACCCTGCTGCCGCCCTTCGTCGGCAGGGTGCTTTTGTTGTCACCTATCGTTGGTGAGTTTTCAAGCGTTGAAACGGCAACACACTTCGTACCACCCAGATCCCGTCAGCTGATGAAGCTGGCTCAAGAAGGTAAGTACCCCTTAGCGAATCAATGTGAGATCCATGTTGGCGAGCTAGACTGGCAAAGCAATCCAGAAAGTGTCTCGGCATTGGCCAAACTAACGGGCTGGTACGTGAACATCGTCAAAGGCGCGGGGCATATGCTGCCTAAAGACTATGTGGGGGCGGTGTTGGAGGAGTGGCTGGGTAAATAACAACAGGTTTTCAGACCTGATATGTAACAGTCAAAAAAGCCTGTTTAGGATACTTTTAGGACACCCAGCGTACATCACTGGCCTGCTATTATTTTAAACACTTGATTTTATTGATTATTTTGGTGGGCGGTACAAGTTTCGAACTTGTGACCACTGCCGTGTGAAGGCAGTGCTCTACCACTGAGCTAACCGCCCAATCTTGATGCGCACTTGTGGTGGCTAGACTGGAAAATGCCATAGTAGACACGATCCACATTATACACAGCAGCAACCTTG
>Ga0114958_10002874_pt1 | contig 12603 bp, 14 predicted proteins | sample C_130208_EF_Meta_FD_89577 | JGI IMG/M metagenome (GOLD analysis project Ga0114958, IMG submission 89577) | Freshwater microbial communities from Lake Croche, Canada to study carbon cycling - C_130208_EF_MetaG | ecosystem: Environmental > Aquatic > Freshwater > Lake | place: Lake Croche, Canada... | reverse complement strand
GTAAAAGCAGGCGACCGCTGCTGAAAATCCGCAATTTGACGCGCATAATTCGGATTATTTACATTCGAAATATTGTTACTCGTAATGCTGATAGCCTGCGTATCCGCATTAAGAGCAGTATTATTCGAATTAAGGATAGAGAAAATGGACATATAAGTGTAATTATCCAGCGAGTATGAAACGAGGCTCTGACCTTAAATTTCCTGGAGATACGCGTCCAATAGCAGAATAAGTCGTATTGAAGCGCTCTGGCTGTGTACGCTTAATTACGGCTTGGTGACTATCCACCATACAACTTAGTAAACGATGATTTAATCTTAGTGAACGTCTCACACGGTGAATAAGTAAATTAACATCAGCGATTAATGCTTCGAGTAGCGGCCTAGCTTCCGTATCAAATTGATTCACCATTGCGCGAAGCGTAGAGTCAGGTGAAATACCATGAGCGAGAGCTATATCACGTACCTTAGATTCACGTATTGAACGCTTTTCTTCTAATACTTCGACTTGAGCATGTATTTTTGTGGAAAGCTCTAAAACCTCATTAGGCTTACGTTTGAAAATAAGGTCTTGCTGTAATGCGAATAGATTAAGGAGCTGTCCATATTCAGCTATCTCCTCACGAAGACATTCAACAATAGTTTGCCAATTTTTAATCATATAAAAGAAAAGTTATTCTGTAAGTGAAAGTGGTTTAAGCGGAGCTTGAGCAAGTAGGCTAGCGGCAGTAGTAATAGAACCCGGTATGTTAGCAGTTTGAGGAGTATTTGGACTAAGCTGACTTTCAATCATCTTACTTAGGCCTAACCCATTACCCTCGGTTAACTTTTGTGCTAATGCATCCGTAAGCATGTACCCATACACACTCCCTGATGAACTTTGTTCACCGCCAAGCATAGAGCCTACGCTCGAGGACAAAAATTGACGCATCAAAATCGCTTCGAACTGCTTAGCCGCTTGTTTTCGCTGCGCTTCCGGAGTCTTTTGCGCCTTAAGCGATGCTTGAGCATCCGTTAAAGAATGAGCGGTAGTCGTTGCGAGTATGCCTGAAATATCCATGATTAATTAATAATTAATTCAGCCTGAAGAGCCCCTGCTCTTTTTAAGGTTTGGAAGATTGCCATCTTATCGCGTGTTGAAACACCAAAAGCATTTAGAGCTGCCGCTAATCTCTCTATTGTAGGGGGCTGAGTATTTAATATTGAGAAGCCTCCTCGTTGCTCAGTGACATTCGTTTGAGTACTGTTGACAGGAGTCGCTTGGCCACCAGTTGTAAACGAATTTGGCTGACTGACTCCAACGTTTGAGGCCACGGTAATTGTTAAATTACCATGCGCTATTGCGACTTCAGAAATTCTAACCGTGGAAGTAGCTACAATCGTACCCGTTCTTTCATTGATAACAATACGAGCCATGGAGTCGGGATCCATATCAAGCATACCCATATCTGCTATGAAGGAGACTTGACGATTATGATACATAGGTGGAAGTCCTACTTGTACCGTAGCGGAATCAACGGCTATCGCTGAATTTGGCCATTCCCGATTGATAGCATCAGCCATACGTGCAGCAGTATTAAAATCGGGACTTTCTAAGAGTAAACGTAGTCTTTCTTCATGGACAAACTGAGCATTGATTGCGCGTTCAACGATAGCTCCATTACTGATCGCCCCAACGGTAGGATGATTCTTTTGTACGGTAGCACCACCAGGACCACCTGTTCCTCCGATAAATCCACCGACAGCTACAGGGCCTTGACTTACCGCGTAGGCTACTCCATCGGCAGCAAGTAGTGGTGTTTGTAACAAGATACCTCCTTGAAGTGACTTGGCGTCACCTAAAGAAGCAACCGTAACATCAATACGAGCACCAGGCTTTATAAAAGGTCCGATGTCTGCAGTTACCATCACAGCAGCTAAATTTTTAGACTTTAAGTCCTGAATACTGACCGTAATACCGTAGCGCTGTAAAATATTGGCGACGACATGAAGCGTTCCATTTGAATTACTATCACCGTCTCCTGAAAGACCCACAACAATACCGTAACCTACAAGTTGATTATCTCTACCCCCTTCGATTAAAGTAAGATCTTTAATACGTGCAGCATGAAGTGAACTGCCAGATAGTAAAATCAAGCCAGCGAGAACGAGTGTAGAAAAAACGTTTGATAAAGAAGACATTAACTTAAAGCGGATGTAAGGTTTCATACAAACGAGCGAGTAACCCAAGTTTCTCGGAATCATTAATCGTACCTGAATTAACAAACTCAATTCTCGATTGAGCAATACTCGAAGAACTTACGGTATCAGCAGAAGTAATATCGTCAGGTCTCACTATGCCGTGCAATACAATGTACTGTGTTTCACCCGAAAAAGTAACCTGTCTAATGCCTTCAATAACCATGTTACCATTAGGTAAAACATCAGTAACCATAACAGCTGTTGTGCTGGTTAATTTTTCTGAATTGGTGACTGCACCACCCCCTGTGTAAGCTGTCTTACCGGTGTATGAAATTGAAGGAAGTGCACCTGCATGGGCTCCTAAATTAGGAAAGAGAAATTGACCGAGTGCATCTGTAACAGAAGAAGTTCTACCGGATTGTTTACTTTGTGTACTCGTAGCCACATCTGTAATATTTACAACTACAGTTAAGATATCGCCCACGCGTGATGCTTTACGATCAGCGAACATACTTAAATGGTCGCCTCCCTTAGCGACCCACAGTGAATCACCATAGGCAACACCTAGGGTACATACCGCAAACATTAAGGTAATGAGATATTTACATTTCATACTTAAAAGTGCACTTCAACTCGGTCATCAGATACAACAATACCTGAAATGTCTTTTCGTGTTTCTAAATTACGAACTGTGACAAGGTCTCCTCGTACGCCGTTTTCCATAGCAAGTGCTTTCATTGAAACAGAGAGCAGTCCCTCGGTAGCGATTACATCCACAATATCCCCTTTTTTGACAAGAGGTCTGCGAGCTAAATCATGCCACGTAATTAAACTATCAGCACGCATGTCACGGGTGTAGGCATAGGTATTATCCCCTGCAGAAGCAGCAACAACGTCTCGTTGACTTAGGGCATCGATACGTACCGTATCTAAACTTGAACTATCAAAAATGGTACGTGCTGTTATAGGATGATGGGTGATCCACGCCGACTTCCAAAGACTAGCCTTAACTAAAAGTGAATTCTCCTGAACAACAAGCCCATCACCCATCAGTCTATAGCGTAAAACCAAATAAGATGACAGTTGTGCTGGAAAAGAAGTAACCGAGAGCTCCCAAGCCAAGGCTTCCGTAGGAAAAATAACGAGAGGTTGCTGCGGAGTTAATTCCCATTCTCCTTCAACATTAAAGTGATTACTGACTTGATGAGTTAGCTCTGTCATGAACTGAGTAGCTAAATAGACAGACTTAACAGTAGGAGCACTTTTTACAGCAACTGGACCTACCTCTGCATACACGCTACCACAAACACCTACTACAAGGAGCCACGTAAGAAATAAAATAGTGCGGCTAAAAGAAACCATTATGAATGCATATTAGAGACGTTCTGTAACATCTGATCGGACGCTTGTACTGCTTTAGAATTAATTTCGTAAGCGCGTTGCGCAGCGATCAAATTAACCATCTCTTCAACCATACTTACGTTAGAGCCTTCTAAGTAACCCTGCATAATAGATCCATAGCCATTTGTAGCAGGCTGACCTGTAGAGGCCGTGCCACTCGCAGGTGTTTCTGCATATAAGTTTCCACCTAAACTTTGTAGACCTGCTGGATTAGCAAAGCGTGCGAGTGTAAGCTGAAATGTAGTTACGCCAGCTGCACCCGTTAGGGATACACTACCACTTGATGAAATAGTAACACCCGTTGTACCAGCTGGTATAGCTTGAAAACCACTCAATACAGGAAAACCGTCTGCGGTAACAACTTGACCATTTGCATTAAGTTTAAAAGAACCGTCACGCGTATAAGAAAGTGTACCGTCTGGCTTTTGTACTTCAAAAAAGCCGTCACCGGATACAGCGAGATCTAATTGCTGACCCGTAGCATTAGATTGGCCTTGTTGGAAAATTTTTGAGGTTGCTGCTGCGCGTGTACCATTACCAATTTCAATACCGTTAGGGAGTAAATTACCCGCACCTGTATCAGCACCGGATGTACGTGTGTTGGAATACAAAAGATCTTGAAATTCTATACGGCTCTTCTTGAAGCCAGGAGTGTTTACGTTGGCAAGATTATTGGAAATGGTATTCAGGTTTAATTCCTGAGCTTCCATTCCTGTAGCGGCTGAGTAGAGAGAGAGATTCATGGCCAGTTAGTTTAAAAAGTGAGTGAGGTTAGGGGTATCAACCGAGGGCATCGAGTGTCCGTTGCATTTGCTGATCTGCTGAGGTAATCACTTTTTGATTAGCCTCATAAAAACGGGTAATAGAAACTAAATCTACCATTTCATTCATTGCAGACACATTAGAGCCTTCAAGGTAGCCTTGGAGTATACCAGGATTTGTAGCAGGTAGCGCTTGGGCGCCATTGGTAGGAACAAATAATCCACCGGAAATAGGAACCAAATCGCTCGTGTTTGTGAACGTTCTTACACCAATTTTACCTAAAGGAATATCTTTTTGGACAATATTACCCGTTGAACTAATAGTAACTGCACCACCAATTGCTGATAAAGTAATTGGAGAACCAGTATCGCTTAAAAGCTTATCTCCGTTTGAATTAACGATTGTTCGCGCACTATCGAGTTTAAATTGACCATTGCGCGTGTAAGCGGTCGTTCCATCGGAGCGTTGTACCGAGAAAAAACCGTCGGTTTGTAGTGCAATATCTAAATCAGCCCCAGTAGGGTTAGCTACGCCTTTAGCATAACTGATCTGATTTGTAGCAGTAGGGAATAAAGCCTCGACAGTATTACTGTCCGATCCGTTTGTTCCCTTGGCGATGCCGTACTGGCCTACATTTATAGCAGAAAATTCGACTAATTTCTTACGAAATCCAGGGATTTGCGCAGCACTAATATTTTGCGATACAGCAGCCTCCCATTTTTCGAGGGCTGAGAGTGACGCTGCGTTTTGATAGATGCCAATATTCACGGTTTAACCAATAGATGTAGCATACCAAGTGCCAAACGTTTATATGTCCTCATAAATCGTTGATATACAATCAACTAAACTACTTTAGACTTAAATTTAAATCAGGCAAAACGTGCTAGGCAGAATATTCCATCTAGGAATACAATTCCCCTTCTTTACCCGGTCAATTTTCAGGATATAAACACTCTACTTCGATGCACTCTCCGCAGGAGCACGTAACCACAAGACGAATAACTTTATCCCCATCTTTAATCACCTTAACAACAGGAACCGCACTTGAAATAGATTTTGAGCCAACAGAAAGCGCAGTTTTAAGTGCAGACGGCTCTTCCTGTGCAGGAACTCCAGCAGCCTTGTGCTGTTCTGCATACTGTTTTTTAGCGTGTAAATATGGTGTCATAGGACGACTTTGACTTAGGGAATCTTACCACTGAAAGGAGAATCTTTATCCGCGTAATGATCACCTTCCTGTTTCTTGAGTTCACTAGACTCAACCAATCCGCTGTGCGGATTAGAAAGAGATAAACTTATTGTGACTCTTTGATTGAGTTCATCTTCAGGTTTAGTTTGAGCAATAGGACTTGTGTCTGCAAAGCCAGTTATACGCACAATCATCGAGGAATCTACCGCATAACTAACTAGATTACGCCGCATAGCATTTGCCCTATCAGACGATAATTCCCAAGCCCCATAGTTTTTTTGTAAAAATTTAAGCCCTTTACGCGTATGGCCGTCTATCATAACACTAAAGTGGTGACGATCAATCAACCAAGCTAAGTTTTGAGACACCATCTTACCCCAGACAGTAAATTCGGCGCTATTTTCGAAGTATAGAGGATGATTACTTTTATCGTATAATGTAACTCTAAGACCGTCGGAAGTAACCACGATATCAACTGGTTTTTTATTATCTTCCTGATCGATATTAAGTTTTTTATAAATTTCTTGAGCTACCGCGTTTAAGTAACTGATTTCAACTTGAGGCTTGTGTAAGTTTTGTCCTGCTAAGTCTTTTTTAGTGGCAACGTTATCAGCCGATGTAGGTTTCTTGCTGCTAGGCATAACGCCGAATCCAGCAGTGCCCGAAGATTTAAACGGTACTCTGAAATAAAGTGCAGTGGCTTCCAAGATTTTTGCATCTTGAGAAATAATCCATAGCACCATGAAAAGTGCCATCATTGCGGTAACGAAATCCGCGTAGGCTACTTTCCATGCGCCACCGTGATGGGCTGCTGCTTTTTTACGTGCCATTGTTGTTTATTTAAGTGCTGTTATTTAGCAGTCGTAGTTGTAGATTTAGCAGCATCCTCGAGCTCTTGCGCTGTAGGTTGAATAGAATGATCCAAGATACGACGTGCTCCTTCTACTGCTGTAAGTGGAGCAAGTCCTTTGGCAAAGCCGCAAATTGCTACTTTGATTAAACGTAAAAATTGCGCTTCTGAGCCGTTTGCAAATTTAATACGATTTGCAAGAGGGTTAACGAAACCGTACGCAACGAAAATACCTAAAAGTGTTCCTACAAGAGCAGCAGCGACGTGGGCACCTACTTTTAAAGGTCCTTCAGTAATAGCACCCATAGTATTAATAATACCTAACACAGCGGCAACAATTCCAACTCCGGGAAGAGAGTCGCCTACGAGCTGGAGCACGTGAATAGGATGTTCCGATTCTTCTGCTTTAGCATCGAGCTCAGATTCCATCATACTATCTAACATGTCGGGCTTAATCTTACCGTCTACAATTGGTTTTAGTCCTCCGCAGATGAAGACGAGACGTTCATGGTGATGTAAAACGGAAGGATACTTTTGAAAAATAGCGCTTGTTTCTGGATTCGTTAAGTGTTCGTCCAAAGCAATTAGACCATTACGACGAGCGATGTTAAATAGCTCATACAGCAATTTAAATAGTTCTAAGCATTGGGGTTTACTTTCTTTTCCACCCGAGAGTGAAGCCTGTAACTTTTTGATAATAGCTTGGAGTACGTGTGAGGGACTTGCGATGACAAGAATGCCAGCTGCAACCCCTAAAATAACGACGAGCTCGAACGGCTGAAAGAGCACCATGGGATTGCCTCCCTCGCCTAAGAATCCTCCTAGGGTAGAAAGTAAAACGATTAGACCTCCGACTATGATAAGCATGGTATAAGTGGGTTAGATAAATTATGCGTTGCGTGCGCGGTCAAGATAAGCTCGTAAGCCAAGAATGGTCTGGGCATGAATTTGACATATTCTAGACTCTGTTAAGTTGAAAATAACTGCAATCTCAGCAAGCCTCATTTGTTCAAAGTAATACATAGAGAGGATTTTTTTAGGTACTTCAGGCAGAGATGCGATACGGTCGATAAGGAGTTGCTTAAGTTCTTCTTTCTCTAAGGTTTCACGCCCGGTATTATCGTTTTCATCTTTTAAAATATCATGGAGTGAAGCACTAGAATTACCTTCACTATCAATATCTTGGTCAATCGCTATAAATGTAAAGGGCTTAGATTCCTCAAGCCACTTGGCGTAATCGGCCGGAGTCATATCCAATTCTTTACAAATTTCTTGGTCCGTAGCTGCGCGGCCAATTTTTTGCTCTAACAATCCTATGACTTCCTTCAATTTTTTCGCCCTAGCCCTAACGCGTCTTGGGCACCAATCCATACGCCTTAATTCGTCTAAGATAGAGCCCCTGATACGGGTGATTGCATAGCCCGTAAACGTATTATCCTGTTCAGGATTATACCGTCTTACGGCCGCAAGTAAACCAACCACGCCAACACTATACAAATCATCAGCATCAATATGAGCAGGAAGTGTGAGTTTTAAACGGTCGACTACATTCCTTACTAGCGGAAGGAATCGCTCGATAAGGTCATTATCACCAATAGGTCCTGGCCCTACCCCTTGATAGGTCTGCCATACTTTAGTCGCAGGGGATGAATCTTTACTGGAATCAACTTTCTTAGGATCTTCCATGGCGAGTGTATTCATAGGATTAGACATTTACACCCGATTTAGCCTGAGCACGTTTTGCGGCTTCCAGTTGTTCTGCAGCAACTTGTTTAGCGACGTAGGTTTCTCTTACGCCACGGATCACCACACTCCAAAACCAGCGTAAAAGAAGCGCACCAATTAAGCAGCCCGCAGCTCCATCAAAAAAGATGCGATCAGGACCACGGTCCATAAGCCAGTCTGTTACAGAAGCAGTTAAGAAACCAATAAGTCCACCCGTGATAAAAATAAATTTCATTTTGCGACCCTCCCTGAATATAGCTGATCTTGTTCCTCTTCTGGCGTTTCGTTAAAGTTAGAACCTGCAGCGAGTGTTCGCCTTACAAGCGTATCATATACATCCTCAGTGCAGTCCCCTGTAAGTGACGGACCCGTAGAAAAGAATAACGGCTCAAGAGCACCTTGCAAAAGATAATCCCATAATTTACCCCAATGAGGAATTTCATCCAAATGAGTGAGTATCAAATGCGTAGCGCCTAAATCACGTCCCACCGCATGCGCGTTACGCAGCACGTTGTGATCATAGGCAGCATTAAGCACTAATATCCTCTGTTCAATTTTTTCGGTTGTAAAAAAATCTCTTAGGGCTTGGTTATGCTCACTGGGCCCTATAGACATGCCTGGTAAATCAAAATAAACAAACCCGCCAGGAATTGCAGGTTGCGTTGATGCAGGGTATCTCACCACAGGAACACCAAGTGCTTCGCAGAAAACAGGAAGTACACCGGGTGGATTTGGACGGCTAAATTCTGCTGTAACAACATGCCCTAAACGTGCTTTACGAAATACATCTAATCCAACCCACTTACATAGTGCAGTTGTACGACCACACCCCGCAGTTCCAAAGAAAGCAGCCCGTGTAAGCGCAGCACCCGTCCACCGCGTAGAGGCTTGCCTTTCTAATTCACGGCCGACTTCAACCAGAGCCCTGTGGAGAGGTAATTTAGAAATAGCATCCCAGCGAGGTGATTCAATTAATTTACCAAGAACTAATTCTGAAATACGAGACGACTTAAGTAACGTCATCACGCTAGGTGGAGTATAAGCGGCCTGTTGTGTATCAAACTGAGTAACCGTTACCTCTTTATTTTCTTCAATCAAAAGAGGACTCTCACTTGGCTTATCTGGCTCTCCCACCTGAGCGATCACTTCTAAGCGAGGGGCAGACCATAATTTACTGAGTCCCTGCGTTTCAACTGACTTAACAGACAAGACGCGTGCAGTAGGTCCCAGTCGTTCACGGATAAGCCGCGCAGCATCCTCTGCCGATTTGACTACAAATCGGTAGCTCGCACCTGGGATAAGAACTTGGGAATCAGGATTCATTATCAGTGGTTAGGCAGCAGCCCTTAATGGAGTGCTAGGATTAGGAGCAGCAAGATGATCAGGGAGCGTTACAACACCTGCATTTTCAATTTCGGTAGCTCCCGGTAATTCGCTGAAGGCAAGGACGGCTAAGCGAGGGAATGAAGGCTCAAGGAATCGTCTTAGCGCAAGGCGAGTTTCTGCAGAAACAATAAGTACAGCAGGTAGTCCTTTTTGGACTAATTCAGATGACTTACGGCTTAACTCTTCAATGAGATGCCGTCCTGAAGCTGCATCTAATGCTAACCCAATATCGGTAGTGGTACGTTGTATCTTAGAATTTAACCACTGCTCAAAACGAGGATCCATCGTAAGCGCTTTAATATAGCCGGGACGGTATTCGTATTCAGGCACAAAGTAGATTCCCAGACGCTTACGCACTAATTCTGCTAAGTCATCAGGGTTTTTTGTTGTCGAAGCAAAGTCTGCAATACCTTCAAGAATAATAGGAAGATTACCGATAGCTAAATTTTCACGTAAAAGATTTTGTAGTACGCGCTGAATGATACCAATTGATACAAGATCGGGTAAGAGCTCTGAAATAAGAGCAGGTTGAGTTTGCTTGACGTAATCGAGCTGCGATTGAACTTCCTGTCTTCCAAGCAGCAAGTGAGCATTCGTCTTTAAAGTCTCTGCTAAATGAGTGATCATAACAGACGCTGCATCAACTACCGTGTATCCACTCAATTCTGCATTCTTTTTATCCACTTCATCAATCCAGGTAGCATCTAACTTAAAGACAGGCTCTTTTGTAGGTACCCCGCGTAAGACCGTTTTGCTTGCTGATACATTCATAGCAAGTAAACGAGTCGGCATAATTTGACCCCGTGCAATTGACTTACCTCGTATTAAGAAGCGATAATCGTTCGCATCGAGTTCAAGATTATCGCGTACGGAAATAGGCGGTACAATGATTCCTTTTTCTCTTGCGAGATTTTTTCTTACGCCGGTAACACGTGTAAGTAAATCGCCGCCTGTTTTAGCATTCGCTAGATTAAGTAATCCATGCCCAATCTCAATTGCGAAAATATCGACGTCTACTAATTTACGTACTTCATCAATTGTATTTGTAGAACCCGCTGATTCTCCAGGCTTACCTGTACCTTTAGCACCCTGCTTTTGTTTACTGAGTGCTGCAGCATCGGCTCCCGTTGCTAAAGCTAGTGCTGGATCTTCGGCAGGTTTAAGTGTCTGAGATAGATAACCCGTAATGAGTGCGAGAACAGCAAAAGGTAGCAAAGGCATTCCAGGTAGTAGTCCGAATACGCCTAACATCACGGAAGCAATTGCAAGCGCTCGGGGGTGTTTGAATACCTGACCAAAAACTTGTGTTCCTAAATTAGAATTTTCTGAAGAACGTGTTACAAGTAAACCTGCACCAATGGATATAATGAGCGCTGGAATTTGAGTAACTAAACCATCACCAATAGAAAGTACGGTAAATTTTTGCAGAGATTCAGTAAGAGATAAATCCATTTGGAATACCCCAATTGCAAATCCACCGACTACGTTGATCAGCGTAATTAATATACCTGCGATAGCATCACCACGTACAAACTTGGAAGCACCGTCCATAGCACCATAAAAATCAGCTTCTTTTTGGATGTATAAACGACGTGCTTTAGCGGTAGCCTCATCAATAATTCCCGCGTTTAATTCAGCATCGATAGCCATCTGCTTACCTGGCATGGCATCTAAGGTGAAACGAGCAGAGACTTCAGCGATTCGACCCGCACCTTTCGTGATAACAACGAAATTGATCACAACTAAGATAATAAATACAACGGCACCTACAATGTAGTTACCGCCAATTACCATATGACCGAATGAAGCGATAATATCTCCTGCATATCCTGAGCTCAAAATTTGGCGAGTAGAACTGATATTGAGTGCTAATCGAAACAACGTGAGCGTAAGCAGTACGGTGGGAAATCCTGAAAATTCTGGAGCGTCCTTGACATAAATAATCGCAAGCAAAACGAGTAGCGACATTCCGATATTTAACGCAAGAAGTACGTCAATTAAGAACGGCGGAACAGGGATGATGAGTAAGAGGATGGTTGCGAATAGACCAAACGTGAAGATGAGGTCTGCCCTACGCAGCATCTGAGAAATAAACTGATTTGCGCTTGTAGGCATGGTTAGGCGGCCATTTCAAGGCGACGCGACTTCAAGCGGTAGAAGTAGTAGCGATGAGTTTTATAAACTACGGCTAAAATTTGCGCAACGGCCTGATACAATTCAGAAGGTATAGCTGAACCCACTTTACCAATAGAAAATAATAAACGAGCAACAGGTTTATTTTCAACCATAGGCACGCCGTGCTCGGCGGCTAATTCTTTTATTCTGAATGCGAAACGATTTTCTCCCTTTGCTAAAATAACGGGCGCTTGGTCACGACCTCTTTCGTATTTTAGAGCAATAGCATAATGGGTTGGATTTGTAATAACTACATCTGCAGTTTGAACTGCTTCAAGCATTTGCTTTTGAAGCAAACGACGCGCTAAACGGCGCTGCGCCATTTTAATTTTACCGTCAAGTTCTGCACCTTTAGTTTCATCCTTCACCTCTTGCTTTGTCATCATCAAGTCCTTATTCGTGCGGAACCTTTCGTAAAAATAGTTGATTGCTCCGATCACTCCGATCGCAAGTAAAAGTCTACCAAAGAATGTAGTTGCTGCTGTTCTTAAAAAGTACGCGAGATAAGCAGTCTCAATTGGAACACTAAAGAGAGGGTCGGCCATGAGCTTACGCGCTCCGATATAAAACGTAGTTCCTACTGCAATTACTTTTAAACTATCTAAGCCAACATTAACAAATATTTTAGTGGAAAATAATCGTTGAAAGCCCTCTGCTATATTTAATTTATCGAAATTTAATCCTACCGCTTTATAACTAATTCTAAAGCCACTTTGCAAACCTCCTGCGACGACAGCTGCAAGGGTGCAGGCTAAAATGACAGGCCCTACAACAATGCCTGCAGTAATGAGTAAACTCGCCATTTGAGATACTGCAGTCTCCGAGTTAAGCGAGAGTCGGGTGAATTGTGTAAAAATTTCAGTAGTAAAAATGGCTACGTACTTACTACTTGCCTCTACGGTAAATGAAAGCACTACAAGAATGGCTGCCATCGT
>Ga0114958_10002872_pt1 | contig 12606 bp, 7 predicted proteins | sample C_130208_EF_Meta_FD_89577 | JGI IMG/M metagenome (GOLD analysis project Ga0114958, IMG submission 89577) | Freshwater microbial communities from Lake Croche, Canada to study carbon cycling - C_130208_EF_MetaG | ecosystem: Environmental > Aquatic > Freshwater > Lake | place: Lake Croche, Canada... | reverse complement strand
TGTACCATACATACCTAAACCTGGATTAGCCTCAGAACGGAAACGATCCTTAACTCCTACTACCACGTTAAATGGTAAATCTAGATTAGCAGTTGAATATAAGTGACGTACTAATAATTGATTACCATATGAACCAGATCCAATGATATTGAAATCCCAGTTTCCATAAGTAACATTATTTGTAATACCATAAACAAAATCAGGGAATGGATTTCCCATGATCACACGGTCATCATTGTTTCCACCGTAATCAATAACCCCATTACCATTCGCGTCCTTAAGTTTGATTGAACCAACTACCGAACGACCAGGTACCTGAGGTGAACTAGCTAAGTCAGCTGCGTTTTTATACACTCCATCAGCAATAACGCCATAAAATTGTCCAAACGGTTGGCCTACTTTAGTGATGTGGAAAGTTCCATATACACGGTCAATACCTGGAGCTAAAGCAACTACTACGTTTCTGTTAAAAGAAATATTCGCATTTGTTGTCCATTTAACTTTACCCATCGTATTTTTTGTGTTGACAGAAAACTCATGTCCCCAGAATTTAATCTCTCCAATGTTATCATTGAAGTTACCAAAACCTGATTCTTGAGCAATTTGAACCGCATATAATAAGTTAGTCGTATTTTTTGTATAAAAATCATATGCAAAATTGATGCGATTATTAAACAAATTTAAGTCCAAACCTAAATCCAATTGCTGAGTAGTTTCCCAACCTAAGTTTGGATTCGCTAATGAACTTACTGCGGCACCTGTTGCTACTGTATTTCCAAAAACACCATTTACTGTATTATTAATTAAGGCATATGAAGTATAGTTACCTAAGTTATTATTACCAATAATACCCCAGCTACCTCTTAACTTCATAAATGATACAGCTGGTAAATCAGACATAAATGCCTCATCAGAAACAACCCAACCAGCACCTACTGAAGGGAAAGTACCCCAACGATTATTCGCACCAAAACGAGAAGAACCATCACTACGAATCGCAGCATTTAATAAATACTTTCCTTTGTAGTTATAATTCAAACGAGCCAAATAAGATGTTAATGTCCAAGCTTGTACTCCTGAAGTAGTAGCACCTCTATTGATGTTAATCGCTCCTTGTATCGTAGGAAGGCGGTCATCTGAATACGTATCTGCTTGAACTTGAGTAGACTCTTGACGGAAATATTGGTTTGTGTAACCCCCTAATAACTCAAATTTATGATCATCCCATAAAGTCTTGCTATACGTTAACGTATTCTCATTCAACCAAGATAAGTTTTCCACGTTTTGACGAATGGAAACCGCAGTAGTTGGAATAGGTACGTTAATGGCTGAAGTTGCAGTAGATGGATTAAAGAAGAAGAATTTCGTTCTCAAAATCTCACCATTCATAGATGATTTAAATTTCAAACCTTTAATAGGTTCAAACTCAATAAATGCATTTGACAGTAAGTTTGTTGTAGTCGTCTCATTAATCAAAGCGTCAGCAGAACGCACCCAGTTGGCATAAGCAAAAATATTACCTGTAGATGCTGGGAATTTATTGTACATCGTCAATGTCTTGCCATCAGCCTCATAAATAGGCATAATAGGCCAAGTATGCAATGCGTTAAACAAAATACCTGTTCCACGATCTCCATCCGTTCTTGGTGTATTATCATAAACCATTTGAGGAGCTACGTTGAAACCTACCGTAACTTTATCAGAAATATCATACGTAGAATTTAAACGCAATGAATAACGTTGATAATCTGTATTTCTCACCACACCCTTTTGTTGCAACACTCCAGCAACTAATGAAGTTCTAGATCTTTCTTTATTAGAAGAAATAGATAAGTTGTAACTAGAAAGTGGTGCATCTTTATTTAATAAAGCATCATACCAGTCATTATTTTTTCCTCTATACTGAGTAGGATCTTGAAATTCTACCGGAACGGGTTGTTTTGCATCTTCATAAAATTCCTTTTTTGTCTGAGCAAACATTTCTGCATCCATCATTTGTACACGACCTTTCATAGGAACGTTTTGAACTCCAGTGTACGCATTGAAACTTACAGTCATTCCTGTACCCTTAGCTCTTTTAGTTGTAATCAACACAACTCCATTCGCAGCACGAGAACCGTAAAGTGAAGTTGAAGACGCATCTTTTAAAATAGTAATGTCTTCAATCTCATCTGGGTTCATCGCACCAATTGTACCTGTAATAGGAAAACCATCCACTACATATAAAGGATCACTACCAGCCGATACCGATAATTGGCCACGAATACGAATATTCATACCCTTACCCGGTTGACCTGTAGTTTGGTTAATTTGAACACCAGCTAATTGGCCTTGCAATTTTTGACCAATTTGAGTTACTGGCAAATCTTTTAAATCCTTATAAGCGACCGTTTGAACTGCTCCAGTAATCTCTTTTTTGTTTTGACTACCGTAACCTACAACCACAATCTCATTTAAGGTTTTGTTGTCTACCGTTAAAGTAACATCAATGGACTTCTGTCCGTTGTAAACTACATCTGCAGAATTATAACCAACCGATGTAATTCTTAATGTTTCATTTCTGCTAACATTAATTTTAAAATTTCCTTCTCCGTCAGTAGAGGCACCACGGGAAGTTCCAACAACAGAAACAGATGCGCCTATTATAGGTGAGCCATCTGATCCCTTCACTTTACCTGAGGCAGCTTGTTGTTGCGCCATCAAGGATGTGGACAGAATTAGAAATAGTCCGAGGAATACTCCCCCAATCTGATTTCCAATCCGGTGTACAATAGAATTGTTTTTCATAAAAAATAGTTTAGGTTAATTAAATAATAAAAATAGGTTTAGAGGTGTCAAAACAAATTAATACTTATTTCAACACAACAAGTTTAACATCCTTTATATAATTAACTATCCTTATCGGCATTAGGATAGTTAAATTTTTTATGTATTTATTTAAATTAAATTTTCACTTATCCTTTTATTTAAAAATAGATAAATCCAATAAACATGGTATATTTATATTAAACTTATCTTAAAATATGCAATCAACTCGACGATCCTTTTTGCAAATTTCTAATTTGGCACTATTAAGTGTGCCAATAATGCAGTACAGTAAAGTTTTTTCAGAAAAAAATACACTTAAATTATCAGAAGTTCCATTAATACAAAATGAAGAGCGATTAGTCCGTATTCAAAAAGCACAAAATCTATTACAGCAAAATAAGATGGTTGCTCTGATTTTAGATTCGGGCACCAACATGGAATATTTTTCAGGAATTCGTTGGAATTCATCAGAAAGGTCCATGTTAGCTATCATACCTGCTACCGGAGAGATTACCTATATATGTCCATCTTTTGAAGAAGATCGATTCCTTGAAGTCAAAAAAATAGGTTCCAAAGTTCATACTTGGGATGAGCATGAAAATCCTTTTAAACTAGTTATTCAAGTATTAAAAAGTTTGGGTTATAGTCATGGACAAATAGCCATCGAGGAACAAACTCGTTTCTTCATTTCAGACGGTATAAAAAAAGCAGGAAAATCATTTGAAATTGTGAGCGGTGACCCTATTACGATTCCTTGCAGGCTCATTAAATCAACAAGCGAAATTGCCTTACTTCAAAAAGCGAATGATATCACAACAATGGCCATTAAATACGGATTAACCTTTTTATCTGAAGGAATTAATCCAATGGTTATTTCGCAGAAAATTGCAGCTAAACATGTAGAATTAGGTGGTCAGCATCGTTTTGCTTCCGTAACTTTTGGGGTAGCAAGTTCATTTCCACATGGAAGTTCCAGAAAACAAATTCTTAAAAAAGGTGATGTGATCATGCTAGATTGCGGTTGCAGTTTTGGTGGATACGAGTCAGATATTACAAGAACCGTTGTTTTTGGTACGCCGACTGATCAGCAAATTAAAATCTGGGAATTAGAAAAAAAGGCGCAATCAGCAGGTTTTGATGCTGCTAAACTAGGTGACCCATGTGAAAATGTCGATTTCGCCGCCCGGAAAGTTATTGTTGATGCAGGTTTTGGCCCTGGATATAAATTACCTGGATTGCCACACCGAACTGGCCACGGAATTGGCATGAATGGACATGAATGGGGGAATATGGTTAAAGGCAATAAATTGAAACTACAAGTAGGTATGTGTTTTAGCATTGAACCAACAATTGCCATTCCAAATGAATTTGGGGTTCGTTTAGAAGACTGTGTATATATGACTGAAAATGGACCAAAATGGTTTTCAAACCCAAGTCCGTCGATTGAACAGCCTTTTAGTTAACGCTTGCTTCCAATTTAAAGTGTTGGTTTACACATGAAGGAATATCACTCGCATAATGAGACACATAAATTAGCGTGGTTTGAGAATTTGAACAGATGTAGTTTAAAATTTCTTTGACCCGCAGAATTTGTTCCTCATCCAATCCTTGACATGGCTCATCCAAAATCAATAATGGGGGATTCTTAACAAGCGCCCTGGCTAATAAAACCATTCGCTGTTCCCCAGTTGAAATTTGTTGAAACATCCGATCGGATAAATGAGAAATTCCAAAAACACCTAACCACAAAGCAATCCGCTTGTGTTGATCTTCTGAAATTTTCCTGTATACACCCAAGGTATCGAATAATCCAGACCCAACAACGTTAAAAACGTTCCCAGGTTCTTTAAAATAAACATGTAGTTCTGGACTGACATACCCAATTCGTTTTTTTATATCCCAAATACTCTCCCCAGTCCCTCGCTTTCGGTCAAATAAAATAAGGTCTTTTGCATAGGCCTGAGGATTGTCTGCGGTAATTAAACTTAATATAGTGGATTTCCCTGCCCCATTAGGTCCAGAAAGGGCCCAATGATCACCAGATTTGACGTCCCAAGTTATATTTGATAAAATCACTTTTTCTCCATATTGAATCGATACATTTCGCAGGTAAATAGCCTGTTGAAATGGTTCAAAAACCTTGGCCGAGGTAATCAAATCATCCATCATGGTGTAATTCAAAACAAATGTGTCAACCTTTCGGAATGATTCATAAGCAGAAACCGGACCATTCCAAGCAATTCGACCATTTTCCAAGTAAATCACTTGATTGACACACGCAGGCAAAGCTTCCGGAGAATTAATCAAAATAAATGGAATGGAATTTTCACGAAGCTTTTCCAAACATTTGGACAATATCTCTCTTCCCTCCACATCAAGTCCCAAAAAAGGATTATCCAAAATCAACCAATCCGGATCCCTTAAAACAGATTTAACCAATTGCAAGCGCTTATTTTCCCCATTTGAAAGTGTGACCAAGGGCTTATCGATCAAGTGATCTAAGATAAAAAAGTCCAACCAAAATGTTAATGGCAATTCCTCTTCATTGGACAATTCCTCACGAATCGTATATGCATCTCCTGCATCAGCGGAATTGAAACGCTGCTGAAGATAGAAATCCTGCATATTACTACGGTTTTTAAAATGATGCTGCTGCTCAACCAATAAAATGCTAGGATGTATTCGATTAGATCTCGATTTGAAATAAACAGACCCCGTTCTGAATAAACGACCAGACAAGGCTTTGGCTAAGGTTGTCTTGCCAGAACCAACGGGCCCAACAATAGCCAAACAATCATTGACTTTAAGCGTAAAGCTAATATCTGACAACACTTTGTTACCTCCATAGGAAGCATTTAGGCAATCGATAACAGCTATAGGTTCCCCCATCAAATACGCTCTTCTTTGATTTTTTCTACCACCGCAGGATCCAATAAAGTAGACGTATCCCCTAAATTCGAAACATCCCCTTCGGCAATTTTTCTTAAAATCCGACGCATAATCTTTCCGGATCTAGTTTTGGGTAAACCACTAACTATCTGAATTTTATCTGGTCTAGCAATAGCCCCAATCACCTTGGTAACTGTTGCTGAAATATCCTTTTTAATTTGGACTTGATCATGGTTTGCATTTTCCATAATCACATACGCATAGATTCCTTGTCCCTTGATATCATGTGGATAACCCACAACAGCTGACTCAATTACTCCAGAATGCATATTAATGGCATTCTCAACCTCAGCGGTCCCTATTCGATGACCTGAAATATTCATCACATCATCCACTCGGCCAGTAATTCGGTAATATCCATCCTCATCACGCATGCAACCATCTCCTGTAAAATACAAATTTTCATAGGTGGCAAAATAAGTAGTCCGACATCTTTCATGATCCCCATAAGTGGTTCGTATCATTCCAGGCCATGGAAATTTGATGCATAAATTACCAGAAACGCCGTTTCCAACGATCTCATCACCCTTTTCGTCCACCAAAATGGGCTGAATTCCGGGTAAAGGTAAAGTGGCGTAACATGGTTTGGTCGGTGTCAAATCAGCTAATGGCGAAATCATGATTCCACCCGTTTCTGTCTGCCACCAAGTATCTACAATGGGGCAATTTCCCTTTCCTATATGTTCATGATACCAATTCCAAGCTTCCTCGTTGATCGGTTCTCCTACCGAACCCAAAACTTGCAAAGTACTTAAATCCTTGTTTTTGACGTAATCTAAACCAAATGCCATCAATGAGCGAATCGCCGTAGGTGCAGTGTACAATATATTGACTTTGAATTTTTCAACTATATCCCAAAAACGACCCGCATCTGGGAAAGTTGGGATACCCTCAAACATCACACTCGTTGCTCCCGATGCTAAAGGACCATAAACGATGTAGGTATGACCTGTAATCCAACCGATATCCGCGGTACAAAAATAGATTTGGCCTTTTTTATACTGAAATATATTCTGAAAAGTGTAAGTCGCAAAAACCATATACCCTCCGCAAGTATGAACAACGCCTTTAGGTTTACCCGTAGATCCTGAGGTATACAATATAAATAAAGGGTCTTCAGAATCCATGGCCTCAGCCTCAAACTCAGTTAATCCCAAAGATTCCATGCGCGACATTTCTTGATCATAAAATACATCACGCCCCTTTTCCATCGCTATAGCCGATTTTGAACGCTCAACCACGATAACCCTTTCCACAGAAGGACAATTAATCAGTGCCTCATCCATGATATTTTTTAAATTAATCTCTTTGTTCCCTCGAAAAGACCCATCCGCCGTGACGACAATATTGCACTGCGCATCTTGAATTCGATCTGAAATAGATTGCGCAGAAAATCCTCCAAAAACGACCGAATGAATGGCACCAATGCGAGCGCAAGCAAGCACGGCAACTTCCAATTCTGGAATCATGGGCATATAGAGGCAAATTCGATCTCCTTTCTTTGCTCCATTTTGTTTCAACACATTTGAAAATGTACACATTTGTTGGTGTAATTCGCGATATGATATTTTTCTGGATAGCTCTTGGGGATCATTTGACTCCCAAATAATCGCAATATCATCTCCATTATTCTCTAAATGCCGATCTAGACAGTTCTCGGTAATATTTAATTTAGCCCCTCCAAACCATTCGATGTTGGGTTCTGAAAAATTCCAATTCAACACGCGATCCCAATGCTTTTTCCAAGTAAAATGCTCGGCGATATTGGCCCAAAAAACTTCAGGCTTATCCACGCTTAATTCATAAGCTTGTTGGTACTCTTCAAAAGACTTTACTTGTAAATTCATCATTAAGGCTATTTAATCGTTACTATTATACTCATTTTGCAAAGCATACACCCCAAAGACACACATGCCACCGGTCAGCAAAGGCGCTAAAATAAAGGTATAAATAATAGCAGGTACCAGATTATCCATCCCTCCTTTTTCAAACAACTTTAAAGATTGTTCAAATACCAAAAAGTATCCTGCCGCCAATCCTAGCAAGATCCATACTATTCCAAAAATCCGTCTAATTGCATTCATCATTAATCGTTTATTTCTTTATCTTTTCCTTTCACGTACAACAATCCTATCACAAAGCATACACCGCCGATAATAATAGGATACCATAAACCTTCCAAATAAGGTTTAGAGTATGGAATTGCCTTTCCTGCCGCCACCGCAACTTCATTTGCCGTACTAGCTTTTGCGGCTAAATACGTTGCCACTGCAGGAAGCAATCCTCCAAAAATTCCATTTCCAATATGATATGGCAAAGACATGGAGGTATAGCGAATGGCGGTTGGGAACAACTCAACCAGAAAAGCGGCAATTGGCCCATACACCATAGTCACGTACAAAACTTGAATAAATACCAATAAAATCAAGAACCAAAAACTGGAATTTCCCACATGAACAATTCTTTTAACTTCAGGCTTTTTAGGGTTTTTTCCAGGAAACATAGTAGTCAATGAGGATTCTTCCAAAGTCAATTTAGAACCATCTGTATAGGAAAATTCTGTCTTCATTGTTTTCTTTAAATCCACGCTATTAGGAATCATCGCGTAATCCGTACTGATCACCTTAGATCCAGCCACTTCTGTTTTTAGGGACACATCAGCCGTCTCATACATGGCCTGATAAATGGGTCGGTAGGTACAAATGGCCAATAACATGCCGGTCAACATCACCGCTTTTCGGCCAATTTTATCGGAAAGCCAACCAAAAAAGATAAAGAATCCAGTGCCACCTGCTAACGAAGCGGCAATGATGTAATTACTTTGTTCAAATTCTATATTGGCTACTTTTTGAAGAAAGGAAAGCGCATAAAACTGACCTGTATACCAAACAACTCCTTGACCCATCGTAGCTCCAAATAAGGCTAACAATACAAATTTAAAGTTCAATTTTTTACCAAAAGACTCCTTCAGGGGATTCGCAACAATTTTCCCTTCTTGTTTCGCCTTTTCAAACAAAGGCGATTCATCCATATTTTTTCGAATGAAATATGATATACCCACCATAACGATGGAAATAAGGAATGGGATACGCCAACCGAAATTCGCGAAGGCTTCTGCGCTCATTGATTTTTTAGTGGCAAGAATCACTAACAAGGAGATAAATAAACCTAAGGAAGCGGTTGTTTGAATCCAAGCTGTTCGATATCCTCTTTTCCCCGGTTCTGAATGTTCCGCCACATAGGTGGCCGCTCCCCCATATTCACCCCCTAAAGCCAAACCTTGTAACAATCGCAAAATTAAAACAAGTAAAGGAGCCACAAAACCGATGGTTTCATAACCTGGAATCAATCCGATTGCAAAAGTAGAAAAACCCATAATCAACAAAGTGACCATGAACGTATATTTACGGCCAATCAGATCTCCCAAGCGACCAAAAAATAAAGCCCCAAATGGGCGAACGACAAAACCTGCGGCAAAAGTGGCTAAGGTTGATAAAAATGCGGCTGTTGGATTATCAGATGGGAAAAACTTAGTAGCAATCACTACGGATAAGCTGCCAAAAATATAAAAATCGTACCATTCTATTAGAGTTCCGACGGATGAGGCGGCAATAACTTTGCGAAGTTTTTTCTTGTCGGCTTGTTCAGTAGATAAATTTGAATTCATATGTTAGGTTTGTTGTGATAAAATCACTTATGATGCCAAATTAAGCAATATTTCACTATTTTTAGAAAAATTTACCCTTAATTATGAAAAAACTATCCTATACTTTAGTGCTCCTTTTACTTTACGTAGCTTGTTGGGCACAATCAATCCCTAGAAGTACACCTGAGGCAGAAGGGGTTTCTTCTTCAGCCATACAAAAATTCATTGAGTCCTATAAAAAAGAAAAGCACGAACTGCATTCGGTTATGATCATTCGGCATGGAAAAGTGATTTCAGAAGCCTGGTGGAGCCCTTACGCGGCTGATTTAAAACACTCCATGTATTCAGTAAGTAAAAGTTGGACTTCCACCGCTGTAGGTTTTGCTGTGAGCGAAAATAAACTACAAGTAAGCGACAAAGTGCTTTCTTTTTTTCCTGAGTATGCCGACTTATCGACGAATAATTTCCTTAAAGACCTGACTGTCAAAGACCTTTTGACCATGTCGGTGGGCCATAAAGTCGAGCCTTTACGGAGTGTCATAGTCATGCAACCTGATTGGATTCGGGGATTTCTAAAAACACCCATTGAATACGCTCCAGGAACAAAATTTTTATACAATACCTTAGCTACCTATATGTTGTCAGGAATTGTACAAAAAGTTACTGGTCAATCCTTGATTACTTATTTAGAACCCCGATTATTTAAACCATTGGGGATTTCAGGCGTCGATTGGGAATATGATTCCAAAGGAATTAATACGGGTGGCTGGGGGATTCGTGTCAAAACGGAAGATATGGCGAAGCTAGGCTTAACCTACTTGAATGGAGGAAAATACCTTGGTAAACAAGTCATCTCAAATGCTTGGGTCAAGGAAGCTACTCAAAAACATATCGATCAAAATCCTGAGGCAAGCCAAGCAAAAAAAGATTCATCCGATTGGCTTCAAGGGTATGGATATCAGTTTTGGCGCTGCCGAAATGGTGCTTTCAGAGCGGATGGAGCCTATGGACAGTACATTGTCATGATGCCAGAACAAGATGCAGTCGTTGTCATTACCTCTGAGTCCATGGATTTGCAAGATGATTTAAACATGATTTGGGAGCATTTACTTCCTGCATTTGGAAAAGTAAAACTTCCAGTTAATAATCCAGCAAATCACTCATTTAAGCAGTTTTTACAAACACGAAATATTGAACCATCGTCACCAAACCTCATAAAAGAAAATGTGAGTATCTTAGGAAAAACGTATTTACTAGATAAAAATCCTTTGGAATTTACTTCTTTTAAAGTAAGTAAATCGGCAAAAGGCTTGGTGGCTGAGATAGGTTCCAAAGACCAAAAAGTTCATCAAATTCCCTTGGGTTTAAACGAATGGTATTTGAGTGAAAACCGAATGATTGGACCCTATTCTTTGCGTTCTGTGCCCGCTCATTTGGAAACTTTTGCGCCCTTTAAGGTAGCGGCTGAATACGTTTGGAAAGATGAAAATACGATAGAAATGACCATTCGATATATTGAAAGCCCTCATCATTGGAAAATCACCTACCATGTGCAAGGGACCCAATTAAAGTTACAAGCTATCAATTCCTATGCACCAAAAATCAAAATAGATATAGCAGGAAATTAAAATTTCGTCGCAAAAATTAAGTTAAAGGTTCATATTTCTTAAAAAATATGATATCATTGTGGTAAATTAACTTTAAAATTAAAACCTATTTCAATATGTCAAATCAAAATAATCATTCCCGTCGTCAATTTCTAATCAATGGATCCTTAGCTTCTTTGGGAGTTTTATGGGCTAGTCAGGCAGCCATATCAAGTACTTTGTTTGCAGGAAAACCTAATTCTAAATTTGGTGGCGTTCAAATTGGAGCTATCACTTATTCCTTTAGAAGCATGCCTGGAAGCGTTGAGCAATTGTTGCAATACTGTGTGGACTCTAACATCAGTGCTATCGAATTAATGGGAGATGCGGTGGAGGAATATGCGGGCAAGCCCAAAAGTACAATGGCAAGACCTGCTTATGTTCCAGGTCAACCTCGTCCACAGATGACGGACGAGCAAAGAGCTGCCATGGCAAAATTCAATACCGAAGTAGCTGATTGGCGTGCTAATGTTTCGATGGATAAGTTTGTTGAAGTTAAAAAAATGTTCAATAATGCAGGTATTTCAATATATGCCTTTAAGCCGAACGCATTAGGTCCAAATAATACCGATGGAGAAGTTGAATATGCGTTAAAAGCAGCGAAAGCTTTAGGCGCCAATTCAGTAACGATTGAATTGCCAACAGATACAAAACAATCACAACGTTTGGGTGATTTAGCTTCTAAACATAAAGTTTATATTGGATATCACGCGCATTTACAAGCAACAGACACGGCTTGGGATGTAGCTTTAAGTCAATCACCATACAATTCTATGAATCTTGATTGTGGACATTATATTGCAGCAGGTGGTCCAAATACGACAGCAACTTTGTTAGCACTTATCGAAGCGAAACATGATCGCATCACGAGTATGCATATTAAAGACCGTAAGAATAAAGATAATGGAGGTCAAAATGTGGTTTGGGGTCAAGGAAATACTCCATTAAAAGATATTTTAGGATTGTTAAAATCCAAAAAATACAAATTCCCAGCAACTATTGAGTTGGAATATGATATCCCTGCTGGTTCTGATGCAGTCCAAGAAACAAAAAAATGTGTAGAATACGCGAAAGCGATCCTTTCATAAATTCACTTTTAATGAATGTAATCATTCATTGACTTATTCGCGTTGTTAATCCAAAGTTTAGGTTAACAACGCGATTTTTTGTTAATTAATCCAACAACAAAACGCTAATACATACCATGAAGTCAAAAAAAGTACTTTTCGTCGTCCTGATGAACCTTTTAACGTTGAACATGCTTGCACAAGAAACCGCTAATCCTTACGGATTGACTACCCAAGTAAAAACTAAGTATGGTACTTTAGAAGGTACTTTCGATACAAGAACAAAAATTGCTAGTTTTAAAGGGGTTCCATTTGCTTTACCTCCAATAGGTGCTTTAAGGTGGAGAGAACCGATGGATCCAAAACCATGGAGTGGGGTTTTACAAGCTAAGAAATTCGGCCCAAAAGCCATCCAAGCTCCCTTATTTGGCGATATGGGATTCCGTAGCAATGGAATGAGCGAGGATTGTTTATACTTAAATATTTGGTC
>Ga0114958_10002871_pt1 | contig 12607 bp, 23 predicted proteins | sample C_130208_EF_Meta_FD_89577 | JGI IMG/M metagenome (GOLD analysis project Ga0114958, IMG submission 89577) | Freshwater microbial communities from Lake Croche, Canada to study carbon cycling - C_130208_EF_MetaG | ecosystem: Environmental > Aquatic > Freshwater > Lake | place: Lake Croche, Canada... | reverse complement strand
TGAAGAAATTTTTTTACAAATCAAAAGTAAAAGTATCAAAGGTTCAATTGGTAATCTAACTATATATGATATTGCATCTGATATAACAAGGTATCATGGTAAATATATTAACAAAGTTTATATCATAGGAAGTGGCCCTTTAAGAGCTATTAAGTTATCTGGAATTAAAAAACAACTTGATAGTACACTTGGATTACACTTTGTATCATGTCACGATGTTTGTATAAAGTTTATATTACCATATATACATGATGGAGACTTGTTAGAAACTTTTCTTTGTCAATGGCAGAAGAACATATGAAACGCTGGTCGCTTGAAGATATTAGAAGGTACTGTGAACCAAATCACATTATATATGAAAAAATAGATAGACTTCCAGAAGTTTTAGAGTCTTGTAAAAATACAAAGTTTTCACCTATGAATATATTTGGAACTTCTAAAGAAGAATGGATCTTTACACTCAATAAGTTTCCATATTATGTCGAAGAGAATGTGACTCATTGGGTCTTGTGGCGCCAATCATCCGAACAACCTGAAAACTGGATTGAATTTTGTGAAGAAAAGATTCAAGAACGATTTAAAGGCTATGAGTATGTATGGTTTGTAAATCCAGATCAGTTCAAGTCAGTTCCAGAGTTTTTTCATGCTCATATTTTTGTTAGAGAAGGTTTTTTAAAAAATAAACTTTTTTAAAAGATGTGTCCAAGTATTACCCAAGTTGTAAATAAAGTAATGGTAAACAAGTGCAAGCACTTGGAACGATGAGGTGCTCAGCAACTACAAAGTGTTGGCTCAAGTGCAAGCGCAACTGTGTTAATGGAATAGATTTCTGTTCCCAGCATAACCCTCTAAACAAATTGGATGATATAACCTGTGCAATTTGTTTAGATCCTATTACTGATCCTATGAAGATGAATTTCTGTACTCATGTATTTTGTAAAGACTGTATTAGTTCAAATGTTATTTACACAAATATGAAATGTCCCTTGTGTCGTGAGACTATGAGTTTAAAAAATATACATGATTGTATCAGTCACAAACTTAATAAAAAGGCGGCTAATAAACTGACTCTTATGATGGAGATTCGGATTTTACCACATAAATGGTTTCAGAAAGATACTTGGACAAAGACTATGACTAAGCGTTTTAGAACATCTTTTCCTCCAGAAAATCCAGCAAATGAACATGATTTAGAATACATGATGTTTTATTTAAATTAGTTTTTTAAAAAGATGCTTTAACAAAAATAATGTTTTAAATTAAATCAGGTAATAAAATAATTATTAGTAAACAAAAAATGTCAAATAGGTGTATTCATGTCTCAAGTGATAACCGCATGTGTAAGAATAATAAATATGGTCCAGATTTTTGTATAAACCATCATCCAATCTGTATTGAACCAGACTGTAAGAACAAGTCTTGTTGTAAAAAACTTTTAAAGTTTTGTAGTAATCATTCAAGGGACTGTTCAATCTGTTATGAAACTACTTCAAGGTATAATATACATACATTTTCATGTGGTCATATATTTCATGTCAATTGTATTATACCATGGATCTCAACAGGTGCAACAACATGTCCCAATTGTAGATCAAATTTCATGGTTGAAGTTAATTAAAAGATTACCAACTATTTTTCTTAATGTTAGTAGACGTAGAGACCACGGAAGGAATTTTTCTTGCAAAGATTACTCATGAGAGTGAAAAAACCTATAAACTTAAATATCTAGTTGCTAAAAATAAACAGTTATATGATTATGATGAGGAAGAGGATGAAGTTGAAAAGGATTGTATTTGTGGATTTTATGATGTAAATGATACTGAAAAAACTGCAGGATTTTACAAGGTTGATGGTGGTTTTATGAAATTAGATGAAGATAGTGATTATGAACCATCTGATTGTGGTACAAGCGACTCGGAGGAATCTTTAGTAGATAGTGATGAAGAAGATGAGGATTCCCAATCAGAATAACCCATAAATGCTTCAAGTGCTTCATATATGTGTTTTAAAAAGCTGTAAATCATTTATCAATCAAGGTTTATAATCTTTATTATATTAAAGATTTAATGAATAATATGAATAATATAAATGACTTCAGTTTGTTCATCTTCGTCATGGGTTCAAGAAGACAGTGAAGGGAATGATATTAGTGCATCTATTATTAAATTTAATTTACCAGCAACTGATGCAGAGCTTATTAATCAGGTTGATGAGTTTATAAATGATAGCGACCTTGATGAACTTAATCCTGGTAGTATGCTATTAAACATGGCCCGAAAGTATAGATTTGCTGGATACATTGGTTCTATTCATCATTTATTTGCAGAAGTTTCTTCTCTTCGTGAAGATATTGAGATTAATGATGATGATATCAAGTCTCTGCGTGATGAGATTAAATCGCTACGCGATGAGATTAAGAATCACCAACGCACTTGGTGGTCTTTTTGGGGTTTTACAAAATAAATGTCTCAAAAATAATTACGTATTAAATAAAGTACTAATAAAGAATGATTTCCGACTACTATGAAGATGTTGAAAATGATTCAACTCCTAAACTTCGTCCAGTTGCAAAGAAAAATCGCTTTCAGGTGTCAGTAGTACCTGATAGACTTCCTCCGCGTGTATATGAATGTTTTAAACGTCATGTTTGTCCCATTTTACCAATTCCTATTGTACCGATAACACATATTGATCAGTATATACGTGATATGGGACTGACAGGTCAGGCGGAGGAGTTGTACAGACGACTATACACGCCACCACCAGATGAAGTTGTTGTAAAAAAGGAAAATTTTATTTTACCATCGGAGGATCTTCTTCACGTATTTACAAACTTGAAAGTTCTTAAAAATGGAATGGTAAAAATAAAGTTTACTGTTCCCATGGAGCCAGTTTATGTTTATCAGATGAAACATAAACTAGCACCAATTGATATAAGAGTCAGGGCAGCTAATGGATTTGGATATCCAGATACTGTTCTTACTAAAATGATTATGAATAACGATGTTAAAAAAGCCAATATACCCAAACTTGATAGTTTTATTGATAATATATTTGGAAAGTGTATCAGTACAAAGGCTAATAAACCAAAGTCAAAGACTGTTCAGGAAAATCTGAATTCCAAGTTTAAGAAAAAGCCCTCCAAAAAATATTCTTAATAATAAGTAAATGTACAGTGACGATGATAAGAGTAGCAATCGTGATAAAATGATTTCAAAATGGCTTCCAAGAATTGCATTTATTATTGGACTTTGCGCCTTTTTATTCCAGATTACTGTACTGTATCCATGGCATGTTGAATTGTCAAATGAGTTTGCCACTTTGGCAAAAAGTGTAAAAAAATGTTCTAAATAAAAAAACGTGTCTTGATTTTACTTTGGTTAAAAATTAACTATTATTAAAAGAATAAATGGCTTCTTTATTTGATGAGACAAGTCAGGAGTTTCTTGAACATATTCTTAAACTTGTTTCATGTGATTACAAGATTGATTTGAATGACATGAAAAAAAGATACTCTTCAAATGATATTATCTTACATAAACAAGTGGTTGAAGAAGAGTCTCTTTATAAAAAGACGACTGAGTCTGTAGTTCCACTGTCCAAGATGAAAAAGTCTGATCTTATAAAAGAGTGTACATCCTTGGGTATGTCAACATCTGGTTCTGTTGTTGAACTCAAGAATAGAATTAAAAAAAAACGAGTTGCATCCGGTATAAAAACAACTCGTGGTAATTCAAAAAAGAAAATTAAAAAAATTATACCGGTTCATAATCATGAAATCTGTATAGACTTACGATCCGACTGTCCACTATGTCAGAGTCATGGTAATGTCATGTGTATCAATGCTATAGAATATGAAATGATAAATTAAAGAAACACCATGATGTATTACTATAAAATGCAGATATTTGTAAAAACTCTGACTGGCAAGACTATAACACTTGAAGTTGAATCATCTGATAGTATTGACAATGTAAAGGCTAAAATAAATGACAAGGAGGGAATTCCACCTGATCAACAACGACTTATTTTCGCAGGTAAACAGCTTGAAGATGGACGAACTCTTGCCGATTATAATATTCAAAAAGAATCTACATTACACCTTGTTTTACGACTTCGTGGTGGTGGAAATTCAAAAAAATAAAAATATTTAAAAACATGTTTAAAAATATATTACGTTGTATTTAAAATAATAGTAAATGAATATATTTTTTTTATCATTATTGCCCTCGAAATGTGCCAAGATGTATGGAGACCAACATGTCAATAAGATTCTTCTTGAAATTACTCAGATGTTGTATACAGCATGGCACATGTCTGGATTACCAGACGACTGGAATCCACCCTTTTCCAAAAGTGGTCAAAAGGGATACAAGTGTACACACCCGAATCATCCAATGAGTATGTGGGTGCGTTATTCTAAAAGTACATATATTTTTGCTACAAAGTTGGGAGCAAATCTGGCATTGGAGTATAAGTATCGGTTTGGAAAAGATCACGCGTGTTCAGAGCATATACTTTGGTTATATGCTAATATTCCAAAAACATTTCAGTATAAAAAAAGTCCAAAGGCATATTATGGACAATATGATATTCCACAATGTATGCCTCCAGAATACCATCAAGATGATCCAGTTTTAGCCTATGCTATGTATTACAAAACAAAAACATTTTTAAGATGGACTAAAAGAATACAGATGAATATTATTCAGATGGAAAATGTCATTCCCGGTCATCTCATTACAAAGGAAAAGAGACATGAATTACATGGAGAAGTAGCAGGAGGAAAAGAATCCAAGAATCCAGAAAATTATCAACGTGCTCAAATTATTATTGGAACTGGTAAACCATGTGATAAAACAAATGCTCGTATTAATATAAGAAAAAATGAATTGCATAATAATGTACCACAGCCCATGAAAAATAATGATGGTTTTGATTATACGGAGGATTTTGATGGAAAGCAAGTGTTTGATACAAAAACTGTATGGGTAAATTTAAAGTCTGTTGTTGGTACAGGGGGTTCACAAACTAGAACTCTCAGAGATGAATGTTATAGGTTTGTATGTGCTCAACTTGATTATCTGTTAAAGATAAATTCGTCAGTTTGTTTTTTTGCAAATATTTTTGATGGCGATGAAGCCGCATCAAAAATGAGAATGTTTACATATTTACTCACTTTACCAGAATATGCCATTGTTTCAAAGTTTATATATGTTGGTGATCTAAAAGGGTACTTTGACTGGCTAAAATTACATGTTATTAATTAGATGAAGAATAATTGTATAAGCAAGTTCAAATGGGATACGCTTTCGAGCATATTCTTTTGATTCCCTAAACTGTGGAAGAAAAAGACTCCACGTCTCACTTCGTTTCTTCTCTAGCAAAATGCCAAAGTCTAAACAAAGTTTCTTTTGTTCTTCAGCTGATAGAGTCCTTCCTTGTATACATATAGTTGCATATGTCCTACTACAATCTTTTGCTGGATACGTGTATCCTTCTTTATATTCAAGGCAAATTCTCCCATCTTGAGTTCCACTATCGAGAGCACACAATGTAATTGATGTCAACTGATAACCTTCTTTTAACTCATGTCCAACAACAAATCTACAAACTTTTATCTTTTTTGAAATTGGTAATTTATAAATATCCCCACCTATGATCCAGTCATTTTCTATACTCATATTAAATATTTTTGAATTTCCACTAGGCATTGAAATCCATTCAACAGATTGTTCTTTGAGAATAGTTTTAGACTTTTCAAATGCAAATGCCACAACAGTTGTTGTTGTATCTGAAAATACAGACTCTTCAAAGTATTTAACCTTGATGAGTCTGTACTTTGATAAAAAATCATTTCTACACTTGACATCTATATTACGAGGAGACAAGAAGAAACCTGCAGGTATAATAAATATTCCACCAACACAATACCCATCTTGTTGAGTCAATGATGTTATAAAACACTTGTACAAGTCATTTGTATCATATAGATCAAAAATCTCCTTTTGTTCGCATTTATTTCTGGCAAGATATGGCGGGTTTGTAAGAATCCATGTATCTTTATAGTCTGGTGGATTCAAGAGAGTATCACGCTGCATGATATCTTCTTTTTTAGGATCAATGTCATATGATTCAATTGGAAGTTTATTTCCTTTCTTTGTAATCCATTCTAATAAATCCCCTTGACCAGCAAATGGTTCCATAATACATCTTGTATTTTTTGGAGGAAGGGACAATCCATCTAGAATATATGAACTATTTACAGTATAAAATTGTCCCTTTGTTTTTTTTGATGTCGCCATTGTTTATACTACGTTTGATTTTTTTATATTGTTTAATATAAATGGGAGTTGATAATCTAAAAATATGGAATGAATGCGTTGCATCCGCAAAAAATAAACTTAATACAAAACCATGCGCTTTTCAGATTATTAAAGGAAGTATTCTTAAAGAAGCTCAGAAAGCATATTGTGCAATTATGATTGGGCAGTAAAAAATTTATTATATACACATATAATAAATGATTCGATCACTTCGTTCACTTCGTTCACTTCGTTCACTTCGTTTACCAAGGCCTAGTAAGAGTACCAGTGGATACCATCCAACGATGTCAGTATTATCTCGTCATCGTGCACTTATGAAAAAAATTAAAAAAGAATCTCCGTTATCAGTTGGTAGGCATCTTGTACTACTTAGTACCCTTACAAAAAGAATAAATCCAAAAGCTTCAAAAGTTTATAAAACGAATAGTCGATGGGTTTTTAAAAAAAATCTTAAGATAACATAAATGAGACAAGCATTACCATTTGAAGCAGTCGCAGTGGGGCTATTTACAGTTGTTTTATTTTATCTTATAAAATTTATGTTTTCAAATTTTAGTTTGATGTTTACATTATTTTTGACAGGATCTCTTTTACACTTGATATTTGAATCACTCGGGTGGAATGAAACATGGTGTCGTGCAACTTACTTTTAGTCAGTCGAAGAAAACATAAATCCTGATATTTTTTTAGGCTTACAGTCTTCATCACCACTATCAATATCATCAGAGTCCTCAGTAGCAGTTTCTGAAAAATTAAATCCATGGAGACGTTGAGGTTCATACACCTTTACTTGTTCAATTGTCCAGGTTATTCCAAACCTTTTATTGAAAAAGTAAATGTTTCCAAACTGAATAAGAGCAGACCCAGTCATTTTTTTATAGATCCCCTCTTCAAGAGGCTTTGTAATTTCAGTGTCACCAACATCAAAGAACTGTGTTGTATTATCAGCAACCTTGACACGAAACTTTGGATCATATGCCCCAGAAACTTTGATATTAGAGTTAAACAGACCCACTAGTTCATCACGTGGTATTTGACGTCCAAATATATCAAAACTAATAGACTCTACATGATCAATAACTTTTTTTTCAATCATGAGCAAAAAATTATAAAACTTTCCTACATAGTTATCAGGGTCATTCCACCCCTTCATAGAAAAGTCTATATTGTACTTGGTAGGACCATACGGCGGAACAAACCCTGATACACCAAATGGCATGTACATTCTTGGAATTTGAAACTTGAGTGGCTCAACCTTGATCGAACGACTAGTGTAATCATGGAACGTAATGTCATTAGGAGTTATGCTAGTAAACCTCATGATTTGATTCTTCTTGATTAATATATGTTTATTGTTTTTAAGTATAACATTTGAGTGATCCACTTCGAATAACAACTGGTCCAGCAAGTTCTCGTTTACGATCACCTTGAAGATAATATGTATTTACCAAAAATGGACCCATTGCTCCAGCTGGTGTAATAGGTACATATGACCCAATGAAACATGTCGGTCCTTTACATTCAGGCTGAAACTGGTATGGAACTGGTCCCATTATAAACGGTGCAGAATAAGCTGTATCAAAATCGGATCCAATCATTATATATTACTCCACTTTTTTTTTCAAAGAGAATAGTAAATGACTTCTATTCTTAGAACTATGAGACAGACTGAGACTCCGCTGAGTTCTCTCTTTTTTTCCGATTTTAATTTTAACAGTATTCAGAATAACATTCGCACAACATTCAAAACAAAAACTGGTATTGCCATTGATTATCAGAATAAAGACGATGTACTGACTCTTATGAGAATGGTATTTATTAATAATTCATACAATCCATATGGAAATCTTCCAGACCAAGTTAAACTTATGAATGGTATTGTTATCGATAAGGCGGTTGATCGAATTGGCGTTGGCGTCTCGCAGTATATTGGATACATGAAAGATATCAGCACACCACTTGTTCCAGAGGCTCGTCCAATTAATCCAGGATACTACGGAGAACATGCTTAAACAATTAAGTACTTTATCAGTTAAGAATGAATCTAAATGCGTATCGTGATACTACACGACTCATGTGTATGAATAAAGGATGGGATAAGGCTCCTGTAAATACAGTATGGTTACTACTGACTGAAGAAATTGGAGAGCTAGCGTCGGCTATTAGACAGTATACAAGGGTATATCGTAAGATGAATTTAATAAAGGAAAGAGGAACAGATGTTCAAATGGAAATGGGTGATGTATTTAGTTATTTATTTCAACTGGCATCAATGTTAGATGTAGATCTTGATGAAATGTGGATTAAACATCAAAATAAAATTTTGGATAAGAATTATAATCTACTTAGTAATTAACAATGAGTAGTTATACCATGCTTTCAGATGAAAATGCACTGAATAATATAAATCCTTTTGTTAGTTATGAACCAGGAACTTCAAATAAACCATATGGATTTGCACCAAGTTTTCCCGATAAAGAACAGATTATCTGTGATAGTTATGGATGTTCCGTTCCTTCTTCACAGACCAAACTAGAACAACAATCATATATTGAAAAAAATATAACAGTGTCTCCATGGGAGCCATCTACCAAAACTCCGTTGTGTTCATGGGGTATCAATGCTCGTACAAATGGTAGCATTGATGCGCCACGGTGTTTACCTGCTAAAAATCCAGTATCATGTCCTTTAAGTAGACCACTTGAACCTACTCAGGAATTTATACCAGATTTATACACTTTAAAACCCTACAAAGAACCCGTTCCAAAGGAACTTCTTCTTCAATCATCCAACTTTTTACCTATGATTGGTGTACTATTTATAATTGGCGTACTACTAACACTTGTAAAGCGTTAGTGTACCTTTCAAGACGTTTTATATTTCGGCATGTAGAAATAATCATTAGACTAGAAGTTGATACAATATCCTCCATTAGTTCATTTTGCCAGCGGCAGTTTACATTTATCCTTGGTGGCGTAAACGTTGGATCAAGAATACATATGGCATTAAGTAAATTAATACGATATAACCACGGAACTTCAAGAATACTATCTAGATGTAACTTTGCCATTTTCTTATACACCTCAATATTTTTGAACACCATGGTATTCAAAAAGTTTGTATACATTGGCGGTGATTCATCATCAAAAACAAGTTCAGTCCATCCACCAAGTGGATATGAATAAACATAATCAATAATTCTTCGAAGTCCTATTCCAGAAACAAACTTTGTATATGTAATTTCAATACATGGATCACCTTTAAGAACACGAGCACAAATGACGTTCATTTTTATTATATAATTACCGAGTTATTTCTCTAAATGACTAATAGCGAAATAAATCAATTAGAGAGGATAGCCAATAATATAGCAAGAAGATGAAAGATGGTTATGTCAAACTTGTCGATTCCATGCCTCAGGTGCATCTTGACTCCGCTATTGTACAAGCAGCAAGAGTGTCATATGCAAACTCAGGATCAGCCAAACCTGCCAGATCTGATGAAGGACTCATTAGACACCTCATGCGTCATTACCACACTACGCCATTTGAAATGGTGGAGTTTAAATTTTATATCAAAATGCCAATATTTATCGCCCGTCAGCACTTTAGGCATCGAACCGCAAGTATCAATGAAATTTCCGCCAGGTATTCTGAAGTTACTCCCGAATTTTTTGTACCAGAACAATATCGAACACAGTCGCTAATAAATAAACAGTGTTCGGAAGGTAATATTGATCTTGATCACGGTCCCCAGACTGAATCATGCGAAAAGGCATTTGAGGTCTATAATAAGCTACTTGAAGACGGGTGTTCGCGTGAACTAGCTCGGTGTCATCTTCCACAATCAACATATACAGAGTTTTTCTGGAAAATCAATCTACACAACTTGATGCACTATCTCAGACTTCGTATGGCACCCGATGCACAACCAGAAATACAAGAGTATGCAAGAGCTATATTTGAATGTATCAAACCCCTTTTACCAATAACTATGAAGGCGTTTATGGATTTTAGAATTAATTCAATTACACTCTCTGGGCCAGAGATTGAATCTATTAGAACAGGTGTTCCATTAAGTAGTCCCGGTGAAAGAAGAGAACTTGATGAAAAGAAGATCTTGTTAAAGATTTGAATCTGTACTTAATTAAGAAAAATGATTAAAAAGATTGCGGTATTTTATTTTTTTTGGATGTGTTCCCATTATATTGCATCACATATGTATACAAAGATCTGTACACCATTGTCTCTTTATGGGTTTTTATTTTCACCTATTACTGCATCTTCACCCCATTGTCAGGCTCTGCAATGGTTTGTATCAACTGGGTCGGGTCATGTGAATGCAATGTGGTTTTCTATAGGTGTGTGGGGTACACAGTACTTTCGACACCCGTAGACCCAAACCCATCTTTACCGCGATATGTTTCATCTAAATCAAAAACTTGAATAATTCCAGGTGACTCATATTTTTCACATATGAGTTGTGCGATTCGATCACCAATTGATACTTGAAACTGATGATTTTTGGAGTGATTAAATAAAAGCACCTTTAATTCACCTCGATAATCGGCATCTATGACACCGGCTCCAACCTGTATACCGTGTTTTACAGCAAGACCAGATCTAGGTGCAATCCTTCCGTATGTACCATATGGTAATTTAATAGCTATACCAGTTGAAATAAGGGTGCGTTTACCGGGATAGATACACACCTGTTCTGTACTTGAAAGATCATACCCAGCCGCACCAAGACTTCCACGTCTAGGAATTTTAGCAAATGAGTTGAGTAACTTAACTTCCATTTAATAAATAAATATAATTTTAAATCTTTATATAGTATATTGTACCAGTCATTTACATCTTACATATATTTTAAACGCAGTCTGGTATCCATTCTGTATATCCGACGGTATATGCGTCTTCCTCTGGTTCCCATATAGGTTTACTAGGCTGATACTTTACAGAAAATATTTCATGTTTCATACGATATTTTAATAAATCATCAATGATTACATCTGGGAGAGGATTTTTAAAGTTTTTAAATAAAACCTGTGAAACTTCTGCGGCTGTTAATTTTTCATCTGGTAAACGAGTTGCGTGACCAGCTGGAAATGGTTTTCCAAAGAAACACTGATACATTTCAGTTATTAATGCCCTCTTTGCGTATCCAAATGTAACTGATACATCTACACGTCCGGGGCGTATAAGAGCCTTATCAAGTGTCTCTGGTCTATTACTTGTCATGATCAACATTCTTCCAGGTACTTCAAGTGTTCCATCTAGAACTGTTAGAATTTCTCCAAGTGTGAGTTCATCTGGAACCGGTTCATTTTTAGTTTCTCCATCAACCCTTTGTTTTACAATGTCAGATATCGCATCAATCTCTTCCAGTACATAGATGCGATGTTCAAGTGGAATAGTCAGAACTTGGAACTGACTCATAGTTGAATCTGTGTATACTGTTAGTTTATCACTAAAAAATAAATTTTTAAGTTGCGTTGCAGTTGTTATATTCGCAAAGTTTACATTGATAATATGTCTCTTGGTCAAGTTTGCAATGGCTCGAATAATTGAAGTCTTTCCAGATCCTGGAACACCTGATAAAAGAAGACCCAACTGATATGGAATACCACGAGTATCATACCAACTCTTGTTATTCAAAAAAAAGTTTACTCGATCTTCAATCTCACGAACCTCTTTACCAAAAATATTTGAAAACGATTTATTTGAATAGAATGGACTCTTGATAAAGCTAAGTTGTCTTGGAGCAGTCATAATTTTCATCATGTGGTGAATCGCTTTGTTCTTTTCATCGGGTTCAGAAACCATCCCTCTTGGGTCAACGCCTTCTGACCTGTGCTTATGATCAAAAAAGTAGAGAGCATCTCCGAGTGCATTCTTAATCTCCTCCTTGTATATACTGTATACATGTTTGACCCATTGTGTAATCTCATGAGATGAAAGTTTATTAGACATGAGAACAAGTACTATAGATGAAGTCATTCCAGTTTCTGGATCTTTTTCAATTGATTCAACTTTACCATATATGTCATGCGTAATCTGAAAAGGTTTTTCAAGGTAATTTATAAGTGTCTGTGTGTTTTCAATGAGTTGTAAATCTGGGATGTTGTCAAGTTTTGAAATAATTGCTAAAACAGAATCAACCATTACATTCGTCTCTTGAAAGTTTTCAAGTTTTGTTTTCCAGTCACGTTTCATATAAACTTGATTATGAAAGTGTCTCTTGTCAAGTAGAATAGATTCCGATACAAGTGGAACATC
>Ga0114958_10002870_pt1 | contig 12611 bp, 15 predicted proteins | sample C_130208_EF_Meta_FD_89577 | JGI IMG/M metagenome (GOLD analysis project Ga0114958, IMG submission 89577) | Freshwater microbial communities from Lake Croche, Canada to study carbon cycling - C_130208_EF_MetaG | ecosystem: Environmental > Aquatic > Freshwater > Lake | place: Lake Croche, Canada... | reverse complement strand
TGCCAGATCTAACAGTAGATTCATTACTTACTATTAGAACTGTTTTTAGTTTTACTTTTCTCTTGGCCTTGGTCTTGATCTCAGTCTAATGGTGACCATATGAACTCCCTCCTTCATCATATTCAGGAACTCTGTTCACAGCCTTGTCCTGGATCGCTTCGGGATGTTCATTTAGTACGCGTTCGCCGTGCCAGGGACTGGATTCACCTTCGGTGACCTCATCGTAACTGAGATTCGGATTTTCTGTTCGGTCCTGGATGCCGTGCGGATCTTCTGACATGATCTCCTCCTCAAACCATAGTTGCCGTTCCTTGCGAACCTTGTCCTTGTTCAGATTGGTTGCAGCAAAGGGCTCAATGGGTCCTGAAAGAAGGGCTCCTCCAAGGAAGATCAGGAGGGATGCTCCCAAGACCGGCTTGTGATAGGCGACGAAGAGACTTAGGCCAGCAAAGAGGAGAGAGAGAAGACGATTATGTAAGGCTCTACGTATGATATTTGGGATCTGATGCGGGAGTGCTCCTAGAACGACCAAGCCAAGACTCACAAGCCAGGAGGGCTCTAGGGGAGACCAGTGTAAACGGGGGCCAGATTGACTTGAACTTGAACTTGAACTTGAACTTAACATTTCTCTGCTTTATACTTCTACTTTTACTGGGGTTTGTTAGAAGATTTCCTAGTACGATGTTGTCTCTGGGTAAAACGACGCACTAACTGGCTATGCTCCGTAGCAATTCTCAATAGAGATTGCGCTTTTTGATTTAGAGTCGCCATGATATTTCTCTGTTGTTCGCTAGAGTTATGCCGAATTGCCGGTATCTTCCGTATACGATTATAATTTTTGCGTGTAGCTGACAATGAATCATATGTCCAATAATGTCGTGGTATAGTAGCCAGATTTGCGTCAATCAGGGGCAGGATCTCATCTATCTTGGTTAGCCAATCTTCTTCAAAATATGGAGTGTATCGTCCATTCATATTATCTACAATATCAAAATCCACTAGATCTTTCGGTGTTCTTATATCTTTTGGGGAACGGCAGACAACATAATAATAGATGCCTGGGCCAACATTGTCAAATATGTTCTCAAGTGGTACAGTTAATCGCCCCTTTATAACTGCAGATTTATGTGTCTCACTAATCATCTGATTAACATATTCTGTGCGTGGATAGACTGAGCCTTCAAACATGTCCTTTGGCTTATAGTCTGCTGGGATTTGGTGATTAAACCCCGTATAGGGACCAATGGTTTTAAATAATCTATTGCAGAATGTTGCTCCTTCTCCAATAGTCATACTCTGCTTATTTATCGGAAACTTGTATGTTCCACTTTTGAATATACTAATATGGTCTTCCTTTTTCCAATCTAAAAAAAATTGAATAAATAATTGCGGGTATTTATTCCCTGATTTGAAAATATGGATTTGTTTCCCTCCTAAAAGGGCTTCAATCTGTGTTTTATAGGTATAAGGATCGCGAAAGATATCTGCATTTGCCTGATCCGTAAATGCTTCTGTTATTGGACAGACTGTATCTGTGTCTGTAACTAAGCCACATTCTTGTAGGATTACTAGGATAACTCCATCAGGTAGTTCAGGACGATCTGGGAATTCAATTAGTTCTTCCGTACCATGGCCAAGAATTAGAAAAGAGTCCATCTCTAATAGTCTAGCAGGGATTCCTCCATCCTTTTAGCAGAGGATAGCGTAAGAAATCCGGACCGACCTGCATTGTCTCCTTGCCTTTTTTGAAGACAAACCGATAGGCAAAATCCTCAATCAGATTTCGCAGAGTGGAACCAGTCTGTTCATCCACTTCCGATTCCTGTGGGAAATTCTTCTGTAGGTAGGCCAGCATCTGGGATTCGGCAGTGACCGCCACCGTAGAATCTGGGATCGGTTCTTCAATAGTGGGATCCATTGGTGGTAGCCATTTTGGCCAGTTGGCCAAGAAATCATCGGCAATAAGATTGTCACGGAAGTCGCGTTTGCCGTAGACACGATCACGGAAATCCGCCAGAATTCGCAGGCCACAGGTGCCCTGTTTGCGAATATCATCATTGGCATAGATCAAGAGCGCCTTGTAATGATTCTTGACTTCAGAAGTAGTGGGCGCAGAGTCCAGTGCCTGTGTAGAAAGAGAGGCCATGCTGATCCCATTAAATCCCCCAATAGAAGAATGGAAATGTTCTTTTTGTTCTGACACATATCTGTATAGAGATACCATCATAATCAGAAATAATATCGCCGAAATGATCCAGACAGTGTCCATCTGATTAAGCGTAAGATTAAGCGTAAGATGTTAAGATCATATGCTGGAACAAAAGACATCTCCCTCCAGTAGGGTAATGAGCAGTGCATTTTGTTCACTAGATGAGGCCTTTGCGGCCCCGCCGGGCAACAAGCGCAAAGAAAGGAAGGAAAAGGAGAAAGAGCGTGAAAGAAAGGTACCGGCAGCTCTGCAAGGAACTCCAGATCCCGATAACCAGCTTCCTGATGCAATGGAAGCACCCTCCGTGACCGGCACTAAACCGGAGGCAGAGCTCCCTTCGCACGAATATTTTCCACTCCCCGGCGAAACAGCGGCCCCCGAAGAATGGTCGCGGGCATTTATGTTAGATGCTTCACAGCTTCCAGGAGTGCTCAGAGCCGATGGATCCGTACCGGTGGGTGGAAAGTCCACCCTGTGGCGCAAAATTCCCGTCCCTGAGAAATCAATGGCGGCTGTGCCCAGTCATCCAAATCAGTCAGAGATACATCGCCGGCTAGATGCCTTGGCCAAACAGTTGGAATCACTTACCACTGCCAGTCCGATGCAGAGCACTGCAGAACTCTTTCTGTTCATAGCAATAGGACTCCTCTTTCTACTGGCGATTGACACACTCTTGCGCTATGCTACAACGATTGCGCTGGCCAAGAGAATGACTGGCGGATTTCGTGGTCGTGGCTTCGGTAGACAACGTTGGTCTAGATAAAAGTTATGGTAGAAGAGCCCTTCTTGATACTGGCTCCTGCAGCTAACATTCCCGCCACGCCCTCTGGTACCGGTTTGTAGTTTGTCGGCTTTTTCTTGAGTGCCGATGGCGGCATGGGCTTGGATGTTGATGATGATGAAGCTGCTGCAGCCATCATCGCCTGTCGGATGGGCGACTCCTCTTGATAATATTGAATAGACTGCTCCTTCCAACTAATGAGTAGTCTATTTGGAGAAATATAGAGAACCTTGAATCCCTGATGGCGGAGGTTCCATACAATGTAGAGAATACAGTCCTTGACATCAAAACGGGGGCATCCGGGCTGCCAATCCGGTACATCATAGCTTGTCATCTGTGTGGAATTCGGTAAGGTAGAGGTGGATTTAATCTTCTGGTGTACGCCAGTGAGGATACGATTATAGACCTGGAGACGCATTGCATCCAGCTTGGATTGATCATCAAACAGTGAAGCGGGGGACAAGTGCGGCGGTGCTTGCTGTGACATCTCCCTTGTCTTATCTAGAGGAAACATGGTTCCGAATCAAACTTCGGAAGTTTATGATGATAGTGGAAATATGAGGACTCTGCCTCTGCCTCTGCCTCTGCTATCGGTGTGGAATCCAACCGGTGTCTCTTTTAGTGCCGGTGGAGTCCGTATGATAGGACATTTGGGAGCATTACATAAACTTATTACCAGCGGTGTAGTGGATAATGTTAAAAACTGGTATGGCTGCTCAGGTGGCTCTTTTTGTGCCTTCTTTGCTGCACTGGGTGTGTCGGCCCAGTGGATTCATGATGCCGTTGAATATTTTGATACCCGTGTTATTGCTGACATAGATGATGAATGCGTCAATGATTTTATGAACTGTTGGGGCGTAAATTCGGGGACTAAGATGATTGAATTGCTGGGACGTTTTGCCGATACCTGGGAACCCAATTCTTCCAACTGGACTTTTGCCGATCTCAGTCAGAATCGCCCAGGTGTAAGTCTGACTATAACCGCCACTAATCTGACCAAGGGATCACTTTGCATCTTTAATAAGACTAACACGCCTGATGTCAGGATTTTGGATGCTATTCGGGCATCATCGGCGATTCCATGTTTTTTCACGCCCTGGATTAATTCGGAGGGTGACATATTATGTGATGGCGCTGTCTTAGAATACTATCCGTGGTCTTCGGTAACCGATAAGGCAAATACACTGGTCCTTGTCTGTTCGGATACAGGGATCAGTGGGCGTAAACTAGATAAACTTGCAATTACATCCTTTACTTCTTTCATTGGACGGATTGTAAAACTTGTGCGAAAAACACAGATCATGGAGACACCGCGTTTCTGGATTTCAGTAAACTCTGATATAATGGGCGCGTTTGACTTTCTTATGACAAAGGAAGAACGATTATCCTTGTTTAGGGCGGGGATGAGAGCGGTGGATGGATGGCTTGATTTTCGTCAGAAAATCAGCCGTGAGAAAGTCAGTCAGTCCTCTAGGTGTAACCAGCCAGCTGCTTCTCCAGAAACTCACGAAACCCATCAGCATTCCGAGGACCCTCATACTTCACTTTTGACCCCTGATTCTCAAAGTAGAATGTCGGGAAACCATCCAGCTTGTAGCCCTCCGCCGCCGCCTTATTCGTCTCAGGATTTATATAGCGGAGGTAGACCGTGTGGCCGGCGATGGTCGTTGTAGGCCCCATAGATTCAAACATCGGCTTGGCCTTAACGCAATGCGGGCACCAGTCCACGCCGAACATGGTGAAGGTCGGGCCTTCATGGGTTGCAAAACCCTCGTACTGTGTGCCACCAGGTCCTAGCCAGGGTTGATGAATGCCGCCAGGACCTAGCCAGGGTTGGCGTGTTCCACCAGGACCTAGTCGGCGACCATCCCTTGCCGGCATACGGATGATCAAGACAAAAATCAGCAGAAGTAGAAAACCGGCAACCAAGACCCAGTAAGGCTTGAGTTCTTTGACGTTCATTCTAGTCTAGGGTTAGGATTTAAGCCGGCACAAGGCTAATATAAGAATGGACTATCAACTAATCTGGGCCGGAAAACTCTGGTCTCTCACTGTGCCTGCAGAGATAGCAAACAATGATCACTGGACCTATGTACAGGCCTATGTTTCGCACGGAGGAAGTCATATTGCTGCTATGATCTATCTATTACAGCAGCACTATCCTGGACTAGGCTATGGTTCTGGACTCAGTGCTCCCGTCTCCGTGACAACACTTGGCGCCGTTGCCGATGTTTACGAGTCCTACAAGTCTTCCCCTTCTTTGAAGAGCCACAGCCCGACTCAAAGGCAGAGACCTCCTCCGTCAGGGCCGGTAAGGATGAATGCGGGGTCGGACATTTCAGACCGTCGCAAACCGATTCCTCCACGCGCCACATCCAGCGCATCACGGCCTCACGGCCCTTCTGGAGGGGCGGCGGTCCAGCGACCTCTAGGCCACGATTCCAGGCCTGCCGCCAGGCCTTGCACGGCAGGATGGATGGGATCAAAGCCCACCATTCGCTTTGAGCAGAAAGTCGCTCCGCTCTAGTCAGAAGATTATAGCGATTGCGTTTCTCATATGTCAGTGGGCCATGGTCTTCATAGTCCGGCATCGGTTTTGATTTCGTTTTGCGGTCAGGTGTGGTATAGGCCACGGAGGTCATGAAATCCCAGCCTAGGAGCGGTGAGCCCTTACATAGATCAGCATGAAGCTCCTTATAGAATTTATGGATGGAGGGCCAGCTAGGATCTGGCGTTGTCAGGAGCCCTTGACCGCGGAGTTTGCCGTTGACGCGATTATGGATATCATAGAGCCACCGACTGAAGGTTTCGGGCGTACTAATGATGAAATCTGTCAGAGGTTGGATCTCCATATAGTCGTGGAAAGAGGCGCGACAGTACTTACAGGGCAGAACATATTCTAGGAGGCCGAACCATTTTTTGACCGCGGTTTTGCGGCAATCTGAGAGTGAATCCGCGGCGATCAAATGTAAGAGGCGCCAGCCTGAGGGACCCCAGAAGCGCGTGTCCATTACTTATGGCGGCGATTTTTGGACTAGTTTTGCGCGTTTTATTATTCTTTCTATATAGCCTGTTATTAAAATGGTTCCAACCATGCAGAGTGCTTCTTCAATAATTCTTCGGAGAAGCGGCATCAGTTATTTTATCTTAGATCTTCTTCATTCTAAGATAAAATAATTACCGTATTTATCTTGTTCTTTACATGCCGCTGATGCTAGCCAGTAGCGGCCGCACCATCCAGGGCTCCTCAGGCTCATAGTTCGCCTTGCAGTGAACCTTGGGCTCAGGGCAGCGGGGAGGCTCAACGGCGGCACAGGGCGGGCAGGATTTGGGCTCAGGGCACTGGACAAGGGGGCAACGGGGACGCGGGCAAGGAGGACATTCACCGATCTTACAGGGCTTGTTACATGTGCTGATACAGGGCGGGCAGGCGGGAACTGCTGACTTGAGGATGTAGCGGCTCATGTCGGGGGGAGCAGGGCATTCGGACTTCAGCATGTAGCGACTCAGATCGGGCTGAGGCGGGCAGGGAGGAATGGAGGAACGGAGGACGTACTTGGACCAGTCTATCTTGGGACATTTGTCACATCGCGGCCTCTCCCTCTCTTCATCGTCACGGTCTCTTGGGCAGCCACAGGTTGGGCGCGGCCTATTACAGATCTCACATGTGCTCTGTGTCACATCCACGAAGCCCTCTGTTGTTCTTGACAGAACAATGCCGATGACTAGACCGACTAGAAGAACTCCAATGTAAGGGGCTAGCATTTTCCAGGACATGATACTCTAAGATATGGGATGATAAAAATACGGGTTACCGTAGGATGCCCTTGGCCCAGCCATAAGATGTTACTGTGGCTGATCCAAGGGCGGCTCCGATCTCACTTTCTTATCACGAAGGCCCAGATCATCCACTGCCTTTGCTTCGGGGTTGGCAAAGAAGTCAATTGACTTCGGGAAGAAGTAGACATAGAGCGCAAAAGAGAGCACCAGTACAAGGATGCCGACCCAGAGAAGATAATCGCGCATAAGTGCATCTAGAGTGTTCTGTGCCATTTCAGATATTGCGTCCATCTTTATCGTGTTCAATGTTTTTTGAATCAGTTGATTGGGCGCGGATTTCCCTTTGTTCCATAACTGCACTAAGGACAGTTGAACTGCTCAGGCGAAACCGACGGTACCGAATATCTCAGTCTATCACAAACCGTGTTGATCACCGTATCCGCCTCAAACTCCGTGTTAACCTTTGACATGCATCCCAGTGCCTCCACATCCATCGGGAAGGCCTCCGCTATCTGCTTACAGAGTACCGCCGCCCGCTTCACACGATTCTTCGGATTATATCCACCCTTGTCCAGAATACGATCTTCCTCATCTTCCTTAGGATGTAAATCATGATCCTGCCACATGGAGGCCACTCTGCGCCGGCCCTCATCGGGCTTCATCTGGCCCGAAATAACGATCTGGAACATATCCGAAACCTTTTCATTACCAGGTCTTTGTCGCATGAGGCCACGGAGATCATTGAGCACATCATTCGGGTTGTTTTCCAGGCGATCTTCGGGTTTCAGACAGGGAGCATCAATACTATAGAGCGTCGGAAGCGGCTGATCCGCCTGGAGCATTTGTCGGAGATAGAGTTGGGCTGCGCCCATCTTGATCGGCGGTGTACCCATTCGCTGGGCATTATCCATCAGATCCTGTCGCATCACCTGGAGCTGCTGGAGTCGCACCTTCTGTAAGGGATTCTGCTGAACCAGGCCCTCCAATTCCTGTATGGCGGCATTGAAGAGACCATAGAATTCCAGATACTGCATATTAGTCAGGAACTCATTCGGATTGCTGCCTCGTCCAAATCCATAGAGTGATTCCAGCGACGGCGACATCTCCTGCCAGCCCTGATTCTCCCTTCGGAGCTCCAATATTTCGTCCGCCACCTTCTTCCATGTATCTATGATCATTCCCGTACCCAATTCATCACGGACCTCGGCCAGACGCGACTGGAGCATGACACGTTCTTGGAGCTGGTCTTCGGTCAAGCTACCTGGTTGGTCACGATCCTTCTGACTTGCTGCGTCCAGCCAGGTCATGATCTTGTTGTCCAGTTCGTAGAGATCTTTGAGCTGTGCTAGCGCTTCGCGTGGGCCGGTGCCTGGGCCGGGTGTCTGATTGGGTCGCTGCTGTGACAAAGGCAGTGTTCCATAGGGCTGGGCAATCGGCATTCTGGAGAGATCGGCTGGAACGGGGTAGGTGTTATTTGCTAGAACAAGGGGGTCATAGAGCCGACCGGCTAGGGGAGTCTTGGAAGGATCCCAGGTGGACCAGGCATTCTTGAAGAAGGGCAGGCCACCTTGGGGCACATTAAAACCTTCTATAACATGGGCTTGATAATATAGCAGAGCCGCTACGACAAAAATCATGACGACGGCTCCGACAGCATAGCTATTTGACATTCCTTACTCTTGGTTAGGGTTTTTGACCTAGGGTAAAGCACAGTTCCAGCAAGGCACTTCATCCAGACGGATGTACTGCGACATGTCAGGACAGATAGGGCAGCTAGGGCAAGATGCCTTCTGTAGATCACGATCACGTCCAAGAGAATCAACCTGTTGTGGCTTTTTGGTCTGTCTGGCCTGTTCAGATGTCGCTAACAGATTGGCCAAGACAGGACTTGCTCTCTTTTCCTTCTCCTCCTTCTCAGGCGATTCAAAATGCTCACGAATCGGTTTCGCCATAAGAAGCCCTGCAGCAATAAGGATAAGTAGTAAAAGTGACAGGAGTAGCGCACTCATTACTTAGTGTACGGAAAATGGTAGAACTGAAGCGACAATGGATAACCGATGATCAAGTGGAAGTGGGCTTGGATGAAGTTGGACGCGGCTCTCTTTGGGGGCGACTCTATGTCGGTGCCGTCATCATGTCACCTGAAGATGAGGCCTACTTTGATAATGGGGCAGCCTTACGAAAGATCAAGGATAGTAAGAAGTTGACTCCTAGGAAGCGGGCAATCTTAGCGGATTATATTAATGAGAACGCGATTGAAGCCGTGGTGAACTGGTCAGAACCGGAGGAAATTGATCGTCTCAACATCCTCCGCGCTGATATGGCGGCCATGCACCGGGCTTTAGCATCTTTAGATACGCCATTCCAACGAATCCTCGTGGATGGCACAGTTTGGCTTCCCTGGACTAATCCGACCACAGGTCTGGAGGTACCAGGGATAACGATTATTGAGGGCGATTCAGTATCTCTTACGATCGCTGCAGCTAGTATACTTGCTAAAGAGGCGCATGATGAATGGGTTCGTGCTATAGTCGCTGAAGAACCGGTTTTACAGGAACGTTATGGGTTTCTGTCAAATATGGGATATGGAACCGCGGTTCATATGGCGGGTCTGAGGAAGTGGGGATCGCATGAGCTACATCGGCGATCCTTTGCGCCGGTGGCGGCAGTGACACCCTTGTTTAGCAAATGAATGCTATGGGAGAAACGACCTATTGTTTTGGAAAAAACGACCTATTGTTTTGGAAAAAACGGCCTATCGTTTTTAGAAAAAACGATAACCGCCCTCGTGGTTGTGGTTGCGGTTCTTGTTGTGGCTCTTGCGGTGGCTCTTGCGGTGGCTCTTGCGGTGGCTCTTGCGGTGGCTCTTGCGGTGGCTCTTACGGGCGACACGGCTCTTGCGGTGACTCTTACGGTGACTCTTACGGTGACTCTTACGGTGGCTCTTGCGCATCATATTACGGGCCATGTTTATACTTAATGCTTCTATTTTTTAACAGCACGCTAGTAAAGTTGATGGTCAAATTATTAGTCCAGACATAGTACGATGCCAGAACTAAGAATCCTTCTCCTTGATACCGAAACGAACGGACTGCCCAAGAATAAATATGCGCCCGTTTCTGAATTTACACAATTCCCCGCCATTCTCCAACTCTCCTGGGCAGTCTACACTCTCACTGACAGTCACAACTTCATGCATCCAGGCCCCAAGAAGGATATCGGTCTGGCCCTGGATCCCTCCATTCCCTGGGATACCGGGGCCGCGGCCATTCACGGAATAACCGAAACCGAAGGCCGTCACGGAACACATGCCCTCAATGCTCTCCTGGAACTCGGACGCATGCTTCGCAGTGTTCACGTGGTCGTCGCCCACAATCTGGCCTTTGACAAGCCCGTGATCCGGGCAGCCGCCTACGCCGAAGCCAGTCGCCAAGAGGAAGCCATGATCGGTGATGCCCTTCGGAATCTCTGGCCGTCCAGCATCAAGGAATTCTGTACCATGTCCAAGACCAAAGATCTCGTCAGACTTCCTGCAACCGCCAAACAGGCCCAACATCCCTCTCTGGGTGCTTACAAGGCCCCCAAACTCAACGAATTGTATGCCTGGATCTACGGTCACCCCTATGATATATCGGGAGCAACACTCCATTCAGCGAAGAGCGACGTAGACTGTCTCTCACGCTGTATTATCGGACTCCTAAAGCAGGGCCATATCTGTGTTAGTGAAACCCTAGGCCTTTCTCTTACGTCTGCTCTTGCGACTAACTCTAAATGAGTCCTGTAACCGAAGAACACCCTTCAACTCCTTCTTCTTTTCTATGACGCGATCGCGATGGGCCTTTTTGAGTTCGGGCAGAGTCGGCTGGTGACCAAGACAATCCATCGGAAAGACATCGTGTGCTTCCAGATCACCCATGGCGGCGCCTTTCCTCTGCCTCTCCTCTAGCGCAATCAGTTCCTGGATCACACAGAGTAATCGTACCGGTAGATAGCCCTTGAGGTCGGCGAAATACATTGCATAATACATCTGTATAAGGAGATCCAGAGAGCCTAGGCGATAGCCCTTTGGCCTAGGAAGAAGAGTATAGCTATGACAGGCCACGGTCTCAAAGACCACGGCCACCAACTGATTTTTTTTAGTATAGAGCTCCGTGCGGGCGGGCAAGAGTTCACCCAAGGCCTCTTTTTGATCAGGCTTGAGATGGGCCATTTTAATCAGTTCCTGGACCAGTTTGGTTGATCGGTCTGAGATCATAATTACGGGACCAGTGGTCAGATCAGACTCCGGATTTACCAGATAACTGGCACCTGAGAGAAATATTGCATTGGCCTCTATACCTATATTGACCAGTTGGTCGTATAATTCTTGGCTGAGTTTGTTTTTGCCTTTGCCTTCGGCATTCAAAGGATCCGCCACACAGCGCCCTGCCTTGAGCGGAAATTCCTCATTCAAGAGGAGCAGGCGTTCATAGACCTTTTCCCATCGGCTCACCATACCCGCCGGCCGTGAGAGCTCCAAATACATGTTCATGCGCAGGAAGTTGACGGAGGCATAGTGGATGCCATCAATGGTTTCGGCATCGGTGATGATCCGACTATAGATATCAGGCGGCATGTAGGTGATATCGGCGGCAGCGCGGAAGTTGACGAAAATCTTGTAAGTGCCCTCGTGGATACCGAATTTGGCCTCCACTTCGGTGAAGCCCTCCGCCTGGAATGCCATAATGAGATCGGCACAATCCAGAATCGGATCCGGTGTCATGAAGTCATAGTCCGGCAGATAGAGTGTCGGATCATAGAATTTTTTGTCAGCGGGTAGGTGGGCATTGATCGCCGCCCCACCGTAGACCACGCGGCCTTTGATGCGAAGAAAGTGCTCCATGACATCCACGATCTTACGGGCTTCGGTATCTTTGGCGGCGAAGCGCTCCTGATAGTTGGCGGCTTCAGCCGCCGCATTTCGCGCCAGTCGGACAAGTTCTTGAAGTGTTGGTTTCGCTGTCATCCCTATCTAGTTCTTACGAAAACTATAGCTGCCAAAATACTCCGGTCGGAAAAATGTATTCAAGGGCCCGTCATCCGATCTGGGTGAGAACATGTTGATGGCCACGAACTGGGCCCCGCTCTGCATACATCGCTCATAGTCGTTATCGCTGAATAGAGAGGCATTGTCAGTTGATTGGCCGCCGATAGAGGGCTGTACCACACAGAAACCGATCTGGGCCAAGGTCTGTTGGGGGCCAGTTGGATTGGTGGGGTTTGCCTGAGAGGGAGTGGAAATCGCTGTAATCCCTCCTGGTTCAAACCAGATGGTGCTTGGATTCTGCTCCAGTGCGTTCGTGACCTCCCCTAGCCGTGTTTTCAAAAAGGCCGTCGTGAATGCTGCATGGGTACTGACATTGGGTAGAAGTGAGTAATTCGGTTGGATGTCAGGAATCACGGTGATGAAGACCTTGGATATGAATGCCGTGACTGGCGCCGTGGAAATCGTGCGCTGGTTTGCACAGTTGTTCCATTCCGTGCCCATGGCGTGTCCGCCGATGGCGTCGCGGACGATGTCGCCGAGGCGATTCAGGTAATCGGCCGTCATGGCTCCGTGTAGCTTGAGGATGAGGAAAAAGGGATCGGTGCCCTGTGAGCCCGTGAATGCCGTCGTGATCGCTGTCTTCAGAACTTCGCCGACGGGTTTCTTATTGCGGGTCAGACAGTTCCAATTGCTGTAGACACCGACTTTCTTGTTGAGTCCCCAGGAGTTCAGCCAGAGGCTTTGGATGGCCCATTTGTTCATATCCATCATGGCGCAGACAACCGGATTTTCGCGTTCGGCGGGATCTGGCCAGA
>Ga0114958_10002867_pt1 | contig 12615 bp, 8 predicted proteins | sample C_130208_EF_Meta_FD_89577 | JGI IMG/M metagenome (GOLD analysis project Ga0114958, IMG submission 89577) | Freshwater microbial communities from Lake Croche, Canada to study carbon cycling - C_130208_EF_MetaG | ecosystem: Environmental > Aquatic > Freshwater > Lake | place: Lake Croche, Canada... | reverse complement strand
TTTATACATATTTGTACTAGATTTAAGGCCCATAGTTCCAAGAGTTGTAGCATCAACTAGTTCGCAACCAATAGTCTTCATTTTCGCCACTAATAGTTCCCATGGAACAAGATATTCAATATGTGCCATTCCAATTGTAACAAACTTTACGTCAACTGCCATTCCAAAGGCAGATGAATCATTTGGCAGCTCCTCAGCCGAATACTGCTTTGTAATTTCCCATAGGGTACTTCCTGAATCCATTCCAACCTTTGTCTCTCCTTCCTTCGTATCACGAAGCAGATTAAACACAGCCTCGCCGTCAAAATTCGTCCCAACAAAGATACCGCCAACCTTCAATGTTTTATCAATATTATCCAAGAATCCACCAAACATTTCCTCAGAAGCAAAGAAGTAGTGAAGGGCATACATACAGACAATAGAATCCACTCCACTGCGAAGTTCACCCGCACCAGTATCTTGGACAAGTGGAGGAACTGGACCCTGAGTTGGATAACCAAAGATACTACGCAATATATCCTTCTCTTGGTCAGTAACTCCTGCCGAACCATCGTAGATAGGCAGTGATGAATTTCCAATAGCAAAGAACATTGGAGGGATTGTCACAGGATATCTATCTCTGATATTACGTTCATAACGCTGTAGAAGGCGTTTATAAGCGCCTTTCTCAGGATTTAATACACTATCGCCAGCTAAGTCAACACCTAGGACAAATTCAGCCTTCTTCTCAATCCACTTATGTAAATCTGATGCCTCTCCAACAGCCATATCAAGAATCTTTTTACCGGTTCCAGAAAACACGGCCCCATAAAGTAGTTCCATCTTGATATACTTATTGTGAAAGTTCAGCATTGTCTGAACCTTTGACTTATCCTCAATAACACGAGCCTTCTCTCTGTATTTCTTCTGGATTCCAAGAGGAACTACCGCCATAGATTCACGCTCCTTTGCAGTGGGCGCCTCTTCACCTGTGCGAATCATATGGTCTGTAACAGGGTTATGAATACTTAGCCAGATATCATCTGCTACAATCTTACTGTTCATCGTCCGAGTAATATCACCCTTCTTAATACCGCGCGCATAGCGCTCAGTCTTATCTATACGAATGCGCATAGGAATCCATCGCCACCCTGGAGGCTTCGTGCCATCATAGCGCATTTCCACGATGCTCTTATCACGGATTGGCTCGCCTAGTTCGGTCATAACATACTCCTCATCAGTCTGAGCATCAGTTCCAGTTTCTAGGTAGCAAGTATTTGCCATTAAATCAGGATATTCACTCGGTGTAAAGATTACGGGTCGCGGCTTTGCGCTTCTGAAACTCTCAATTGGCAACTTATCAAGTAGGATTCCACGAGGATCAGGAGGATCTCTGCTACTTACAAGAAGGCGTATAGTCTTATAACGAATATCTTCCTCCGTATCTGGCCGTATTCCCATCTCAATACGGTCCTTTTTAGACTCGGTGTCCTTTTCAATAGCCACTAGGAAATCAATTGTATTATCCTTGGCAGGTTTCCATTTGAACTGTTCGTCAAACCGAACACCAGCTTTCGCAGGAATTGGAAGGGCATTTGGAGTAAAGATAAGTCCATCTGTATGATAATTACGAATTGATTCATTCGCTGTAAGGACCATCTCGGCAAGTCCAAAGATGTCATCGCCCTTTCCAAGATAGAAGCGCTTTAGAATAACATTTAATACACAGGACTTCATCTGTTTTATTGGGCCGGCATCGTTGGACCACCGCTGAATCCAGGTCTTCATATCATCATAACGCCCATCTTGAAAGGGACTCTGCGATACATCCTTACCATTGAAGTAGTAGATGTCAAACAGGAGTAGATCCTGTAGTGCTTTATTGTTCTTGTCCTGTGTAACATATTCTCCATCTAGAAGAGCATTTGCGCATTCTGGCTTGGTAAGACCAGTCTTATAAACATTCATTGACATATCAATCATAAAGAGTTCACCTTTCTCATTTGTAAAGGCATGAACACGAAGGCCATCGGCCTTATCGGTTACATTGTAATTGTCACGGATATTTGGCTCAGCATCCTGCTTCTCCTTTGTCATATGGCGAAGACCAAGAGTAACAGGGTTAACTCCGCGAAAACTATCCAGCTTAGTAAGTTTCTTGTAGTCGGCAAGAGCAGCAAGAGCCACTGACTTGCGAATAAGTAGTGGGCTCGCCTGAATTCCACGAAGAATTTCGCCTATACCCTGAATAAATTTCGTGTAAACCTTCTCTACTGTGGGGCCAGCATCATCTACAGAAGGAAAACCGTCACGATTAATTTCTACCTCAATCTCATATACTGGGGCCTGTTTTAAGATATCAATCTGTTGAAAGCTACGAACAGTCTTTCCCTTAGGAGTACTGCGAACCATACTCATATCAAACTTGACTCCGTTAGCGTGAATAGACCAACGGTGAATAAGACGAAAGTATTTCTCTTGAGATGGCCAAGTCTTCAAAATAGTTTGAATATGGGAATCATCTTTCGCGTATTCAACCTCGCGACGGGATTTAATTTTTACATTATAGTCGTCAAGAATAACATCTGAATAGGCCTCCTCCTTACTTGAGATATTGCGGTCCTTGATAATGGCAGTATAATCTCTACCTGTAATATCATTTGTTCGGCAATAATCCTTAATAATACCATCACCCTTAAGAGTAAAACGGGTTGCGTCCTTCAAACCAATAGTAAGACTATCCTCCTGGGCAATTTCGGCGAATCCCTTGGACTTGAGACGTGATATAACACGGAGAAAGGTCTCCATGTCAACATTTCCACCGGCTCCAAATGTGGCCTCTACTTCAACATCGGGCTTTTCCCGCCAAATGTCGATGAGTCCTTTTATATGGACTATATCGGCAGAGAATAGTTCCATTCCCTCTCTATATAGTCTAAGTATTGATGGCTTAGGCCAAGTCTAAGTAATCAATTTTATATGTATTATACGAAAGGCCTTGATATCTAAAACTTAACAAGGGCCTTTACGCTTTGTGCGCGACCGACCTTCACACCCAACTTATCCTTCGTAATCTTTACAGTAGCTTCACCAACTGCCACTGCCGCAGCCTTAATCTCTTCCAGAGTTCCATCCATTTGAGGCCACACAACCTCATATCCCATTTTTTCGTGATTACAGATCCATGAAAGTAGGTTATAGCCTTCTGGACCAATAAGAACTGTATGTGCCGTCGCATCCATAATATATACAGGACACGCCTTATTCCAGAGACGAACATCCTCTGGATAAAAGACAAGCGTCTTAAGAGCCTCATTAAGAACAATAATCTGGCATTCACGAAGATGACAGAGGGCACGCCAACCAAGGGCCGTCCAGAGGGAATGTTTCTCTTCCTCAAGGCCAACACCAGCTAGGCCCTCGGCAGTGCGCCGAACAGGCCAAGCACGACCCTTAAGATGTAATGTGGCCTTTTCCTGTAGTTCGGTCGTTTCATCCCGAAGTTGACTATGCCGTGCCGTGCTTGGAATCGCATTATATATATCATCCTGGAGCATAAGGACAGCAGACAAGGGTGTTGATGGCGTAATTAACCGCTTTGACCAGCCATCGGACTGATGCGAATCCTCAGGGGCGCGAACAGTATCCTTTCCTAGGAAAACACTGAGTTTAACAGGTTGTGAATGGTTTTTAGAAACCCACTCTTTTACCTTCTCAAATGAAATCGTGCCCATTATTCTTCTTATAAATATATGAATAGTTGTTTAGGCCAATAATATATAATTATATGATAGATGAGGAACCGTCCCATACTTATATATATAGTATGTATAATCAGTATATGTATACTATTTATGTATAGCAATATTTATAGAAATAAAACAATATATTTAGTTTGGAAAAATTTAATTGATAAGTCAAAATCAAACGGATTTGGTGATAAAATACGTTCTGCTATTGCTACTTATCAATTTTGTAGGGAAAATAATGTTCGCTTTGTATTAGATGGAACAGATGATATATGTGGAAAGTTCTTAAAAAATATAACAACTAATGAATATCCATTAATTAAGAATAAGAAAGTAGAACATATTGAATGTCCAAACAATTCTAAATCATGTAATTTTGAATATAAGATTAATAAAAAATTAGATAAAACATCTGTAATATTTATATCTACTAATAAATGTCCAAATAATGATGATTGTATTTCTTATAAGAAAAATATTCTTTCAAGAGATGATAAGTTATTTGCAAGATATATATGTGAACCAAGAGATTTTTTAAAAAAAGAGGTAGAGACTAAAATTAAAACCCTGCCTAGAGACTATGGTATTCAGCATTTTAGATTTAATGATACTGTATTTGAAAATGATATAGATGAGAACAATTCAACTTTTATATCTTTCTTTAATATTTTAGAAAGCACATATAAACCTACTGATGTTTTATTATCAAATTCCTTAAATTTTAAAAGATATGCTAAATATAAATTAAATATTAAAACTGTTGATTGTGATGGCAAATTATGTAAAATAGAACATATAGGAAAAAGTACAGACTATGAATCCGTAAAATCTAGTTTTATAGAATTTTATATAATTTCAAAAGCAAAATATATAAAAACAATATCAGATTATGATTGGGTGTCTAATTTTATAAAATGGCCTTCTCTTATTTATGATGTTCCTTTAGAAATACATAAAGAATATTAAGTATTTTTAGTCTCTACACGAAGATCATCCATTTCTTTCACACGGGCGGATTCGTCCTTACGCTGACTTCTACAGAGTTCCATGAAAACCTTGATTTCACTGAAAGTTTCTGTCGTAAGGCTTAACATATCAAAAAATATACCATTACTATTCTCGCTTAGCTCTACTTGCTTGCGCTTTAAGATACGATACATTTCTCCATATTCATCCTTTGTGAGAAGTTTCAAATCATCTAAAAAAGATTTTCTCTCATCATATTCTGATTGAGATATAGTCGGAGTTTGCATTATCTTCTTTCTAGCACGATTGTATTTTGTATATTTTTACGCCTCAGTGCCAGAATCGTTTTCAAAAGGTGGAGGAGCCTCTTCGCTATTATTGGGTGGTGGAGTAGCGACGGCATCATCTACGGGCCGAGCAGCAGGAAATCCTGTATTAACATTAGGTTCAAATACAGAGCCATCAACAAGAACACCGATGCTTAGAATGAATAGGTCCTGAATCTGAAAACGAGACTTGCGAATTTCAACTGTGATTTCCTGTCCTGGCTCAAGTTCTTCAAATGCCTTATTTCCAATATGGAGGTCGCGCGGGATAAGAATACGGAGGGCATCATTGTAAATAATGTATAGACCCATCTTATTCTTCTTATCAATCTTACCGGTAATACGTGTTCCATTTACAGGATTATACACCTTTCCTTGTAGCTGAACATGAAAGACAATATTTCCAGTATATCTTCCATGCTCTAGCTGTCCCATACTCCGTGAGAGAATCTCAAGAGAGCCTTGAATAATATACCCATGCTGATTACAGCGACCTTCTAGATTCTTAGAAACTTGTTCAAGAATAATGGTATTAATCGTATCTGTTCCCATACGATTCATATCTTTCGGAGTTAGAGCTACCTTTTGTTCAAATAATACAGCTTGTTCCATTTCTTCCTATATATAGTTTTATTTTATTAAGTCAATTTTATTCACGCGTATTTTTTGTATCGCGCTGTTCCAGTAATGCTTTAAGTTTATTTGCTCCTGCTGGAGCTGGTCCCTTAACAGAATATGGTTTTTTAGGGGGGGCCGCAAGAGAAGCAATAGCGGGGGCTTTAGCAGGTTTCGCAGGAGCTGGAGCTGGAGGTGGAGCAGGAGCAGGAGCTGGAGCAGGAGGTTTAATTTCTCCCATTATTGTTTTGAATTTATCTAATCCTGCTGGCGCAGCTCCTTTAATAGTATATTCTTTTTTAGTAGGTGCCGCGCGCGCAGGGGATGGTTCTTTAGCGGGTGCCGCAGGGCCAGGAGGTGGTGCTTTGGCAGGTGCCTCGGCAACAGGTGTATCAGGAGAGGAATTAGCAGGAGAAAATTCAGGAGAGGGAGGAAATGATTCTGTCTCATTATCAGAACTAATCTCTGCCTCTACCTCTTCTTTAGAAGGTGCCACCGCCTCAGGAGGTGGGGCAACTGGACCAGCCACCTTAATAACCGGTCTCGGTTTTTTAAGAGTCATAACTGGCATCTTTTCAAGAGGGTTACCCTTTTCCACCTTTTGTTTCCCTTTTTCTTTAACCTCAAGCTTTTTTAGTGCCTTCTTTTCTGTGAGCGCAGCCTTTTTAGCCTCTTGGGTTGTCCTTCCTAAATGGCCACTATAAAATGCACTTATAGGACGAAAAAACCATCTTTTATTATCAACCGCTACTTTATCCATAAAACGTAAAACTAAATTCAACAATGTGCATCCTTGTGTGCTGTTAGAAATATCGCTATCCTTGTTATAAAAATTTATTTCACTAAACCCCCTTATTGGAACACCCTTTGATTTAATTTCATCACTTAAAATTTTTAGTTTAAGAGAATATTCCTTAGAAGTAACATTTGCACATTCTTGTCCACCCTTAACACTCGCCCCTTCCTTATGAGGCTTATGTGTTTTAAAAACCATATTACCAGTCTTGGGCACTACAAAACCATATATAAAACCTGTCTTACCTTCTACCGCCGTGGCTAGTTTGAATGGGTCGTCAATTCTAGAGAAGGCTTCAATAATACCTCTTGAACAAGGTTCACCATCCTTACAGATATAGTTCAATATATTTGTTTGTGAATCAACATATCTAAAAGCCTCATATTCCCCTGATGTCACAATATTTTCTTCAGCTACTGATAAAATCACCTTATCTTTTGTATTATAATATGATATTTGTGTAGGACTATCAAGCCATTCATCCCATAAATATTCTAAAACAATAGACTTATAAATTTGTTTATTAGGTTGGTCAGATATCATTTTCGCTAAAAATACAATCATACTTAATTTGTCTGTATATGACTTATGTTGCTGAGAAAATGTAGGAGTGTATCGTTCAATCGCCCGTTCAATTTCTACACCAACCCCTGTTAGTTTACCATCTATGACCTTATCTATCCACGTTACAAGATGATTCCATAACTCTTTTGATGTTAATTCGGTGACTTCTTCCTTATCATCCTCTATTACTGGTTTATTCATAACACGAGGTGTAAATTCATCTCGCCGTATTGGAAAATCTAGGGCGCGTATAGCAAGTGGTATAGAAGTATCCTTATAAACTTCAGGCTGAAATAAGAAATAACCATTTTTATATATAATGTAGCCTTCACGTGAACCATGTGTAACTCTAAATAGTCTATTATTTAGAATACCCTGTAGGGTTAAATTAATTGCAATAGAGGGTGACCCAGTTTCAATAAGAATTTGCTGTAAGTCATCTTTTAAATAATGTGTTTGGTTAGCAAAAAGTGATTTTATATATTTCTGGATTTCTGATTCACGATACCTTGCACTAAAAGAGTCATAAGTAGAATTGTTACTTGATTTTACATCAATACTAACTACAGGATCACATGTATATTTACATTCCATCCAATCACACATTGCAGTGTATGGCATATCATCAATCAATATACCATCTCCCTTAGCACCTTTTCTCTTGTCTCCCTGTGAATCTATCTGAATACGATTTCCAAGACCAGTAAGGACAGTTACATTCTTACGCAAATTACAATCAACTGCAAAGACCTTTAGAGCTCTGCTAACTTGGCCAACAAGAATGGCTTTTAATAGGGCAGACCTATAACAATATAAATCCGCAGTTTCATTCTGATAGCCCTGAATTGTCAGAACATGTAGAAATACAGTTGTATTCCGCTTCATAGCATCCTCTATTAAACAGTGACTACGAAAGCGAATTCCACGACCAATAATCTGCTCTGTTTTATTTAAATGGAACCATGCATCAAGAATATGAACCTCACGTATAAATCGTAAATCTAGACCCTCTCCAGCTATTTGGGAACCAAGAATAATCTTTACAATCCCACCATTTACATTCTTATCAGAACGAGCAGCATCAATTGAGCCCTTATTATTTGGACTATATTCCTTATCACCAGTTAGTAACGTATACATAGCTGGCGCAAATTCATGGTCTAAATCTGTATGGGCCCTTTCACGGTTTGCACAGAATGCGCACTGACGACCTCCATCACTTTGAATACCTTGCTCAAGGAGATTTCCCCTTCCATACATTGTAAATCCATTGGCTTCTAATACCAACGCCATTAAAAGTGCTCCAGATATAACAAATCTACTATAGAAAAAACAGACACCTTCAGAATTCTGTACATACTTTAGAATAGTCGCCATTTTAGGAGAATATTTATTAATATTTTCTTCTGATAGCCATGTGGCATCCTTTGAACTTATAACGCCTTTTCCTTTTTTTACAAAATTGTTCTGAAAACCCTTCAGGCCAACAAAGGTCTCAGGTGTATCTTCGCCAACAGGAAATACGCAATTTCCCGCCTGTAGAAGACTATCAATTATTGTATATCCTGCGCCAGCACGAGAACCTGAAGCAGTAAGGGCGCCCATGACTTTATAAGAGATACTACCTTCAAGACATTCACTTTTAACTAAGGGCAGTTTAGCCATACGCTTGGAATGGTCTGGGTCAACATTTATATTATCATTTTTCGTAGAGTATATGTATCTAGGATAATTATCCATAGTTATACGCTTTACTGGGTATCCTCTCGGATCTAATCCTTCTGGCATTAACCTTATAGGAAAATTATTGGGATTTTCTCCACGCATAAAACTTATATAAGCATTTGCGATTGGTTTTATAATCTTTTCTGCGCCATCAATTAAATTTCCTTGTAAATCCATGATTTGGCCCTGTGCTATAGTCTCCTTCTTATCATTTCTAAGGAGAAGGTTAAAGATATGAACAATCTCTAAAACACTATTGAACATAGGAGTGGCAGTCATCATTAGAAGTTTGATTCCATCAGTAGAATCTAATAGTTTAATCAAATATGGTGTTAGAAATTTACCTGATTTTGCTTCGTCCTTTTCGTCCTCTGTTCCAACAGTGTCAGTATCCTCTTCCTTATCAACTGGGCCACTTGAAGGAACATCGCGCAGGTTATGTGCCTCGTCAATTACAAGTAGTTTATAATTAAATTCTCTCTTAAGGGCATCAATTTCACGAAGGCGTATTTCATCGGCATTTCCCTTTCTAGATACTTTTCCTAGAATAGAACGAATATAGTTTCCAAATTGTAGATAGCCATAAAATTCATAGCGGCTTTTTATTGCTTTTCTTACATCTCGCTCAATAATATCCTTGTTACGTTCATTCGTATGACTGGTTAAACGTAAGTACGTGTCGCCAGTACATCCATTCGCATAATTTAAGGCCTCGCCCACTCCAATATGTAAATTTTCAATATCAAAGATAGTCCGATAAAAACCGGCCTGAATAGTCGGCGGCGCCACAATAATAACCTTGCGATTAGGATATACCTCCAAGTATGCCTCGGCTGTCTGAATAGCGGCACATGTCTTACCAACACCGACACCATGATAGAGTAGTGCGCTCATGTATGGGGTTCTTGGATGTAGAAAATTGGCTACAAAACGTTGAACAGGGGTTACTTCAAAATCGGCACCGGATATACATGAATTGTCATCTTTTCTGACTGGCGGACTTTCTGTATCGGCAAATTCAGTCTTCTTGAGTAGTCTTGATACAAAGTTTGGATTCTGGACATCAGGATATAGGCCCCCATCTGATATACTTGCTTCATCATCTGGGAATAAACCCTGTTTTTTAATTTCAAGAGAAAGACGACTAAGGACTTCAGGGTCCTTTTCAACTTTCCATAAACGTATAAGTTCTTCTTTTAAAGGTGCTACTGAAGATGCTGGCCTCCCCTCCCGTTGGGCCATAGTGCCTAAATTGCTCATTCCTATTTTGGGGTTCTTCTTCATTTTCAGAATTAAGTAGCGCTATATTCAGAATACTTAGATGTTGTAGGATGTTTATAGAGCGTTTAAGAATCTCTCGTTTATCGGCGTTTGTTGGTCGGATGTGGTCAATTGCCTCGCTGAATGATAGCCAAGATATATCACCAATTTCCTTAGTCATAATTTCATTATCCTTATTATATTCTACCTTAATATCTGAATGAATCCAAGCCAAGTAATAAACATGGCAATAATGAATTGTATTATTGCCATAGAATGATTCATGGATTGGTTCAATATTCTTGAAAATAGTAAATTGATTCTCCAAAAGTCCAGTCTCTTCCATAAATTCTCGTTTGGCACATTCTAGGTCTTTCTCAAGAATATTACGGCGACCCTTAGGAAATCCCCATTCAGGTGTTGCCCATTGAACAGGACTGGCCTTAATTAACTCTGATAGTGTAACCTTAACCCCTTCAATATCAAGGCCTTCCTTCAACTGTTCAAACTTGTATTTTGCTTGGTCAAACTCCTGTTTATACTGCTTTGTTTCAAATGTTGATTTGCCCCATAAGCCGGCCCATAAGTCATCAAAGTTTTTTGTTAGTAGAGCCTCCCTTTCCACTGCCGTTGTTCCCGCTAATTGTTCCTTAATATATTCAAGGTCATTTGCCTTATATTTTGCACGAATCAACTCAATATATCCAATACTATCTCTACGCTGAATCATTAGAACTTTGAGGTCATCCATTGAATAACCAGAAGTAGACTCAGAATCAATCAATAGTTCATCCTTTTGACTCCAAGAGGGTTTATTATGTTTAAAAGCAATAATGCCATAACTATATATAGGCTTACTACAAGACCTAAAATGATGTCCATATTCGCCACAATTTGTACAACAAATTTGTTTTGTATTATTCCTATGGTATGAACTCATAAATCTATATATACTTATGATTAACTCTTTACACTAAAAATATAAAATTGAATTCTTATAATTAATACAAGATAAAAAAGGATGAAAAAAATCTGTGATTTTAAGACAAAAAAGGAAATAGAAATGTATGTTAAAAGTTTACTTACTTCTGTAGGTAATTGTAATAGTATACGAACTAAATGGCCTGAAGTTTATTCATTTCTTATGGATGACCTGTTTCCAAGGCATTCAGACTATCCTAATAAAATTAGTGATGTAGTTGATGTAGGCCTTAGACCAAATTCTACTAATCATAAGGCATTTGAGGTATATCTTATTAAATCTGATGGTTCAATTGATGCCATATCATATATAAACTGTATAACACAAAACGCAAAGGATGAATTAAATGGGGCTTTTAGAACTGCTATTACAGACCAGATTTATGCATTTAAGGCTATTAATTCAAATACGTGCAATATCTGTAAATGTGATGATAAATCTATAAACTATCATGTGGATCATATTAATTATTTTGAAAAACTGGTATATGATTTTAAGAAATTATATGAAATATATCCAACAACTTTTGATTCTGATTATGATAACAGGCCTGTATTCAAGTTTGAAGATTCTGACTTTAAAGATAAATGGTATAATTATCATAAAATCCATGCGACACTACAAATTCTTTGCAGGGCGTGTAATTTAAAACGAAAAAAATGGGTAAATCCTGATAAGGTAAAACCGGTTGTAATCAAGGAGAAAAAAATCTTAGACCCCGTTTATCTAACAGTTCCTTATAGTCAAAAAGACGAAGCAAAAGCCCTTGGAGCAAGATGGAATCCTACCTTAAAGAAATGGTATGCCCCACACGCAGAAGAAGAATTAATTAAGCGTTGGTGTGGTAATTCTTAGTTAACATTCTAACATAATAGATTAAGAATGCCCGGTCGTATACCTCCATCAACTTGGGGCCCTTTCTTATGGCATACAATGCATATAACGGCACTTGGTTATCCAAATAAGCCGAATTATACACAGAAACGGGCCGCAAAGGAATTTTTTGAAAGCTTTGTTCATCTTATTCCATGCCCAGTTTGTCGTGTTCATTATGCGGAACATCTAAAGGCAAATCCGGTTTCACCGAGTCTTGATTCTAGTAAGGATTTATTTACCTGGACTGTGAAAATCCATAATTTAGTAAACAAGGACCTTGGGAAAACAGAATATAGCGAAATGGATGCTATACAGTTCTATCATGCCCTTGGTGACCTTGGACGCAGCCCTGTATGGACTCCACAGGATATTGATGCGGTTCAATATAAACAATTACTAATCGCAAGTGGAGGTCTACTTGCGGGTGGTGTTGTCTTAGGGGGTCTTTATTATGCCTACACTAAATTATAAGGTATAATATAGAATGTTCAAACACCTTCGTATATCTAATTTTACCCGTAATAATGTCCCACCGCCTGTGAATTGGCTGCGGCGGCGACAGGAACTTGCTGCGGAGTCACTACCTCGTCCCGTCTCACCAATGACACCTCCAGTACAGCCGCGCGCGGCCCAAACACCGCCCTCTACACCGCCGAGTCCAAACAAGTCCACTCCCCTTTCTGGTGTTGCCGCCGCCCGCGCTGCGTGGATGGCACGTAATGCTGCCACGCGGGCGAAAACAAAGGTAGGCAGAAAACAACGCAAGACTAGAAAGAA
>Ga0114958_10002863_pt1 | contig 12626 bp, 9 predicted proteins | sample C_130208_EF_Meta_FD_89577 | JGI IMG/M metagenome (GOLD analysis project Ga0114958, IMG submission 89577) | Freshwater microbial communities from Lake Croche, Canada to study carbon cycling - C_130208_EF_MetaG | ecosystem: Environmental > Aquatic > Freshwater > Lake | place: Lake Croche, Canada... | reverse complement strand
CGTTGCCGCCAAATTAAAGCTTGGCACGCTAAAGGGTGACAGACTAGTTTCTCAACTCAGCTTTAAAGACAACGTGTTTAAGGTCAACGGGCAAGTCGTTTCGTCCGACACCTTGCTGACACTTGTTGCCTCACTCGTACCAACTGCTTGGCTTGCGGCAGAACCCGTTGCCAGCTCGGATGGGCCCGACGAGGCCGCCGCAACAAGGCATTTAGATCCATCTGTCTTAGCGAGCATTTTGACGGCTGCCGACTTTTCTTTTGAAGAGGTTAAAGACGAGCAAGGCGATCCCTTACTCAAGGTGGCCCCCGGAGACTCAGGAGCCGCCAAAATCGACATGCTATTTGTGGGATGTGGTAGCGACCCAAGCTGCGAAGACGTGCTGCTGCGGGCGACGTATCCGTCAAACAAACCAGAGGCACTCAACGTCGCCAACGACTGGAACTTGCGCAAGCGCTGGGCGCGCGCCTATGTCAATGACAAAAAAGAAGCCGTGATCGAGATGGATATCAGTGCCTACGGAGGTATCGGACGAGACGCAGTTGAAGGCATGGTCAATACCTTTTTTAAAATCGTGCGAAGTTTCTCTAAAGAACTTGAGCGCTCAAACTAACGTTTTCTTTTGTCGCGTATTTAGTCTTTACGCAAGAAACAAGTTTTTCATTTCACTAAAAAAGTTAAGCCGACGATTGTCTTAACAATCATCGGCTCAAGACTTCATCACAGCACTCTTTTAGTGAAAGCGACGCCCGCTCAGCACGCCCTACGCGTAAGCCTCAATCGGCAGGCACGCGCAGACCAAATTACGATCACCCCACGCGTTGTCGACACGACCTACAGCGGGCCAGTATTTGTTGTCGCGCAAGCTCGCCACCGGATAAGCCGCTTGTTGCCGCGGATAATCGTGATGCCAGTCTTCGGCGAGCAGCATCTGAGCCGTATGCGGGGCATTCTTGAGCACGTTGTCACTGCGGTCGCGCTCGCCACGCTCGATTTGAGCAATTTCTTGGCGGATCGCAATCATGGCGTCAACAAAACGATCAAGCTCGGCCAATCCTTCAGACTCGGTGGGCTCGACCATCAGCGTACCGGCTACCGGAAAACTCATAGTGGGGGCATGAAAGCCGTAATCCATGAGTCGCTTGGCGATGTCTTCGGCAGAGATGCCAGAGGCTTCTTTGATCTCGTGCATATCAAGAATGCATTCGTGCGCCACACGTCCGTTGCGACCGCTATACAACACGGGATAATGTCCCAACAAGCGCCGCGCAATGTAGTTGGCACTTAAGATGGCGACTTCGGTCGCGCGACGTAAGCCCGACGCTCCCATCAACGAAATGTACACAAACGGGATCGGCAAGATACTGGCCGATCCAAACGGTGCCGCCGATACGGGGCCAACTGGCACCTTGCCAGACAACGTGCCGTTTTCGCCGACAACACCTGGCAAGAACGGTGCCAAATGCGCACGCACACCGACTGGGCCAACGCCAGGACCACCGCCGCCGTGCGGGATGCAAAACGTTTTGTGTAAGTTCAGGTGTGAAACATCTGAACCAAATTTACCTGGCTGAGCCACGCCGACCATGGCATTCATGTTCGCGCCATCCATGTACACCTGGCCACCAGCAGCGTGAATCATGTCACAGATACCTGTAATCGCCTCTTCAAAGACACCGTGTGTCGAAGGATAGGTGACCATCAAGGCGGCTAAACGGTCGCCCGCCTGCGCTATCTTGGACTGCAAGTCTTCGAGATCAACGTTGCCATGCGCATCAGCTTTCACGACCACAACATCCATGCCTACCATATTGGCTGAGGCAGGATTCGTGCCGTGTGCAGATGCCGGGATCAAGCAAATGTCGCGTTGCGCTTGTCCGTTTGAACGATGGTAGGCACGAATCGCCAGAAGCCCAGCATATTCGCCTTGCGCACCAGAGTTTGGCTGCAAACTAATCGCGTCATAACCCGTGATTTCGCACAAGTCTTTTGACAAACGCTCGATCATAGTTTGATAACCTTGCGTCTGCTCGGCCGGTGCAAAGGGATGAATACTCGCAAATTCAGGCCAGGTCACTGGGATCATCTCAACAGTCGCGTTGAGCTTCATGGTGCAAGAACCCAGAGGAATCATCGTGCGATCAAGCGCTAAATCTTTATCTGACAACTTACGCATATAGCGCAACATGTCCGTTTCGGATTGAATACTCGAAAAAATCGGATGACCCAAAATCGCTTGTTTGCGCTTCACAGCGCCAGGGATGCCGGGCAAACCAACCAGCGACGTGGCCAAGGCCGGTGCCGCTTTGCCCAACGCCGTCGCAAACAGCACCACCAGTTGTTCAAGGTCAGCGCCTGTCACGGTTTCGTCGAGCGAAACCGCGAGTTGCGAAGCGCTAACATGACGTAAATTCATGCGGGCAGCACGCGCGGTCTGCAGGATTTTTTCTGTTTGTGCACCGGTGTTTAATAGCAAGGTATCAAAAAATGTTTCATTGACGACCTCAAGACCCACCGAGGTCAAGGCTTGACTGAGCAGTGCTGTTGCGTGATGCACCCGAGTAGCCATCGCAGTCAGGCCTTTAGGGCCATGCCATAACGCATACATGCTCGACATCACCGCAAGCAGTACCTGCGCCGTGCAAATATTTGACGTCGCCTTTTCGCGGCGAATATGCTGCTCGCGCGTCTGTAAGGCCAAACGCAGCGCCGGATTACCCTGCGCGTCTTTTGACACGCCAACCAAGCGTCCTGGCATATTGCGCTTGAACGCATCTTTACAAGCCATAAAGCCCGCGTGTGGGCCACCAAAACCAAAGGGCACGCCAAAACGCTGGGCTGAACCGATCGCGATATCGGCATCCCAGTGCCCAGGAGGCTCGAGTAAGGTCAGTGCCAAAAGATCGGTGGCACAAGCTACGACACCACCTTGTGCATGTACCTGAGCCGTCAAGGCACGGTAATCTGCCACAGAGCCCAACGACTGCGGATATTGCACGAGTAAGCCAAAGCAGTCCGGCACACCTTTCAGCTCATCGCCCACGACCACCTCGATATCCAAGCCATCGGCGCGGGTACGGATCACTTCTATGGTTTGAGGATGGCAATGCTGCGACACAAAAAATACTTTGCTGGCCGCTTGCGAAGCCCTGCGCGCTAAGGTCATCGCCTCGGCCGCTGCGGTACCCTCATCTAGTAACGAGGCATTTGAAATATCAAGCCCAGTCAGATCAGCAACCATTGTTTGATAGTTCAGAATCGCCTCGAGGCGGCCTTGAGAAATCTCGGGCTGATAGGGCGTGTACGCGGTGTACCAAGCCGGATTTTCAAGGATATTGCGCAAAATCACGTTGGGCGTGTGCGTGCCGTAATAGCCCTGACCAATGTAGTTGCGAAAGACTTGATTGCCCGCTGCGATTTTTTTCATTTCAGCGAGCACATCGGCCTCGGCACGCGGGGCTGGAAGATTGAGCTCGCGTGTCATACGAATGTTGGCAGGCACAACTTCTTGCATCAAGGCCTCAAGACTGGGCGCCTCGATTGCCTCAAGCATGCGTTGTTGATCGGCCTCGCTGGGGCCGATATGACGAGGAACAAACTCGCCTGAAGTATCCATAATATTTGACATGATGATTGACCTTAACCTGCGTCAGCAATAGCCTGATAGCCTGCTGCATCGAGCAAGCCATTGACGTCGGCAGGATTGTTGGCTTTGATTTTAAAAATCCAGGTGCCGTAAGGCGAAGCGTTAATGGTTTCGGGCGCATCGTTGAGCGCCTCGTTAAAGCCCACGATTTCGCCCGCGACGGGTGCATAAATGTCAGAGGCCGCCTTCACTGATTCAACCACCCCTGCAGTCGCACCTGCTGCGAGTTTGGCACCCACTTTGACGTCGCCCACAAACACCAAATCACCGAGCTGCTCTTGTGCAGGCCCGGTAATGCCAACCAACATCACATCGCCCTCGGCTTTGATCCATTCGTGGCTAGTTGCGTATTTACGATCGTTGGGAATGCTCATGAAAGTCTCCTGAAATATTAGGGTTCGATATAGTCGAAAAAATTGCGGAAATTTAAAATCTTGTGCGTATGAAAATTCTTGTCACTTACAACTTGTTTTGCTCAAAGTTTGTGACACAGACAACGTGAGCCACGCATTTCTTGCGTTGCTTACTTTGCGTGCACCACTTCAGCGCCCTGACGAACGAAGGGCAACTTGCAGACCTCGGCGGGTACCCACTTTCCACGAATATCAATTTCAACGTGATCACCCACCTCGACACCCAGCGGCAAGCGAGCAAAACCAATCGAAACGCCCAGGGTCGGTGACATCGTGCCGCTTGTGACCTCGCCTAAACCATCATCGGTGCGCACCACCATGTGTGCGCGCATCACACCGCGGTCTAATAATTTGAGCCCGACAAACACCTTAGGATCCGCAAACTGCTCGAGCGCTTTGCGGCCGATAAAGAAACGCTCTGGGTCTTTGAGCGAAACCGTCCAGGTCAGGCCGGCTTGATTGGGATGAATCAACTCATCCATATCCTGACCATATAAATTCATGCCAGCCTCTAAGCGCAGCGTGTCACGCGCGCCTAGTCCGCAAGGATGAGCCTGTTGACCGATCAGATCAGCCCACAACTGGGCCACCTCAGCTGCGGGCAAAACGATTTCAAAACCATCCTCACCCGTGTAGCCTGTGCGGGCAACCAACACATCACCCACGAACACTGCAGCGCAAAACACGCCAAGATTTTGCGTGGCAGCTTGCCAGTCTGGACGGGCTGCCCAGACCTTCGCGCGCGCGTTGGGCCCCTGAATCGCCACCATTGCCAAATCGCGACGAGGTGCGATCGTGACTTGAAACTTGCCTGCAGCAACCACCCGCTGCATCCAGGCGATATCTTTATCGGCCGTACCTGCGTTGACCACAAGGCGCCATTGCGTCGCCGTAAAAAAGTAAATAATTAAGTCGTCAATCACGCCACCCTGCGGGTTCAACATACAGGAGTAGAGCGCCTTGCCGGCTTGGGTCAGCTTGGTGACGTCGTTGGCCACCAATCGGCGTAAAAACGCGGTCGCATCGGCGCCAGTCACATCAACATTCAGCATGTGCGACACATCAAAAATACCAGCGTCACGGCGAACGGCGTGATGCTCTTCGATTTGCGAGCCGTAATTGACAGGCATCTCCCAGCCACCAAAGTCAACCAGTCGGGCTTTTGCCGCGACATGGGTGTCGTATAAAGGGGTACGTTTTAACGTGGCAGACATAAAAAGGCTCCAGAACATTCAAAGGGCGAGCGGTTCAGCTACCCACGCCTGGCGTGAGTGTTTGAACCAACATTCGCCCCTCTGTCCTTTTGCCTGAGAGTTGCCCTGCAGCAAAGCAGGTGTGCACCTTCGGCTCCCGTTTTGGCCAGTGTGGCCGCGGGTCTCTCCAGAGTGATGTGTTATTGCATGCCTGTCAGACATGCAACATTGCAGGTTGCGGTATGGGAAGCCTGAGCGATTCTGGGCGAATTGCGCCTTCGGCGGCAAACTAGGGCAACCATCACGTTACCCGCTGCACTCTCCCGCAAACTACGTTCACAGCGTTGTCATCGTACCGCGAAACTACGACCTCGGACAACCCGTTCAGAAATTAAAGGCTACGACCGCAGGCCACCGCCGAGGCCCAGGCCCACTGAAAGTTGTAGCCGCCGAGCCAGCCTGTCACATCGACCGTCTCACCGATAAAATGCAAGCCCGGCACTGTTTTAGCCTGCATGCTGCGTTGATCGAGCCCTTTGGTATCGACGCCACCCCGCATGACTTCGGCCTTTTTATAACCGGCGGTGCCATCTGGGATCAAAGACCACGACTGTATGCGTGCGGCCAGTTCACGCAGCAGCCGATCGGGCGCGTCGGCAATACGAAGTGCAGCTTGCTCGCCCAACCACTTTTCGGCGAGGCGCTTGGGCCACAGTCCACCCAGCAAGTTACCCAATTGTTGACGCCCACCCGCCTTCGCCTCAAGCAAGGCCGTTGTCATGTCTTGACCAGGTGCCAAATCAAGCTTAATGGCCTCGCCTGGCTGCCAGTAACTTGAAATCTGCAAAATACCTGGCCCTGACAGACCGCGGTGCGTAAACAACACATCTTCAAGAAACGCAGGCGCGTTGCGACTTGACCCGGTTGAAATACTGGCTTCAAGGGCTAGCCCGCTCAACTCTCCAAACTCAGCCCATTGCACGCCATCAAACGTTAATGGGACGAGTGCTGGCCGGGGCTCAACGACTTTTAAGCCAAACTGCCGTGCGATTTTTAAACCGTAATCGGTGGCCCCGAGTTGAGGGATCGCCAAGCCACCCGTCGCGATTACGACTTTATCGACCTGCAATAGCCCTTCAGAGGTTGCAAGTTCGTAGCCACCCTCAGCGCCCGTCTCCACACGCGTGATCTGTTGAACTGTGCAAGGCATACGCCATTGCACATTGCCCAGCTCACACTCGGCACGAAGCATCTCGATCACATCTTCGCTGCTGCGATCGCAAAACAATTGACCACGATGCTTTTCATGAAAAGCAATGTTGTAGCGCGCCATCAGGGCAATAAAATCTTGCGGCGAATAGCCAGCTAACGCAGACTTACAGAAATGCGGATTGTTAGAAATAAAGTTTTCAGGCGCAACCGTGCGATTTGTAAAGTTACAGCGGCCTCCGCCCGAGATACGGATTTTTTCGGCCAGTTTTTCGGCGTGATCAATCAACACCACGCGACGACCACGCTGCGCGGCAACCGCCGCGCACATCATGCCAGCCGCCCCCGCGCCAATTACCGCAACTTCAAAGTGCTGCATTTAACTCGCCGGCTGCTCGAGTAAACAATCAACGTAATAGCGTTTATCGCCATTAGGCAAAATCTCTTCGGCTAACCCATGGATATAGGTTTCGAAACCTGGAAATTTTTCGTTGAACGACCGAGCAAACTGCAAATATTGCACGATTGTTTTGTTAAAGCGCTCGCCAGGGATTAACAAAGGAATCCCTGGAGGATAAGGTGTCAGCAACACACCAGTGACGCGGCCCTCAAGCTGATCAATTGACACGCGCTCAACCTCGCGGTGGGCCATCTGGGCAAACGCATCAGAGGGCTTGAGTGCAGGAATCATGTCACTCAAGTACATCTCGGTCGTTAAGCGTGCGACGTCATGTTTACGGTATTCGGCATGAATTTGCTGACACAGATCGCGTAGACCAAGTCGTTCGTACTGGCGATGCCCTTTGCAATAGTCGGGCAAAATCCGCCACATCGGTTGATTACGATCGTAGTCATCTTTGAACTGCTGCAAAGCAGTCAGCAAAGTGTTCCAGCGGCCCTTGGTGATTCCAATCGTGAATAAGATAAAAAACGAATAGAGACCCGTTTTTTCAACCACCACTCCATGCTCGGTCAAGTACTTCGAGACCAAGGCCGCTGGGATACCGGTTTCACCAAAACTGCCTGACATATCCAAACCAGGCGTCACAATCGTCGCCTTGATCGGATCCAGCATGTTGAAGCCTTCGGCTAAATCGCCAAAGCCATGCCAATGATCGTTCGATTTGAGTACCCAATCAGCCTGCTCACCCACGCCGCGCGGCGCAAGATAATCTGGCCCCCACACAGTAAACCACCAGTCGTCATCGCCGTATTCAAGGTCGACCTTGCGCATCGCGCGCCTAAAATCTAAGGCCTCGCGAATACTTTCTTCAACGAGCGCCGAGCCGCCTGGGGCCTCCATCATCGCTGCCGCGACATCGCACGAGGCGATGATGGCGTACTGGGGCGAAGTCGATGTGTGCATCAGGTACGCTTCGTTGAAGATATTGCGATCGAGCTTACGGGTTTCGGGCTCTTGCACAATAATCTGCGAGGCTTGCGAAATACCGGCTAACAACTTATGCGTGGAGTGGGTTGCAAACACCATCGCCTTTCGGCTGCGAGGCCGATCAGGCCCAATCGCATGCATGTCTTGATAAAACTCATGAAACGCCGCATGCGGCAACCAGGCCTCGTCAAAATGCAAGGTGTCGATGGTGTCACCAAGCTTGTCTTTGATCATCTCGACGTTGTAAATGACCCCGTCGTAGGTGCTTTGCGTCAATGTCAAAATACGTGGCTGTTTATTTTTGACTTTGCGGGCAAACGGATTGGCATCGATTTTTTTCTGGATATTTTCGAGCTCGAACTCAGCCAGGGGGATCGGCCCAATAATGCCCATGTGGTTGCGCGTGGGGCGCAAAAATACCGGGATCGCACCCGTCATGGTAATCGCATGCAAAATCGATTTATGGCAATTGCGATCGACCACGACGATGTCATCGGCCGCAACGTTGGCGTGCCAGACAACTTTGTTTGAGGTCGAGGTGCCATTGGTCACAAAATAGCAATGGTCGGCATGAAAAATACGCGCGGCATTTAATTCGGATTCTGCAATCGGCCCAGTATGATCCAACAATTGGCCCAGTTCATCGACTGCATTACAAACGTCTGCACGCAACATGTTTTCGCCAAAAAACTGGTGAAACATTTGACCGACTGGGCTTTTCAAGAAAGCCACGCCACCTGAGTGCCCAGGGCAATGCCACGAATATGAACCGTCCTGTGCATACTTGACCAGTTCACGAAAAAACGGCGGTGCCAAACTATCCACATAACTTCGCGCCTCGCGAATGATATGGCGCGCCACAAATTCAGGCGTGTCTTCAAACATATGAATAAAGCCATGCAACTCGCGCAAAATATCGTTTGGGATGTGCTCAGAGGTGCGCGTCTCGCCGTACAGGTAGATTGGGATATCAGCGTTGCGAAAACGCAATTCACCAATAAACGTGCGTAAATTTTTAATCGCGCCCGCCACATCCTCGGGCGAATCGATGTCAAACTCTTCATCATCAATCGACAAGATAAAGGCACTTGCACGACTTTGTTGTTGTGCAAACGAGCTTAAATCGCCATAACTTGTGACGCCAATGACCTCCATCCCTTCAGCTTCGATCGCAGAGGCCAAGGCACGTACACCTAAGCCTGAGGCATTTTCAGAGCGATAGTCTTCATCGATGATGAAAATAGGAAAGCGAAATTTCATTCGAACCGCCCCGCAATGTATGAGAGATTAAAAAGGGGCGAATATAGCGCCCGAACATGTTAATGGAATGACAGCCTTGCAAAACAATGTTTCAAGCACTGACACGGCATCAAGTTTTAGGAAGCGTCACGCCGCGCTGACCCTGATACTTGCCACCCCGATCTTTGTACGACGTTGAGCACACCTCGTCACTTTCAAAAAACAACATCTGCGCGCAGCCTTCGCCTGCATAAATCTTGGCGGGTAGGGGTGTGGTGTTTGAAAACTCGAGCGTCACGTGACCTTCCCACTCGGGTTCAAGCGGGGTCACGTTGACGATGATGCCGCAACGAGCATAGGTGCTTTTTCCTAGGCAAATCGTTAAGACGCTGCGCGGTATCCGAAAATATTCAACCGTACGCGCGAGTGCAAACGAGTTGGGCGGAATAATGCAGATCTCGCCCTTGAAATCAACAAACGATTTTTCGTCGAAATTTTTAGGGTCAACGATCGTTGAATTGATATTTGTAAAGATTTTAAATTCATTGGCACAACGCACGTCGTAGCCGTAGCTGCTGGTGCCGTAACTGACGATGCGGCCTGAGTCATTTGAACGCACTTGACCCGGCTCAAAAGGCTCAATCATCCCGTCTGATTGCGCCACGCGGCGAATCCAGTTGTCACTTTTAATACTCATGACTAAGCGCCCCAATAGTTATATATGCCAAGAGGGCGGATTTTACCCCCAGACTGCAAGCTCGCACTGCAGAGGCCTCTTTAACGGTGTTCGCCTGGCTTGATTGCCCAATGTTGGGGTCAAGAACAGCCTCAAGCCCCTCACGCATCTCTCCCAGCGTTACACTTGGCAGTACCTCCTGTGCAATTTGTCCCTACTTTAGGCTTGCAATATGCTATTTCTCATTCAACGACTGCTTAAGCTCGTGGCGTTTGTCTTCATCGCGCTCATCGGGATGGTAATGGCCTTGGTGTTTATCGGGTCGACCATTGTGGCGGTCGCGATTTTAATCGTGGTGTCGCGTTTACGTGGCAAACCGTTCTCGGCCAAAGAGTACTGGAGCGAGCGTAGCGCACGGCGTAAGCCAATTTTGAAAAGCGCGGCTTTTTCAACAAAAGATCATGCCGACGTCACTGACGTCAAGGCGCGTGATATTCCTTGAATAACCTAACGGTATTCATCATGCTCTCGCGATTGCAAGGCTTTTTCACCGCATACCAGTCATGATTTTTTGCACTCTCATTGCGACGCTTGATTTTTAAATCATGGTTACTCCCTACTAAATCCTCTCGACATCGACTCATGAACGCCCCAGACCGCTCAATTAGCCTGTTTGAACTCTTCAAAGGCTTTGCAACCATCGGTTTACTGGGCTTTGGTGGGGTGGCCGTCATGGCACGACACGTGATTGTTGAACAGTATCAATGGCTGACTGAAAAAGAATACGCAACCATATTGGGCATGGGGCAAGTCTTGCCGGGGGCCAATGTGGTCAACGCTTCAGTGGTGATTGGCGACCGTTTTCAAGGGCCCAAGGGGTCAATTGTTTGCGTCTTGGGCATCATGGTGCTGCCAATCATGATTTTGCTTGTCTTTGCGATGCTTTACGACAAGTTTGGACAGATGCCCGCCGTGAGCGTGGCGCTGACCGGGGCGGGCGCCGCTGCTGCCGGGATGGTGCTGGCCACCGGCCTCAAAATGGCGATCAAGATCAAGCTCGACTTAGCCGGCTGGCTCATTGTCGGCTGTGCAATTCTGGGCGTGTTGGTCTTGCGCTTACCCATGCTGTATGTCGTGCTAACGCTGATTCCAACCGCCCTCATCCTGACAGCCTGGTTAGGAAAAAAATGAGCGAACCTAGCGTGTTAGGCCAACTGGCTCGTAGTTTCGCGATGATTTCACTGATTGCAATTGGCGGTATCAATGCGGTACTGCCGGCGCTTCGCCACGTTGTGGTCGACTCAATGCGCTGGATGGATGACGCCACGTTCATGCAATTATTCGCTGTCACGCAAATCACCCCTGGCCCCAATGTGGTGATCGTGAGTTTGGTGGGTTGGCAGATTGCCGGCTTTGCAGGCTTGTTGGTCGCCACGCTCGCCATGCTTGTGCCGGCCTGCCTGCTTGCCTTTTTTATCGGGCGCGTGGCCACCAAGCTTGAGGGCACCCAGGGCTTGCGCTTGGCACAAACCGCTCTGGTACCGGTGGCGATCGGCCTGATCCTAGCCGGAGGGCTAGACTTAAGCCACGCTGCCTACCGAGGATGGTTGACGCCCCTGATCGTAGCAGCCAATGTCGCCGGCATCCTGTTTACCAAGCTCAATCCCGTGTGGGGCTTAATCGCGAGCGCTTTAGTCAGCTTAGCGGCTCATTATTCTGGTTTATTCGTATTGGGCTAAGCGGGGAGGATTTTTGCGCCTTCCGTTAAACTTGCTGGCTTGACTCTCTTACTAGCGCCCGCCATGTCACGCACTCTGTTCGTTACGACCGCCCTGCCCTACGCCAATGGCTCTTTTCACATTGGCCATATCATGGAGTACATCCAGGCTGACATTTATGTGCGCGCCATGCGCATGGCGGGCCACACGGTGCACTTTGTCGGGGCTGACGATACGCATGGTGCACCCGTCATGCTGAAGGCCGAAGCCGAAGGTGTCACGCCCAAGCAACTGGTCGAACGCATCGGTGCCGAGCGCCCCCAGTACTTGACGGGTTTTCAAATTCAATTTGATCACTGGCACTCAACTGACTCAATTGAGAATGTTGAGTTATCCCAGGATATCTATCGTAAGTTGCGCACGGCAGGCCTAATTAATACCCGCGAAATCGAACAGTTTTACGACCCAGTCAAAGGGATGTTTCTTGCTGATCGGTACATTAAAGGCGAGTGCCCCAAGTGTCACGCCAAAGACCAGTACGGCGACTCTTGCGAAGTCTGTGGCGCCGTCTATGCCCCAACTGACTTAATTGAGCCTTATTCAACGCTCACAATGGCTCGACCCGTACTCAAAACCTCTGAACATTATTTCTTCCAGTTATCTGATCCGCGTTGCATTGAGTTTTTACAGAAATGGACAACCGGCAGTAACGCCCAGGGTCACAAACACTTACAAGCTGAAGTCTTGGCCAAAACCCGCGAATGGCTGGGCAATGGCGATGAGAAAGCCAACCTTGGCGATTGGGATATCTCGCGAGATGCACCCTATTTTGGGATCGAAATCCCTGATGCACCGGGTAAATATTTTTATGTGTGGCTAGACGCCCCCGTCGGCTATCTTGCCTCATTAAAGTCGTATTGCGCCAAAATTGGCCTAGATTTTGACGCTCTGCTCGACCCAAACGGCACCACTGAACAAGTGCACTTTATCGGTAAAGATATTGTGTATTTTCACGCTTTGTTTTGGCCCGCCACCTTAAAGTTTTCAGGTCGCAAAACACCTGATCAGCTCAATGTGCATGGATTCATTACAGTCAGCGGCGAAAAAATGTCAAAAAGTCGCGGCACCGGGATCTCGCCCCT
>Ga0114958_10002862_pt1 | contig 12626 bp, 17 predicted proteins | sample C_130208_EF_Meta_FD_89577 | JGI IMG/M metagenome (GOLD analysis project Ga0114958, IMG submission 89577) | Freshwater microbial communities from Lake Croche, Canada to study carbon cycling - C_130208_EF_MetaG | ecosystem: Environmental > Aquatic > Freshwater > Lake | place: Lake Croche, Canada... | reverse complement strand
TACTAGAATTGAATTGGCAATACCTTTTTCAATTCCGGTAGACAAACGCTCTACATTGGTTACAAATAAATCATCCCCTACTAATTGAGTAGTAGAACCAATTTTATCAGTCAAATATTTCCAACCGTCCCAGTCATTTTCATCCATACCATCTTCAATGGAGATAATAGGGTATTTAGAGGCTAGTTCAGCCAAATAATCAGCTTGCTCTTCAGAAGTTCTGATCTTACCAGTTTCTCCTTCAAATTTAGTATAATCGTATTTTCCGTTTACATAGAATTCAGAGGAAGCACAGTCTAAAGCAACCATTACTTCTTCACCAAATTTATAACCGGCAGTTTCAACAGCCAATTTAATAGTATCCAAAGCATCTTCAGTCCCACCAGCTAAATTAGGGGCAAAACCACCTTCATCACCTACAGCAGTACTCAATCCTCTATCGTGTAACACTTTTTTCAAATTGTGAAAAATCTCCGTTCCCATTTGCATAGCATGAGTAAAAGAAGTCGCTTTTACCGGGATAATCATAAATTCCTGAAAAGCAATCGGCGCATCAGAATGTGATCCTCCATTGATGATATTCATCATCGGTACGGGTAAAGTATTAGCCGAAACACCACCGATATAACGGTATAATGGCAATCCTAATTCATTAGCAGCCGCTTTAGCTACAGCAAGAGAAACACCAAGTATGGCATTAGCTCCCAAGTTCGCTTTATTTGGCGTACCGTCCAAATCAATCATGGTTTGATCGATTAAATTTTGTTCGAAAATAGAAATACCTAATAATTCTTCAGCAATTTTTGTATTTACATTTTCAACAGCTTTCAAAACGCCTCTCCCAAGAAATGCTTTTCCACCATCGCGTAATTCAACTGCTTCGAATTTACCAGTAGAAGCTCCTGAAGGAACGGCTGCTCTACCTAAAATACCGGTTTCTGTAATTACATCAACTTCAATTGTTGGATTACCTCTTGAATCAAAAATTTGTCTAGCGTGAACTTTGATAATTATACTCATATTGTTTTAATTTTAATTTCGCATCGCAAATATATTCTAAGTTTTTTGAATCAATTACTGAAAATAGCGAATTTTATTAACTATAACGATATAATTTTAAAATTAAAACTACAAATTATCCATATTTGGTTTTTTTGGATATTTAACCATCTATTTGCTTTCTGGCTAATCTTCAAGCAGCTACCAAAAAACAAGTACTAGTTTAAGTATTATAATTCTTACGGGTGTGTAATTACTTTGCTATTTAATTTCAGAATTCTTCTCTATTATAGCTAAAAAACAAGCTAATTAGATACTTAAAGAGATGATTACCAATAATTTAATTTAACTTTAATACTCCTTTTAGATCCCTTTTTAAAATTTTTAAAAAGGGATTTTCAAAGTACTAATTCTATAAATAAATTGATAAACCACTAAATACGCACTCGAATGAAAACTTTAAAAAACATCAATTATTCTGTTAATTACAATAAAATTTTGGATGTCCTTGACAGGGCTTCTACCCCTTTAGAAGATACTGAAGATTTAGATCCCTTAATGGAATATATTGGTGATTCTAGATACGTACTTTTAGGGGAAGCTTCACACGGCACGCATGAATACTATACCTGGCGGGCTAAAATCACCCAACGTCTTATTCAAGAAAAAGGATTTTCATTTGTGGGAGTTGAGGGAGATTGGCCCGATTGCTACCGCCTCAATCGTTTTGCAAAAGGATATAGCAATAGCGGTTATGATATATATAATCTCTTGGAAAATTTTAGACGCTGGCCCACCTGGATTTGGGCCAATTGGGAAACGGCTGCCTTACTAGATTGGCTAAAAAGCCATAACGAAGACCTACCTACCAACCAAAAAGTAGGGTTCTACGGACTTGATGTCTACAGTTTTCGGGAATCGATGCAGGCCATCATAGACTATTTAAAAAAAGAAGATCCCGAAGCACTTAAGACGGCTTTGAAAGCCATGTCGTGTTTTGAGCCCTATAATAGTGATGAAGGACAAACTTATGCCAGAGCATCGGCTGTCGTTCCTGAATTATGTGAAAAACAAGTATTGAAAATGTTGACCGAAATAAGAAACAATATAGAGCATTACAATTCGGATGCGGAGAATGTAATGAGCACCGAACAAAATGCCTATGTAGCCCGAAATTCAGAGCGCTACTATCGGGCGATGATAAAAAGCGGGCCTACTTCTTGGAATATTCGCGACCGTCACATGGTCACTACCTTAGAACGACTGATGAAATACCACGGCACCCAAGCTAAGGCCATTATTTGGGAACACAACACCCACATAGGCGATGCCAGAGCCACGGATATGGCCGATGAAGGAATGGTAAATGTGGGACAATTGCTGAGAGAAAAATATACTAGGGATGGCGTGGTCAGCGTTGGTTTTGGCTCCTACAAAGGCGCTGTAATTGCGGGCCGAAGTTGGGGTGCCGAAATGCGAAAAATCAAAGTTCCGGAAGCCGTAGAAGGCAGTTTTGAACATGCCTTTCATCTCGCATCTGACGGGGAAAATCGACTGTTAATCATGAACAAAATTAAAGAAGAAAAATGCCTTTCAGGCGAAATAGGACACCGCGCAATAGGAGTAGTCTACAATCCCGAATATGAAAAAATAGGGAATTATGTACCTACTGTAATTCCGAAGCGATATGATGCCTTTCTCTTTTTGGATGAAACTACAGCCCTTCACCCAATTCACATCCTTCCCGATGGCTCTCAATTACCTGAAACCTATCCGTTTGGAATCTAATTATGTAAATGGAGAGTATAAGATCGATATATAAAAAAGCCCTTAAATAGACAATTTAAGGGCTTTTTTATATTAAAATAAGAGTTTATTTTGTTCCTATGATGTTATTGATAAAATCATCAAACAAATAACTGGAATCATGTGGTCCAGGACTGGCTTCTGGATGGTATTGTACCGAAAAACAATTCTTGTTTTTAACACGCATACCAGCTACAGTTCCATCGTTTAGATGCTCATGTGTAATCTCAAGCTCGCTATTTTTTTCAAGTTCTTCTTTATTTACAGCAAATCCGTGGTTCTGAGAAGTAATCTCACCTTTACCTGTAATCAAGTTCTTTACCGGATGATTAATACCTCGGTGACCATTAAACATTTTATAAGTAGAAATTCCGTTTGCCAAAGCAATTACCTGATGTCCTAAACATATACCAAATAAAGGCTTGTCTGCTGCTAAAATATCTTTTGCAACCTGAATAGCACTCAAGAGGGGATCAGGATCTCCAGGACCATTAGATAAGAAATAACCATCTGGATTAAATTCAGCTAAACTCGCAAAAGAACTGTCAAAAGGAAATACTTTAATATAACAATCTCTCTTAGCCAGGTTTCTTAATATGTTTGTCTTGATCCCTAAATCTAAGGCAGAAATCTTATATTTAGCATTCACGTCTCCATAAAAATAGGGAACTTTAGTAGAAACTTGAGAAGCCAATTCCAGACCTTTCATTTCAGGAACCTTAGCCAAAGCCTGCTTTAAATCTTCAATAGGTGTTCCATCGGTACAAATAACAGCGTTCATCGCTCCATTATCTCTAATGTAACTAACTAAAGCACGAGTATCAACATCCGAAATACAAATTAGATTTTGCTTGATAAAATAGTCTTCTAAGCTACCTGCTGCATCAGCACGGGAATAATTAAAGCTGAAATTCTTACAAACCAAACCTGATATTTTAATAGTTTCCGATTCTACTTCCTTATCATTAACACCATAATTCCCAATATGGGGATTAGTGGCAACCATTATTTGGCCAAAATAAGAAGGATCCGTAAAAATTTCCTGATAACCGGTCATTCCCGTATTAAAGCAAACCTCTCCAAAAGTAGTTCCGCTGATACCAATAGATTTTCCGTGAAATAAAGTACCATCACTAAGTAATAGAATGGCTTTTTGTCGTGTTGTGTATTTCATTTGTAGTTAAGATTGTGCAAATTTAATCATTTTATAGATTTTAGAAAATAAAGTTTCTAAAAAAACTAAAAAAACATTTATCTGTGATTAGTTGAGCATAAATTAAAACCGAGACATCTCCTATTCCTTTACGTTGTATTGGTAAACAAGAAATGGATAAATTATTTGAGGAAAAAACAAAAAAAAAGGACAAACTCGCAAAAGTTTATCCTTTAATTCTATAGAATACTGCAATGCATTATTCTGATTTTTCAGTAGTATCAGATTCTGCTTCAGGAGCTTCAGTTTCTGCAACTGGAGCAGAGGCTTCAGCAACAGGAGCTTCAGCAACAGCTTCCTCTTTTTTAGCTTTTCCACCACGACGGCTTTTAGCTTTTTTAACTTCTTTTTTACCACCTGTGTAAAGTTCGTTAAAATCTACAAGTTCGATCATTGCCATATCAGCATTATCTCCCAAACGATTTCCAACTTTAATGATACGTGTGTATCCACCTGGACGGTCTCCTACTTTAGCAGCTACGTCTCTGAACAAGTCAGTTACCGCATATTTGCTACGTAAATAAGCAAAAACAATACGTCGGTTGTGAGTAGTATCGTCTTTTGATTTTGTGATTAAAGGCTCAACAAATTGTTTTAGCGCTTTTGCTTTTGCAACAGTAGTGTTAATACGTTTGTGCTCAATAAGAGAACAAGCCATATTAGCCAACATAGCTTTTCTATGTCCTGTCTGTCTGCCTAAGTGATTGAATTTTTTTCCGTGTCTCATTGCTATGTGAAATGTAATCCCGCTCCAGGCGGGATTAGATTATTCTTTATCTAGTTTGTATTTGGCTAAATCCATTCCGAAGGTTAAATTTTTAATAGCAACTAGTTCATCTAGTTCTGTTAAAGATTTTTTACCGAAATTACGGAATTTCATAAGGTCATTTTTGTTGAAAGATACTAAATCTCCAAGGGTATCAACTTCGGCAGCTTTCAAACAATTTAATGCTCTAACGGATAAATCCATATCAACCAATTTTGTTTTTAGCAATTGTCTCATATGTAATGACTCTTCGTCATAAGATTCAGTTTGAGCAATTTCGTCCGCTTCAAGTGTAATTCTTTCATCAGAGAACAACATAAAGTGATGTATTAACACTTTTGCTGCTTCGGTTAAAGCATCTTTTGGATTGATGGAACCATCCGTTTTTATTTCAAAAACTAATTTTTCATAATCTGTTTTTTGCTCTACACGAAAGTTTTCAATAGCATATTTTACATTCTTTACCGGAGTAAAAATAGAATCTGTAAAAATGGTACCTATTGCAGCATTTTGTTTTTTGTTCTCTTCAGCAGGTACATATCCTCTACCTTTTTCGATAGTTAAATCGAAATTAAGTTTGATTTTTGGGTCTAAATTACAGATAACTAGTTCTGGATTCAAAACTTGGAAACCTGAAATAAATTTTTGAAAATCACCTGCAGTTAATGAATCTTTACCCGTTACAGAAATGGTAACAGCTTCATTATCAATATCCTCAATTTGTCGTTTAAAACGAACTTGTTTAAGGTTAAGAATAATTTCGGTAACGTCTTCAACAACTCCGGAGATAGTAGAAAATTCATGATCTACACCTTCAATTCGTACTGAAGTTATAGCATAACCTTCTAATGCTGAAAGCAAAACTCTTCTAAGGGCATTACCAACGGTCAATCCGTAACCAGGTTCTAAAGGTCTGAATTCAAACTTACCTTCAAAATCGGTTGAATCGATCATGATAACTTTATCGGGCTTCTGAAAATTAAATAGTGCCATAATTTCGACTAAGTCAATTATTATTTATTGTACAATTCGACGATGAGTTGTTCTTTGATGTTTTCTGGAATCTGAAGTCTAGCAGGTACACTTACAAAAGTTCCCTGTTTAGTATCATTATTCCAAGTAATCCATTCATATACATGACTTGAATTAGATAAAGAACGTTCGATAGTTTCTAATGATTTAGATTTTTCACGAACAGCAACAACATCACCTGGTTTTAAGTGGTAAGAAGGAATATTAACATTGTCACCATTAACAGTAACGTGTCTGTGAGATACGATTTGACGTGCACCTCTTCTAGAAGGAGCAATACCCATTCTGAAAACTACATTATCTAATCTTGCTTCACAAAGTTGTAATAAAACTTCACCGGTAACACCTTTAGTAGCTGCCGCTTTTTCAAATAAGTTTCTGAATTGTTTTTCTAAAATTCCATAAGAATATTTAGCTTTTTGCTTTTCCATTAACTGGACAGCATATTCAGATTTTTTACCTCTTTTTTTAGCCATCCCGTGTTGTCCGGGTGGATAATTTCTTTTCTCGAATGCTTTGTCGTCTCCGAAGATTGCTTCTCCGAATTTACGAGCGATTTTGGTTTTTGGACCAGTATATCTTGCCATTTTAAAATTTTTAAGGTAGAGATTATGAATTCAGGTCATATCCTCCGATAATCTATGTTCTACCTAGGTTATACTATGAAAATTCGAGTATTAAACTCTACGTCTTTTAGGAGGACGACATCCGTTGTGAGGCATTGGGGTAACATCAATAATTTCAGTTACTTCAATTCCACCGTTATGCAAAGATCTGATAGCAGACTCACGTCCGTTACCCGGTCCTTTAACATATACTTTTACTTTTTTAAGTCCAGCTTCAAGAGCTACTTTACTACAATCTTCTGCTGCCATTTGGGCTGCGTATGGAGTGTTCTTTTTAGAACCTCTAAAACCCATTTTACCAGCTGAAGACCATGAAATAACTTCACCTTTTTTGTTTGTCAAAGATATAATGATGTTATTGAAGGTAGCAGAAATATGAGCTTCTCCCGTTGATTCAACGATAACTTTACGTTTTTTTGCAGTTGCTTTAGCCATATTACTTATTATTTAGTTGCTTTTTTCTTGTTTGCAACAGTTTTTCTTTTACCTTTTCTTGTTCTAGAGTTATTCTTAGTTCTTTGTCCTCTTAATGGAAGACCAGATCTGTGACGAATTCCTCTGTAACATCCAATATCCATTAAACGTTTGATGTTCAATGAAACTTCTGAACGTAGTTCACCTTCAATTTTAAAGAACGATACTGCATCACGAATTCCTCCGATTTGATCATCATTCCAATCTTGAACTTTTATATCTTGGCTAACTTGAGCTTTTTCTAATACCTCAATTGCTCTACTTCTACCTATTCCGAAAATATAGGTTAAAGCGATAACTCCTCTTTTGTTTTTGGGTATATCAACCCCTGCTATTCTTGCCATAATTATCCTTGTCTTTGTTTAAATCTAGGATTCTTTTTGTTGATTACGTATAATCTTCCTTTTCTACGTACGATAATGCACTCGGCACTTCTCTTTTTAACTGATGCTCTTACTTTCATTGTACTATCTTTAATATCTATAAGTAATTCTTGCTTTAGACAAATCGTAAGGACTCATTTCTAGTTTCACTTTATCACCAGGTAATAATTTGATATAATGCATTCGCATTTTTCCAGAAATATGTGCAATCACAATATGCCCGTTTTCTAATTCTACACGGAACATCGCATTGGATAATGCTTCAATTATTGAACCGTCTTGTTCTATTGCTGATTGTTTCGCCATAAAATTAAGCTACCGCTTTTCTGTTTTTTCCGGTCTTCATTAAACCATCATAATGCTTATTTAATAAATAGGAATTAATTTGCTGCATCGTATCTATTGCAACACCAACCATAATAATCAATGAAGTACCACCAAAGAACATTGCCCAAGATTGTTGAACATCCATAACACTTACTACAATCGCTGGGAACACAGCTATTAAGGCAAGAAATAGAGATCCTGGGAAAGTAATTAAGGACATCACTTTATCTAAAAAATCAGAAGTTTCAATTCCGGGACGAATCCCTGGAATAAATCCACCGCTTCTTTTTAAATCATCAGACATTTTATTAGTTGGAACAGTAATAGCAGTATAAAAGAAGGTGAATACTACAATTAATGTAGCAAAAACAAAATTATACCAAAATCCAAACATATTACTGAAAGCTCCAGCTATAGACTGAGATGTTTCTGTTTGTGATAAACCAGCTAAAGCAGCCGGAATAAACATGATAGCTTGTGCAAAGATAATTGGCATAACACCTGATGCGTTCAATTTCAATGGAATCCATTGTCTGTTACCGCCCATCATGTCTTGCTCGAAATCTCCTGTAGTCGTACGACGCGCATACTGTACTGGTATCTTTCTTACCGCCATAACCAATAATACACAAGATACAATTACCAACAACCAAATAATAATTTCAATAACTAATAACATCGGACCACCATTATTATTGGTAACACGTGTTGTAAATTCTTGAATAAATGCTTGTGGCAATCTTGCTAATATACCCACCATAATTAATAATGAGATACCATTTCCAATTCCTTTATCTGTAATTTTTTCTCCCAACCACATGGCAAATATTGTACCTGTAACTAGAATCACTACTGAAGAAAATAAGAAGGAGAAAGAATCAAACCCTAGCAAAAAAGCACTACTTGGCAAAGTACGGTACAAGTTATAAATATAACCAGGACCTTGTACCAACGTAATAGCTATTGTTAACCAACGGGTGATTTGATTGATCGTTTTTCTGCCACTTTCACCATCTTTCTGTAATTTTTGTAAATAAGGAACCGCAATTCCCATTAACTGAACTACAATAGATGCCGAAATATAAGGCATAATTCCTAATGCAAAAACCGAAGCTTTTGAAAAGGCACCACCTGTAAACATGTCTAATATAGAACCAATACCATTTTTGGTCTGTCCTGCTAAACTAGTTAATTGAGTAGCATCAATACCCGGAAGAGTAACATGCGCTCCAAAACGGTAAACCAAAAGAATTCCTAATGTTATTAGGATTCTATTTTTAAGTTCCTCGATTTTCCAAACATTCGCTAAAGATTCAAAAAATTTCTTCATATTTCTAAAAGAATTATAGTGTTACTGCTTCTCCACCAGCTGCTTCAATAGCGGCTTTTGCAGTTGCAGTAAATTTGTGAGCGGTTACCGTTAATTTAGCTGTCAATTCACCTCTACCTAAAATCTTAACGATTTCGTTTTTAGTAGCCAATCGGTTAGCAACATAAACTGTCATATCAACAGTGTTAGTTACTATACCATTGTCAACCAAAAGTTGAAGTGTATCAAGATTTACACCTTCGTAATCTTTACGATTAATGTTGGTGAAACCAAATTTAGGTACACGTCTTTGAAGTGGCATTTGCCCACCTTCAAAACCAATCTTTTTAGAATAACCAGAACGTGATTTCGCTCCCTTGTGACCTCTTGCAGAAGTTCCACCTTTACCAGAACCTTCACCTCTACCCAATCGTTTGTTTTGATTGTGAGTAGATCCTTCGGCTGGTTGTAAGTTACTTAAATTCATAACTGTATTTGTTAGATAGCTTCTTCAACAGAAACTAAGTGTTTAACTTTGTTTATCATTCCAAGGATCGTTGGATTGGAATCATGTTCTACAACCTGACCCATTTTACGTAGACCTAAAGCTTCCAAACCTCTTTTTTGTGTAAGAGGACAATTGATTTTGCTTCTAACTTGTTTTACTAATAATTTAGCCATAATTTCCTTGAATTAACCTTTAAAAACTTTTTCTAAAGAAACGCCTCTTTGTTTTGCAACAGTATAAGCACTTCTCATCTGTAACAAAGCATCAAAAGTTGCTTTTACTACATTGTGTGGATTAGATGATCCTTGAGATTTTGATAATACATCGTGAATCCCTACTGATTCCAGAACTGAACGAACAGCTCCACCAGCAATAACTCCTGTACCATGAGAGGCAGGAATTAAAAATACACGTGCTCCACCAAATTTACCTTTTTGCTCGTGAGGAACAGATTTTCCATTCAAAGGAATCTTTACTAAATTTTTCTTAGCATCTTCCACCGCTTTAGCGATTGCTTCCGAAACATCTTTAGATTTTCCTAAACCATGTCCTACTACTCCATTCTCGTCCCCTACAACTACAATAGCAGAAAAACCAAATGCTCTACCACCTTTTGTAACTTTAGTAACACGATTTACACTTACCAAACGATCTTTTAATTCAAGACCACTCGGTTTTACTAGCTCTACATTCTTGTATTTATTTGACATACTATATTAGAATTTAAGTCCAGCTGCTCTCGCGCCTTCTGCTAATGATTTGATACGACCGTGATACAAATAACCTCCTCTATCGAAAGTTACTGCTTCTATTCCGGCTTTTAAAGCATTTTCAGCTACAAGTTTTCCAACTGCTGTAGCTACTTCAATGTTTGTACCTTTTCCTATTTCTTTTTCTCTTGAAGAGGCAGACAATAATGTAACTCCGTTTACGTCATCAATAAGTTGAGCGTATATTTCTTTGTTACTTCTAAAAACAGAAAGTCTAGGCTTAGTAGCTGTACCACTAATGATCTTTCTAATTCTGTATTTGATTCTCTGTCTTCTATCAGATTTTGTTAATGACATAATCTTATGTTTTTTAAGCGGATTTACCAGCTTTTCTTCTTAATACTTCACCCACAAATTTAACACCTTTTCCTTTGTATGGTTCTGGCTTACGGAAACCTCTAATCTTTGCCGCAACCTGTCCCAACAATTGTTTGTCAAAAGAAGTTAATTTTACTACTGGGTTTTTACCTTTTTCAGATATAGTTTCTAAAACTACTTCAGAAGCAATTTCTAAAACAATATTGTGAGAGAATCCAAGAGCTAAATCTAATTTTTGTCCTTGGTTAGAAGCTCTGTAACCTACTCCTACCAATTCTAATGATTTTGTAAAACCTTCAGATACACCAATAACCATATTATTGATTAATGATCTGTATAATCCGTGTTTTGCTCTGTGGTCTTTGTGATCAGATGATCGGTCCACCTGAACATGATCACCTTCAACTGTTACAGTAACATCTGAAAATTCCTGTGTCAGCTGACCTAATTTTCCTTTTACAGTAATAACGCCATTCGCAACTTCAACAGTTACTCCAGCAGGAACTACAACGGGGTTTTTTCCTATTCTTGACATCGTTTAGTTTTTATTAGTATACGTAACAAATTACCTCACCACCAACATTAAGTTGTTTGGCTTGTTTTCCAGTCATCAAACCTTTTGATGTAGAAACAATCGCAATTCCCAATCCATTAAGGATACGTGGAATGCTAGAAGAACCTGAATATTTACGTAAACCAGGTTTACTAATTCTTTGGATATCTTTAATTACAGACTCCTTAGTATCTTTATCATACTTCAAAGCAATTTTGATTGAACCCTGTACAGCGTTGTCCTCAAATTTGTAACTTAAAATATACCCTTGATCAAATAAGATCTTGGTAATTTCTTTTTTTAAATTAGAAGCAGGGATAGCAACAACCTTATGGTTGGCAGCTACTGCATTTCTAACTCGGGTCAAATAATCCGCTATTGGATCTGTATACATAAGTATTGATTTGCGGTTTTGGTTTTCAATTAACTTTTAATTGAACCTGAAACCAATTAAATTCATTTTGTTTAAAAAACGCGAGTGATCGCGTTTCTACCAACTTGCTTTTTTAACACCTGGTATTAAACCGTTATTTGCCATTTCACGGAAGGTAACACGTGAAAGACCAAATTGACGCATATAACCTCTAGGTCTACCGGTTAATTTACAACGATTGTGCAAACGAACTGGTGAAGCGTTTTTCGGTAATTTTTGCAAACCTACGAAATCTCCAGCTTCTAACAAAGCTTTTCTTTTCTCAGCATACTTAACTACCGTTTTTTCTCTCTTAACCTCACGGGCTTTCATTGATTCTTTAGCCATATCTTAATTCTTTTTAAAAGGTAATCCCAATTCAGTCAATAAAGATTTTGCTTCTTTGTCTGTTTTCGCAGAAGTTACAAACGAAATATCCATTCCTGAAATTTTGTTTACTTTATCAATATCAATTTCTGGAAAAATGATTTGTTCTAAAACTCCTAAGTTATAATTTCCTCTTCCATCAAAACCAGTAGCTTTAATTCCGCTGAAATCTCTTACTCGTGGTAAAGCTGAAGTTACAAGTCTATCTAAAAACTCATACATTCTTTCTCCACGTAAAGTAACTTTAGCACCAATAGGCATTCCTTTTCTCAATTTGAAAGACGCAACATCTTTCTTTGATATAGTAGAAATAGCTTTTTGACCTGTTATCTTAGTCAATTCATCTACAGCATAATCGATCAATTTCTTGTCTGATACTGCTGCACCAACTCCTCGGCTTAAAACGATTTTTTCCAATTTTGGAACTTGCATTACGTTTTTGTATCCGAACTCTTCCTTAAGAGCAGAGACTACTCTGTTCTTGTATTCCTCTTTTAGTCTAGGTATATAAGCCATTACTATAGTACTTGATTAGATTTTTTTGAAAATCTTACTTTCTTATCTCCTTCTACTCTAATTCCAACTCGTGTAGTTTCCTTTGTTTTAGGATCTATAAGGGATAGGTTAGATATTTGTATTGGAGCCTCTTTCTTTACGATTCCTCCTTGAGGGCTTTTTGCACTTGGTTTCGTGTGTTTTGAAACCTGGTTTACACCTTCAACAATCGCTTTGTTCTTCTCACG
>Ga0114958_10002861_pt1 | contig 12626 bp, 12 predicted proteins | sample C_130208_EF_Meta_FD_89577 | JGI IMG/M metagenome (GOLD analysis project Ga0114958, IMG submission 89577) | Freshwater microbial communities from Lake Croche, Canada to study carbon cycling - C_130208_EF_MetaG | ecosystem: Environmental > Aquatic > Freshwater > Lake | place: Lake Croche, Canada... | reverse complement strand
TATCAAGAAACCATAGGTGGTTATGGTGGTTTACATCACTGTTTGATACCAGAACCCAAACACATCTTGATAGACAAGGATGAAAACGGGATACTAGCAACAGAAGTTTTCTCAGAACAGCAGACCGCCGATCAAGTTTTAAAAATATTAGGTTACGCAAAATAAATATATAATAATAATTAAGTCTATTTGAAAATTCGTTAAATTTGAGAGTACATTTCAATATTTCGATTTTTTAAATCTTTAAATTTAAAAAAATGAGTAAAGGACCTATCAGTCAGTTTATTGAAAAGCATTATTTGCATTTTAACTCTGCATCCTTAGTTGATGCTGCAAAAGCATACGAACAACAATTAGCCAATGGGGCAAAAATGATGGTTAGTATGGCTGGTGCAATGAGTACCGCCGAAATTGGGAAAATTTTTGCCGAAATAATTCGTCAAGATAAAGTTCAAATTATTTCTTGCACAGGGGCAAATCTTGAGGAAGATATAATGAATTTAGTAGCTCATTCTCATTATGAAAGAGTTCCTAATTATCGTGATTTGACTCCTCAAGACGAATGGGATTTACTAGAAAGAGGATTAAATCGTGTTACGGATACTTGTATTCCAGAACATGAAGCATTTCGTCGTTTACAAAAACATATTTTTAAAATATGGAAAGATGCTGACGACAAAGGCGAACGCTATTTTCCACATGAGTTTATGTACAAAATGTTGCTTTCAGGTGTTCTAGAAGAATATTATGAAATTGATTTAAAAGACAGTTGGATGTATGCTGCGGCAGAGAAAAATTTACCTATTATTGTACCAGGATGGGAAGATAGCACCATGGGAAATATTTTTGCCTCTTATGTTATCAAAGGAGAATTGAAAGCTTCGACGATGAAATCAGGTATTGAATATATGGTTTATTTGTCCGATTGGTATCCAAAAAACAGTGCTAATGGTGTTGGTTTTTTCCAAATTGGTGGCGGAATTGCAGGAGATTTTCCTATATGCGTTGTACCAATGTTATACCAAGATATGGAAATGCATGATATTCCTTTTTGGAGTTATTTTTGCCAGATTTCAGATTCTACAACCAGTTACGGTTCGTATTCTGGAGCAGTTCCAAATGAAAAAATTACTTGGGGAAAATTAGACATTAAAACACCTAAATTTATTATTGAATCGGATGCAACAATTGTGGCGCCACTTATTTTCGCTTATTTATTAGACCTATAGAACCTATTATATGAAAAGAGTAATTGTTGATTACGCAAAACTTACGCACGAAATTTTAAACCTTCTGGTCGAAAGATTTCCTGATGGCTATGATGATTCAAACATTATCCGTTTTAGAAATGCAAAAAATGAATTAATTGAAGCTGTAGAAGTAAAAACGGAAGACACTATTTATTTAGTAAAAGTGAGTACTAAACTTGCAGACAGAATTGAAAATTATGATGAAGATGATGAACTAGCAGATGAAATCGAACCAATTATCCCAATAAAAGGTCTTGATGATGATGAAGACGATAGCGATGATGATGACAGTCTTGATAAACCAGACTTCAAAGATGATGATTCTGAAGAAACAGACGACGACGATGAAGACGATGTTGATGATACTGACATTCCCGATGAAGAGGAGGACGAAGACTAAAAATAATTATTTTGAATATAAAAAAGGAACTCAATTGAGTTCCTTTTTTTATGAAATAGATTAAAACATTATAAATATCTTTCTTGAAAAATTTTTTGATGGTGTTTTTGATGTCCTATAATCAGAAATCCCAAAGCTCTTACTGAAACGTCATTGTCGGAAACAACTCCCATTTTAGTCAACTGCTCTTGAGAAAAACTTTTAAAAAGAAACAAGTTGGAATGTCTTACTGCTGAAAATTCTGTTAATAATTCTTGAATATTTCTATTATTTGCATTTGTGTTTTTTACAAATTCATTTTCCTCAAATCCAGGCAAAGGTGTTTTGTCATTTCTTGAAATTCGTAAAGCACGATAACTAAAAATTCTTTCGGCATCAATAATATGCTGAATAATATCTTTGATTGTCCACTTTCCTTCTGCATACCGATAATCAAATTTTTCCAAAGGTATATTTTGGACAAACTTGATAAAATCATGTAAACTAATTTCTAATTCTTCCAATAATTCTACATTTTCAATCGCTTTGATGTAGGTTGCATTGAATTTTGAATATTCATTTACGGGCAATTGATTGGAATTCATATCTATAATTATTTTAAAAATTTATCTTTGATTTATAATATCTATACCAAAATATTCTTAATTATAAATTCTTCTTTAAGCAGAGTTTCTACTAGCATTTGTATTCCCAAAAAGGGAACGAGTTACAATTTTCTCGTAGGTTTTTATCAAATTCAAATCAGGATTTTCTTCTTTGTTTAATTCGTTAATTTTCAACAAAGCATATTGTTGTATTGTTAACAATGGTAATACAATACGTTCTCTTATATCAATAGAAGCTTTACCATCAGGATAGTTTTCCATTAACTCTTTATGACCAGCAATTTTCAATAACAAGCGTTTTGTTTCTAAAAACTCATCATAAATAATTTGCCAAAAAGAACCAAATTCTGGATCGTTTTTCATGTAAGCCGTTAAAGGAAAAAATGATTTTGCCAAAGACATCATACTATTTTCCAAAAGCGTTTTAAAGAATAATGAATTGTTGTATAAATCCTGTACTTTTTCCCATTGCCCTTTATCTTCAAAATGTTTCAAAGCAGTTCCTACTCCGAAGAATCCTGGAACATTTTGCTTCAATTGACTCCATGAACCCACAAAAGGAATCGCTCTTAAATCTGCAAAATCCAAATGTTCTGATTTACTTCTTTTAGAAGGTCGGCTACCAATATTTGTTTTTGCATAATATTTCAAGGTGCTCATTTGCTCCAAATAAGGAATAAATTTAGGATGATTCTTGAAGCTTAAATATTTCTGATATCCTAGATCTGCTAATTGATCTAAAATTTCTTTTTCGTCAATTGTCAATTCATTTTTAGTTTTACCAAAAACTTGATTTGTAACTCCTGCACTTAGTAAGTTTTCTAAATTATGTCGGCAAGAATCCAAAGTTCCAAAATTAGAACTAATGGTTTGTCCTTGAACAGTCAACTGAATTTCTTTGTTTTCAATGTTTGGACCTAACGAAGCATAGAATTTATGTGTTTTACCTCCTCCACGAGCTGGTGGTCCTCCACGACCATCAAAGAAAATGGCACTTATTCCATACTTTCTAGAAATTTCTGTAAGTTCTTCTTTCGCTTTATAAATACTCCAGTTTGCCATTAAATAGCCACCATCTTTAGTACCATCCGAAAACCCTAACATTATAGTTTGTTTACTATTCCTGTTTTGCAAATGTTTTGCATAAGCAGGATTAGTATATAAGGTCTCCATAATTTGATGCGCATTTTGTAAATCATCCACTGATTCAAATAACGGAACGATATCAACAGATGGATTTTCCCAATTGTTTAAATGGAAAAGAGAAAATGTTTCCATTACATTAAGCGCACTTTCATTATTACTAATGATATAGCGATTAGCACCAAATTCACCATTGTTTTCCTGAATATGTTTGATAGCATGAATGGATTCAATCGTAGATTTAGTCATTTCATTATCAAAAACATTCGGATCTAAGTTTGCTTTAACAGAGGAAAGTACCTTAATTTTAGCTTCTTCTGATAATTCAAAATAATTTTTTGGAAAAACAGCTAAATTTGAGTTTACAAAATGTTCTACAACATCTTTAAAAACAGAATCATGAATTTTACTATTTTGACGAATATCTAAGGTTGCAAAATGAAAACCAAATAAATTAACTTTGATAAGTAGCGCTTCCAATTCATCTAAATATAAAGATTGATGACGCTCAATAATTATTGTTTTGATTTTATTTAACTGGGTTTTAAACTCACTTAAGGTAATATAAACTTCTCCTTTTGAGTAAAATATAGTTCTATATAATTTATGTTCCAACTCCGCTACCAAAACATCAACTTCAAAGAAAGTTAATTTTCGTTTTAAGTTTCTAATTTCGTTATAATAGCATTTCAATATCGAAAGTCTTAATCTATCAGCAACTTTTAAGGTAATTTCTGTTGTAACAAAAGGGTTTCCATCACGATCCCCACCAGGCCAAAAACCTAATTTTATCAATGGATTTACAATAGATTTTCCGTTAAAAATATTTTTTTCTAAATAATGAACCATTTCTCCCGAAGTTTCATAGAATACATTTTCGAGATACCATATTAAACTTACTGCTTCGTCAAATGGATTAGGCTTTTCATTTTGTATGAAAGGCGTTTTACCTAATTGAGCTAGTAATTGCTTGATTTCTAATAAGTTGTTTTTACGAATTGCATCAGTCAAATCATTGATAATTCCCAGAACTGGTCCTGGATAAAATTGTGTTGGATGTGCCGTTAAAACAGTTCTTACATTAAAATTTTCTAAGAAATCTATTAATTCTTCTTTTTTACCTTTAACATCTGATTTTTCTTTTATATCCCGAAGCGAACCAATTCCCTCCATATTATTTACTACAGGAAAAGAAGCATCTTCAATGGCGTCAAAAAGTACTATTTGACGTTCTATATATTGTATAAAACGAAACATCAAATCAATTTTTTCTGTTTCGGAAGCACTATGAAGGTATTTTTTAGCGTAGAAATCAACAATTTCTTTAGGCGTTTCTTGCTTTTTAAATCCATTTTCGCAAACATCTGAAAATAAAGGAAGTAAAACTCCAGTATTATCAATAGAATCAAAAGGTAATGTTATAAAAACACTATTGTAGATATAATATTTAGAAAGAACTTCTTGATTAAACCGTTCTAATTTTGGAAGCGTATACATAAATGGGGGTATTAATTTGGTTTTGTACTATTTTATCAAAAAAAAAACCTCAAGAATTCACTTGAGGTTAAATTATATAACTGTTTTCAAGTGAATTACATGTTCTTAAAAATCGTATGCATCAATCGCTTTTTGTCATTGATACTTTCTTCTAATGAAATCATAGTTTCGGTTCTATAAACCCCTTCTATATCATCAATCATGAAAATTACATCTTTTGCATGCTTTGTATCTTTCGCTCTAATTTTACAGAAAATATTAAATTTCCCAGTAGTTACTGAAGCTACGGTTACAAAAGGAATTTCGTTAATTCGTTGCAAAACAAATTTAGTCTGAGAGGTATTGTTTAGAAAAACACCCACATAAGCAATAAAAGAATACCCTAATTTATCATAATCAAGTACTAACGAAGAACCCATAATGATTCCAGCATCTTCCATTTTTTTTACTCTAACATGAACCGTTCCGGCAGAAATTAACAATTTTTTTGCGATATCCGTGAATGGAATTCTTGTATTATCAATCAACATATCCAAAATCTGGTGATCTACTTCATCTAAACGAAACTTACTCATAATTCAATAAATTAATATTAATAGTTGCAATTATAAAAAAGGAATAGTAATTCTAATTTGACATCAAGCCGTCAACAAACTTTATATTGTTTTCTAAATGAAAATCAGCTTTTTGATTTAAATTAGGTATATTGTTCAAATCATCTTTATAATTAGCGCCTTGCGCATCATATTCGAAATGTCCAAAAAAACCATCTAACTCACCTATTTTAACAATATAAGCATTAAAACAAATCTGACCGTCAATTAATTCTTCTTTATATTGAGCAGCAAAATTCGTGATTATTTCAATACCATCATAATTTATTTTGATATTTTTAAATATAAAATCATAAAAAACAACTTTATTTTGAGAAATACTCAAATAATTATCGATTTTACTGTCAACTATATCGTTTTCGGAAATAATAGTAAAACTTGTAACTAATGAAACAAAGACATATTTTCTTGTTTCTTCCCTTAAATAATCACCTTGAAAATGTCCTGCCTCGAACAACACTGTTGGAACACCCATATATTGAAAAGTATCTCCAATACAATTAATATTGAAAGAATCATCAAAACGCCCCACCTGATTCGGAATATATCCTTGTAAAACGGCGTTTATTCCCGCTATTAAATTGATAGCTTTTAATCTTGTTTCATTTACCTCTCGTTCTTCATTATATGAAGGCGCTAAAAACGACATTGTTGCTGGTTTGCCTGTATCTGCTACACCAAAAATAGTTCTTTGATCATGTAGATTATAACAAAAATTAGGTTGAATACTTTCGAATTGCGCTCTCAAAATTTTACTTTCGGGCTGCGTCAGGTCTTGTGAATCCCGATTCAAATCAATTTCATTAGCATTTACTCTCGTATATAACTTTGCACCATCCGGATTTAACATCGGAATGCAATAAAAAGTGAATGTTTTTAGGAAATTTTGAGCTAAAGCAGAATTACTATTTAAGAGATTTATAAAATCAAAAAGTCCTTTAGTAGTTGTACTTTCATTTCCATGCATTTGGGACCAAAGCAATATTTTAGTATTACCACTTCCAATTTGATATAAATATATAGGTTTATCGAGTACCGATTTTCCAATTATTTTTAATTCATTATTGGTATTTAATGTTTTTAATAAAGGCTCAATTTCATCTAAAGTGATATAACGCCCATGTAACGATTGTTCTTTATATTGATCGAATAAATCTACCAAATCCATACTATTTTATTTAGTTTACAAAAGTAAACAACTTTTAATTTACATTTGTAAACCGCCTCAATGACGAATATTATATAAATGTAAACAATGAATAGGGTCTAACACTATCCGTCTTTTATACTATAATTGACAATTGTATTTTGCCTCATATAAATTAACTAAATTATTTAATATCAGTAATTTATAATTATTTATATAAAGTTAAACTACTAGTTATTATTGTCTTTATTCTAGATTTACACTTGTAATTTAGGTAGTTTCATTCTTTTTAATTACATTTGTAAACAGTTAAAATTAATTTACAATTTACAATGGTAAACACAGATGATTTCATAAAAAGATTAGAAATACTTTTAGATTATTACTCTTTAAGTGCTTCTGTATTTGCTGATAAAATTGGAGTTCAGCGTTCTAGTTTATCCCACCTCCTTTCAGGAAGAAACAAACCAAGCTTGGATTTTATTTTGAAAATAATTGAAGTTTTTCCTGATGTAGATTTGTATTGGATCTTAAATGGCAAGGGTACTTTTCCAAAATCAGAAGTAAAAATTGTAAACGATAAAGAATCTCCTAATCCCTTAATTACTATTGGAAGCATTGAAAATAAAATGGAAGAAGCTCCAAATCTATTTTCAGAGAAAAGTTTTGCTCCCAAAAAAGAGCTAGAAGAAAATTTTATAAATAATTTTCCAAATACCCAAACCTCCCCTGTTCAGAAAAACGAGTTAGAAATTGATAGAATTGTGGTTTTTTATAAAAATGGGACTTTTAAAAATTATGTATCCCAATAATTATTTTTCAGGTGTAAAAGTGTATTCTGGAACTTTTCCTATAATTCCATCAAAATGATTTAATAAAATAGGTAGATCATTTTCATAATTTCGAGTAGGCAAAAATGGTTTTCCAATTTTAACCGTTTTATTTCCAAAACCAAATGCAACTGTAATTATTGGCACATTTGCTTTTAAAGCGATATAATAAAATCCAGATTTAAGTTGGGCAACTTTTTTTCTGGTTCCTTCAGGAGAAATTGCAAGTCGAAACTCCTTATGCTTTTCAAATATTGTTGCAATTGAATCTACTTTATTTAGGTTTCCAGTTCTATCTATTGGAGCGCCACCCATCCAACGAAAATAATATCCAAAAGGAAAAATAAACAATTCTTTTTTTCCAATGAAATTCATTTCTAGACCCGTTATTCCCCTGGTAAATATTCCTAAATAAAAATCATGCCAACTCGTATGAGGCATTACCATCAGGACACATTTTTTGATGTTTTCATCAATAGCGCCTTCGATTTTCCAACCCATTACTTTAAAAAAAATAAACTTATATATACCCCTTTTCATTTGGAAACAATTTTAAGTAAAATTAGTATTAATCTATTATTTTTGGTGAAAATTATATTAAATGTTCAAAAAACTATTCAGTTATATTATTCCTCTCAATATATACAAACAAACATCTTCAATTAGTCAAACTCTTGAAGTTACTTGGACTAATGGTCAATTAGTCTTAGACAGTAATAATACAAATTATTCTTATGGTAGTTTACAACGAATTTTACTAAAAGGATTAAAATTTATTGGTTTCGAAAAAATTCGGAATATGAAAAAAATTCTTGTTCTGGGAGTTGCTGGAGGAAGTGTCATAAAAACATTAGTCGATGAAATTAGATATGAAGGAGACATCATAGGAGTAGAAATTGACAAAGCCGTAATCGAAATTGCAAATGAGTATTTTCAACTTAACAAAATTCAAAACTTAAAAATAATAATCGAAGATGCCTTTGAATTTGTAATGAATACTGATACTAAATTCGATTTAATCATAATAGATATTTTTCAGGATACAAAAATGCCAGATTTTCTATTTGATGAAAAATTTATTCATAGAATTTGTCATTTATTAAATTCAAAAGGGTACATAATTTTCAATACTATGATTCTAAATAAGAATCAACGAAAACTAAATCTAGATTATACCAAAAGCTTTGATTCTAAAACATATACGGTTACAATATTGAATAAAATGGAAGGAACTAACGAGTTGATAATTGTTGAAAATAAATTATAAAACATTAATTTTCATTTAATTAACTAATAAATCCGTAACTTAGAGAAGTTATTTACCTATCTAATTATATGAAATCAATTCTGAAAAAACTGTTGTTGGGAAATGTATCAAAGACTGAAAAATCAGATTGTAATCCCTTACAAAAACGCATCCAAAATATAAATGCAATTTGGAATAATGACCATCAAGATGATAATGGAATTGAAAAAATAGTTCGCCTATTTCTTTCCTCTTCTCAATTACTTTTTCCGGGTGTTTATATTAAGTATTTGGCTAGTTTGAAAGGAAATGAATACCGAGATTTAGTTTTAGATTTTTATATTTTGATCAAAGTAAGTTTTCCTATATTGATTTTAATTTATCATTGGCAAAGCGTTCCTTTTGTTATTTGGATAATGATATACGTTTTATTGGAAACCGTCTTGTATATCCCCACCTTGATTTTTGCTTCCGATTTATTTTCAAAACCACGTTCCTACAAGCGGTCTATGCTTCTACTTTTTCTTAATTATTTAGAAATTGTATTTGCTTTTGCGGTATTATATTCCTGCGATAGCTATTTAAATAAACCCCTAGTAAATTGGTTTGACGCGGTTTATTTTAGCATAATTACTTCATCGTCAATAGGATATGGAGATTATTATCCAATAACTCCAATAGGAAAAATGTTAGTAAGTTTACAAGCTTTACTTTTCTTATTCTTTGTTGTATTGTTTTTAAATTTTTTCTCCACCAAAATAAAAGCAAAAGGATATTTTGAACATGAAAATGAAGAATGATTTACAACATCTTTCTTGCTTTTTCAAGATCTTCAAAAGTATCAATTCCAATGCTTTTTTCTGATGTTTCTATCATTTTGATTCGTTTTCCAAATTCTAGATACCTTAATTGTTCTAGTTTTTCGGATGCTTCCAATGATTTCATTGGTAAACTATAAAAATCTAATAGCGCTTGTTTTCTATATGCATAAATTCCGATGTGTTGCATATATCGAACGCCTACATTTTTTTCTCTTGGATAAGGAATTACAGAACGCGAAAAATATAAAGCAAAACCGATTTGATCCACAACCACTTTCACATTATTGGGATTATTAATTTCATCTTCCTCTGTGATTTCACACATTAAAGAAGCTAAATCTACCTTATTTTCAGTGTCATTCTTGTAAACTTCAATCAGTTTTTTCAAGGCATTTGTATTTATAAAAGGTTCGTCCCCCTGAACATTTACAACAATATCTACATCAAGATTTTCAACCGCTTCGGCAATTCTATCACTTCCAGATTCGTGTTCCTTGATACTCATGATGGCCTTACCTCCATTAGAAACTATTTCGTCAAAAATTAAATGGGAATCCGTTACCACAAAAACATCATCAAAAAGATTGGAGTGTTGCGCGGCTTCATAAGTTCGTAAAATCACGGTTTTTCCTCCCAAATCTTGCATCAATTTTGCAGGAAATCGAGTTGAAGCATAACGTGCGGGAATGACTGCTATTATTTTCATTTTATATTTTTAATTGCCTAATACTGCAAATTTAATTATTCTTAATTTGATACTGTAGATTTACAATTTAATTTCGAACAAACAAGCAGGCGTATTATGATAATGATCTGGTAATCCTTTTGTATCAGTCAAATCAAACATTCCTAAGAAATCAAATCCAGCATTGGTGTAATGCTCAATTAGTTTTTTGTTATCTCCTAAAGTATCCAATCGAACAAAATCTTTTTCACAATTTTTGGCATATATTTTTGCCCAATTTACAATAATTGAAACAAAATTATGGCCTCTAAAATTCGGATTAGTCGCTATTCGATGAATATAAATGGCTGCGTCGTCCTTTTGTTTTTCCCAAATTTGCTCGTCGCTAAAAGTGGTTGCCCAAACACAGGCAATCTCACCGTCAATAATTAATTTCCATTGTCGATTTTCTGCGATTTCAGTTTCAACCAATTCTTTTTCAAAATCAGGCCAAACTACTACTATTTTCTTTGTTTTCTGATATTCTGAGGCTATTTTATAAAGTCTGAAAATTTCCGCTTGATCGTTTTGGGTAGAATTCTCTATCTGCATATATTTCTGTTTATAGTAAAATGTAAATCTCTAAAAATTATTCGAAAGTAACAAATAACATAAAAGTCATTTAAGTTTTTCATTGAATATAAATGAAGCTAAAACTTAAATAACTTATATGGTTTAAAAAGTATTATTTTCAGAAAGTATTACATTTTAAAATTTCGCAATCGCAACGAATTCATAATCACCGAAACCGAGCTAAAACTCATCGCAGCAGCTGCAATCATAGGCGATAACAATATTCCGAAAACGGGATATAAAACGCCTGCAGCAACCGAAATCCCAAATATATTATAGATAAACGCAAAAAACAAGTTCTGTTTGATGTTTCGCATTACGGCATGACTCAAGTTTTTGGCTTTTACAATCCCTTGCAAATCGCCTTTTACCAATGTTATTTTAGCACTTTCTATAGCCACATCCGTTCCTGTTCCCATGGCAATTCCGATGTCGGCTTGCGCCAAAGCGGGAGCGTCGTTGATTCCGTCGCCTGCCATAGCTACAATTTTTCCTTCGGCTTGCAAGCGTTTTATTTCCTTGAGTTTATCTTCGGGCAAACAATTGGCAATAAAACCAGTCAAATGCAAAGCATCAGCAACTGCTTTTGCTGTGTTTTCGTTATCGCCGGTAATCATAATCACTTCAATTCCTTGACGCATTAATTCTTGGATTGCTGCTGCGCTAGTCGGTTTTATCGCATCAGAAATCGATACAAAACCAAGCACGATTCCGTCAACAGAAATATGCGAAACTGTTTTCCCTAGTTTTTGTTCGGCACTGATTTTGTTTTCAAAATCTTCTGAAACGCGCGCTCCTACTTGCTCCATCAGTTTTTTATTTCCCAAAGCCACTTTTTTATTCGCCACCGTTCCCATAACTCCTTTACCAGAAATAGCTTCGAAATCTAGCACTTCTACCAAAGAAATGTTTTTTGATTTGGCTTCTTTTACAACGGCTTCCGCCAAAGGATGCTCGCTATATTGATTCAAGGAAGCGATGAATTGCAACAAATTTTCTGCTTCATTAGCTACCGAATAGACTTGTTCTACCGATGGTTTTCCCTCCGTAATGGTTCCTGTTTTATCGGTGATAAGGACATTTACTTTGTTCATATTTTCCAAAGCTTCGGCGTTTTTTATCAAAACGCCCGATTGCGCCCCTTTCCCTACTCCAACCATAACCGACATGGGCGTGGCCAATCCCAAAGCGCAGGGACAAGCAATAATCAAAACCGCAACAGCATTGATAAAACCATAGATTACAGCATTTTCTTCGGGACCAAATTTTGACCAAACTATAAAGGTCAATGCGGAAATAATAACTACAATAGGCACAAAATATTTGGCAATGCTATCGGCTAATTTCTGAATGGGCGCTCTCGAACGGCTGGCATCATTCACCATTTGTACAATTTGCGAAAGCACCGTTTCCGACCCAATTTTTTCGGCAACCATAACAAAGGATTTATTGCCGTTGATGGTACCTGCAATAACGGCATCGCCCACGGTTTTATCAACAGGAATAGGTTCTCCCGAAATCATGGCTTCGTCTATGGAACTTTCGCCAGAAGTGATTTTGCCATCTACGGGGATTTTTTCACCTGGTTTCACCCGCAATAAATCGCCTTTTTTAATATCATGAATCGAAATCACTTTATCCACTCCATCAAGTACCAAAGTAGCTTCGGTTGGGGCGAGTTTCAAGAGTTCTTTTATAGCCGAATTGGTTTGGTTGTGCGCTTTGGCTTCCATTAATTGTCCCAATAAAACCAAGGTCAATATCACCGCCGTAGCT
>Ga0114958_10002860_pt1 | contig 12633 bp, 9 predicted proteins | sample C_130208_EF_Meta_FD_89577 | JGI IMG/M metagenome (GOLD analysis project Ga0114958, IMG submission 89577) | Freshwater microbial communities from Lake Croche, Canada to study carbon cycling - C_130208_EF_MetaG | ecosystem: Environmental > Aquatic > Freshwater > Lake | place: Lake Croche, Canada... | reverse complement strand
TTTGGTAGCGGTTATTGCACTTGCATTGGTCGTTTTTAAAGAGGAGCTCTCTGAGGCATACCAGCATATCGTCCTATCAATTCGTAAATTATTTAACCTTGATACATGGGATTTAACAAATTCAGCCGGCTCAGAAATTACGGAAGAAGGAACGTTAAAACCAAATACCCCCTCTAATTCGCGAGATGCACCTGGGTTTGATGGAGTTGAAACCGATCTTGATCGTTCATACAAGAAAAAGCAAGATGAGAAAAGTATAGTAAATAAATTGCTACCTTTTGGAACAAAGGAAGTCTTTAACGTAAGTTCCAATGAGTATAACTATTACGACGCTGAGCCCTTGTGCCAGGCCCTAGGAGCTGAACTCGCAAATTATGATCAGGTTAAAGATGCCTGGCAACACGGGGCCGATTGGTGCAATTATGGCTGGGTAAAGGGACAAGTTGCTATTTATCCCACACAGAAGTCTACATGGGAGAAGATTCAGAATGGACCTAGTGACGAGAAGAATGCGTGTGGACAGCCTGGTGTAAATGGAGGGTATTTTGACAATCCTGAAATGCGATTTGGTGTGAACTGCTATGGTGTAAAGCCTGCACAGTCGGCAAATGATGAGAAACTATTAATGGAATATGGGACGATTCCAAAGACGGTGGCTGCTCTGAAAGTTGATCAGAAGATCCAGGATATCAAGGAAAATATAGATATGCTTGGGGTGCTACCGTTTAATGGTAGTAAGTGGTCATCTTAGGGGGACAACGATAACCCACCCCTTTGGGGTGGGTTATCCCTCCCCCTCGCCCCCTGTCATAGGGAATTGTGAATAGTTCTAGAAACAGCCTAAGGATAGGAATTAAAGTCCTATAGAAAATCACTCTCGAATGAAACGCTATGGAACTGTTTATGGAGGATGGAATCTACCGAACTCGGTTAAATTAAATAGTGATAGTATTGTTTATTCAGCCGGTGTTGGTGAGGATATCTCGTTCGACCTATTACTAAATGTTGAATCTAACGCTAACATATTTCTTATAGACCCTACAAAACGTGCTTCAATACACTATGATGAAGTTAAACGTTACTATGAAACGGGCAATCCAGTGTTTAGTGGAGATATACAACGAGATTATATTATGAATATAAAGAATTGTAAACCTAATTTTGACAAATTTAATTTTATCAATATAGGTCTATGGTCTAAGAGAGATACTCTGAAATTTTACAAACCAGTAAATGAAAAATACGTATCACATACACTTATTGCAAATATGTATTCTGATAATTATGAATTTGTGGAAGTTGATTCTATCAAAAATATCATGTCTGATATGGGCCATACCCATATCGATTGTTTAAAGCTTGATATTGAAGGGTCTGAAATTGCTGTACTCAAACAGATGCTTGTTGATAAAATATTTCCAACGATTCTATGTGTGGAATTCGATCTACGATTGAAAAACATTGACCATAATAATGATACAGGCGCGATAATTAATGAAATTATCAAGGCTGGATATAAAATGATAGATAATGATAGGTGGAACTGTACATTTCTTAAAATCTAAAGTCACTCACAATTCCCTAGGGTCATTCACAATTCCCTAGGACAGGGGGCGAGGGGGAGGGATAACTCGCCCCAAAGGGGTGAGTTATCGTTGTCCCCCTAAGGGGGCGAGGGGGAGGGATAACCCACCCCAAAGGGGTGGGTTATCGTTGTCCCCCTATTTACGTATGCCTCCATATCCCCCAAATTCACTAGCATCATGTAAATATGTATCAACCGCTCTGCTTGTCTGTCGCGCGTGGTAATCGTGCGAATCGAGCTCATTATCATCGGCCAATAGCTCATTAAGAATCTCTGTTTGAGGTGATTTAGACAAATCTAAATGATCCCAAACAAACGCCTGAATATCTAGGCGCCGATCAATTCCACGGAACGTATTCAAATTGAAATCAGAATATCCCCCCCACCAGTTCCAGAAATGCGCCCACGAGTTATCATCAACAATATGATGATAATGATCCTTCTCCTCTTGTGAATACTCATCATTAATAAAGTCGTAATAGTACTTCCATTCACTTGCCATGTGCGAGAGGTCTTTATTATTATATAGACCACTCGCAACACAGTTCTTAAAATCATTCATACTCGTACCTATAACATATCCCTGAGCATTCAGCCAGGGTACTAATCCCTTATAGACAAAATCGTAGATGCTCTTCTTTCTTGTAGAGATGGATCCATTGTTTGCAAGAACCATTTCATCTAGCCATTGTTGAAAAGGATCAGTCGGCATTCTATAGAGTTTTTACGGTGTTCTACATATATATATTGAGATAGCTTTAGACTCATGACATCTGGCGCTTGAGTTTCAGCAGAGTTTCAAACCGCCGATGGGATTTAATGAATTTCAAAATATCGCCAGTTTCATCCCTATTTTGAACAGTGGCCGGTCGTATACGATAGTATTCATGTAGGATTTCCTCTAAGAGTTTGAATGTAAGAGGTTGTGAGTGCTTTTCATCATTCACAACGATGCGCCCCCCTCCAATTTGTATAATGGCTTTTGGGTAATTCGACATTTTCAATTGCCGAAGAATCTCTGTTTCATATTTCTGGCGAGTAACTCTGGCCGACTGTACCTCCTTATTTAACCTTTCTACTGTCGTGTCCTGTTCTACCCAACCTCGCACAAGATTACCAAGATCGACCATGTTTAATGCAGGAACAATAGGATTCATTCTTTTTATGATGGAGATATGCTAGGTGTATGTATTGAGCGCACTGAAAATATTATAACTCCAAGCGTAATTAAAACAGAGAGCAGAAGCAATGCAAACATTATACATATTAAAATGATGTATGGAAATATCCGGGTTAGAACATGAGTAAGGATAGGATCTATTATTTTTGAGCGGACAGATACTTGCACAGTTTCCCTTTCTAAATATTGAATAATTTTTTGTATGATTGATTCCGTCCATTTATTGCTATCGCTTGAGTCTTTCATTGCTATTTTTGAAATGCAAAGTTAAGGGTTTTCCTTACCGCACTGAGCCCTAAGCTTTTGCCTAAAGTATGAATTCCTTAATGACATAGAGATGGATTTCGCAAGTCCAGAAAAGAATTCAGATGGCTCATATATAATACATATTTCTGCATCAAATAATTTACAGCTCGAATACATTTCGAGTGAATCCGGGCAACATACAACACCTCCGTACGACTCTAGAGATTTGAAAATTTATATAGGGCAAATTTCGGAATTGTATGAATCCTATTCGACAAAATGGTTCTCCAAACAAGTGTTTCCAACAGTCTTTTTATCGCGAGTAAATCACAATTGGAATACGGAAGGGCACCCTCCTTACACAGGGGCGTTTAAGGATTTCAAGTCAATCACAGTTTTTCAAGAGTGGAGCCCGGAACAACTACTTGTCACAGCGCGAGCATTTACGATACAGTGGAAATTGGTAAATGTTTTTTACAAAATTCCAGAGTCGAAGACAAACTCGTCCTCCGGACCACTCGAAGTCAGCTACGAACAGATTCCGCTAAATTCTAATAATCCTACTGTCATTCTGAAAACAACTCTCCGAACAAGAGCGCTTAAGAAGGTCCGTGAAGCTCGTCTCTTAGCTGCCGTATCAAAAGCTCGTTCTGATAATTTAGTACAACGCTATTATGAAAAATACGGAACCTTAGAGGTCAACGATTCTGGCTCAGTGCTTTCGTCTGATTCCGAGTAATGTGGGAGGACCAAAGTCCGAAGGCCAAAAGCTCTATTTGAATAAAAATATACGCTCGCACTTATACAGAAGCAACTATGGCCGCCAACAGAGGATTCCAACCCGTTCTGATTTTAGCTGCGCTTGCAGTATCTGTAGTAGCCGTGGCATATCTCCAACCGTCATTATTTGCTGGGCGCGAAGGGTTCCAGTCGACACTTTCTGCTGCCTCTACAAGCTCGGCACCGGCAGGAATGAATGCTACTCCTGGCCCGACTCGTGAGAGCTCTGTTAAGAATGCCCCCGATGTAGCACCTACACCAGCCTCTGGCCCTGCCGATTTTGGCAGTGCCGAGTCCCCTTCTGGATGCTACCCTCGTGACCAGCTCACGCCGAGTGAGCTCCTTCCCAAGGATCCTAATAGCACATGGGCACAGCAAAATCCTATGGGCACTGGCAGTCTCAAGGGGAAGAATTTCCTCTCTGCTGGGGCACTCATAGGCATAAACACGGTTGGCCAGAGTCTCCGGAACGCCAACTACCAGTTGCGCAGTGAGCCGGCGAACCCCCAAGTCCCTGTAACGGTGTTCAATGTTCCCACGATCGAGCCTGACGTTAACCGTCGCTCCCTCGAGATCAGTTAAATGCTATTACTTGACGGTAACCCCACCACAACACTAAATATGTTCTTAACACATTTAGAGTTGCTGTTTCTAACCATAATCCAGATATGTCCGATATAGTGGCATCATTGCAACATGCGCTACAACAAACAAAAAACTTTTTCCATTTTGGAAATTATCCGTTGGTAGATGTGAAAAGTTCTGTTGACGGCAAGACCTATAAGGTCCGTGATATGGCTGATAAACAGTCGGCAGCCGATTTAATGGCACACACCCGTCTTAATATGAAAAAGCTGAAAATGCATTTGGAGGCGAAATTCCCAGACAAGCCACAAGTAAAACAGTTAACCCGCAATTTCGACGCCGAGGCTCATCGCCTTGGAGAGTCGACGCCTGACGACGAATTCACGAGTTACAGTGTAAACAAGGGTGAATCTGTCCACTTTTGCCTCCGACAGCGTGAAGGAGAAAACGAATCCCTTGTGAATAACAATATTATTATGTTTGTTGCGATCCATGAAATGGGTCATATCATAACACAGACGGTGGGCCATGGCCCAGATTTCTGGAATAACTTCGCATGGCTTTTACAGGAGGCCGAGAAGATTGGTATTTATAAACCAGAGAACTTCGCGGCACACCCTGTTTCCTATTGTGGGATGAAAATAACCGATCAGCCGACATATGATCCTTCAAAAGACGGCACTGATTTTAGTGTGGGCTCTGTAAACAAATAGCTAATCCCCGCTATCAAATAGATGGCGACAGTCGATGATATCGATAAAAAAGATATTCAATCATTCATTGAATCTCTTTTGGATCCAAAACCATTAGATTCAATTGAAACATTGAAGGAACTCAAAGTACTTCTCTATGAATCCGAGACTGCTCCTCCCCGAGAACTTCCACCGATCCGTTCCATGTACCCTTTCATGACAGTTTTAGATCTGAAATTGGCGATTTATGATATGCTTAAAATGGATGATAGGGCCCTCCCTGACTTCATGTTCATAGGTAAATTAAATGTGGTAGGCAAGCGCATTTTGCCGATCGAATACACCTGGTCGATTCCTCAAACACCAATGAGCAAAGTGTCGCTGTATCTACCGTTTAGTTTAGCTGCGGGAAAGCGCCAAGTTGACGAGCGTTTTGTGGAATCATCAGGAGCGAGACAGCAAGTTGGCAGGACGGAGCTCGATCGCGTGACGCTGGAGGATAAGTATATCGGCTCTGATATTCCTGTTCTTCATGTCTATTTGTATTCGGCCGTGGAACAGGCTGTAAAAGGCCCACGTCCTATCAGCGAGCATGACTGGAATGGTCGTTTATACCCCTATTTTCCAGTATTATCGGTTGGCAATGATAAGCCGACCGATCAACAACGCAAGACGGCCAGAATCTTGCTAAAAGGATTCCTGAGAAAACGGCAATTTCTTATGAAACTGAACGCCATTATGACAGGTGGTGATCCTATATATTACGTATCACTAAAGTCGATTATTTCGCTACTTCTGACTTTCCCAACTCCTGCAGTAATTCCTGGGATTGAAAAAGTGTTTTACACTATTCCTGTGAATGATCGCCGACCATACATGAGACTTCTGCCGGTCGAGGGTGACGCTATTAGTAAAGTACATATGATAGCCGATGGGAGTGATCGGCCGAATATTGAAGATCCGAGTCTTTTGTATCAGTGGTCCCAGGAACGGAACCCTACGCCAGAGCGCGATTTTGCGATCGTGAAAATATTGATACGAAAGGCTGTAGGGAATGTGAAACCAATATACGTTACTATGCGGTTGTATGATGACGGGACGTCCGATATAACGATTGAGCCGTCGAAGGGCGAGGCCAAACTCGATCCTGATATTGATTTGGAGGGATTGCCAGTTGGAATCGCTGCGGCACTACAGGGGTTTACATACATAAAACAGAATCCGATTTTGTCGTCTGGTCGATTTGTATTTGATATTAACTTGAAGGATGTTGTTCTCACGAAGTATACGACAGAATCGTTGCGTTCAAAACTCCCTCTGTTTTCGGCAATATTTCAGGAAATTGCGCCGATTCCTGGGGAAAATCCGACTATAATGTTGCGGTACAAACTAGTTACGAACTTTTATAGAGAGGACCGGATCCAGGCGTTTATAACCCAGATTCAGAGTCGTAAGTCGTCGAAGGGGGAGTCGTATTTGGCTGATTTGCCTGATTTAGTGGCTGAGGAATTTCAATTGTCGAAGGATAAGGCGAGAAAGTATGTTGAAAAGAAACTACAGGGGGCGAGCGATATTATTGTAACGAATCTGGAGCCGAGAGACTATTCGTTATATAATAATCCTGGCATTGATATTGCAGTTTTTGCCGAGAAACATCCGATATATACCTTTAAAGTCTACAGCGTGAACTCGTATATGAATTTACAGCGGATTATGACGTTTTTATCACTATTGATGAGTATTCCTGAAAGGGATTTACAGATTCCTGTGGAACATGTGGAGGAGCTGAAGAGTGCTGAGAGGTTGTCGGCTGAGACAGAAAATGGTTTTCAAAATGTTGAGGAAGCTGAGGAGGCTGAAGAAGCTCCTGTGGAAGCTCCTCTCGAGGCTCCTGTTGAAGCTCCTGTTGAAGCTCCTGTGGAAGCCGAGGAAGGGTTTGAGAATGTCCCTGAAGAGGGGTTTGAGAACGTTTTTGAAAATGTCCCTGAAGAGGGGTTAGCGGGGAACGAAGCTCTCCCTGAGGAAGGGGCAAGGGGGAGCGAAGCTCTCCCTGAGGGGGCAGGGGGGGAGGAACGCCCCCCCCCTGACGAACTACCTGATTATCTTTTGAATTTTGCAAACGAAGAGCTGACACTAGAAGAAGCTCACGCGATGGAAGAGGCAGCCGAAGCAACAGCGGTAGAGGGTGAGGCAATTCCAGAAGGATTAACTGATCAAGCCCCTGAAGTAGCCAGGAATTCTAGAGCGGTGTTGCACGATTTTAAAGAGGATGTTGAGGAAACAACTCGTGCTAGTCTAGCGGGACCAGAGCCTGTAAAGAAATTCAAAATAAAAGCAAGAGCTCCTGAGGCTCCTGAAGCTCCTGAAGCTCCAGCTCCCGCTGCTGCTCCTGCCACCGCTGCCCCTATAGATGATCCATCAAAACGTGAAAAGGGTCTCGAAAAATACTTTTCAGATCGCCTCAAAGAAGCCGATGCGCGCCTCTTCGAGTTCAAACAAACAGATGGTTCAGCAAAGACAAAATATGTTGTACAATGTGCCTCGAATTTAATGAGACAACCCGCTGTCTTAAATGAAGCCGAGTTTCAGCGTATGCGTGATGTTTATAAGGATGTCCTCGACACGGGTGAAATAACTTTTTTCCTATTCCCGTTGGATAAAGATAAGAAAAAGTCACCATACAATCCTGATCCGAAAAGGGAGAATTATTCGATCATGAAATTCGGATCTTCTCCAAAGAATCAGAATTACTACATCTGCTGTAAGTTTTTCTGTATACGCGATGTTATAATGGTCCGCGAAAAGGAACTGCTCGGCACGAAATTACGACGACCTGTCAAGCGCGCCGATGGAACAATGCGAACTACAAAAGAGCCTAACACCTGCCCCTTTTGTGAAGGTCTCGTCGTAAAAAACAAGCGCTTTCCTGGAACAAACGAAGTTGTCCTTGAGCGCAAACCGAATACTGGATCTGGCCGTCATCTCAGTATTCGATTTCTAAAAAAGACGAATCATCCAGAGGGATTCTATCTCCCCTGTTGTTTTTTGGAGGATCAGCCAATTCGTATTGGGCAACACCCTGCGTTTCCCGAACCATCCCAGGATTTGTATACTTCCCTTGCTGCTCCTGAAATTCAAGATGAAGGGGGTGAAGGGGATGAAGAATATCAAGGGCCACCAGAAGAATCAGAGGATGTCAGTGAATTGGATAAAATTATGGTGTCTTACGAAGGGACTCTCCTCACTGCTCGTACAGCATCTATCGTTGGTTCCGAGAAATTGCCCCTCGATCCCGCAATGAAAATGATCCGTAAAAAGCGACGTGATAAGAAAACAGGTCTTCTTATTGATGACTCTGAAGATGAAATGGAAGATGGAGTCCCTAAACCTCCGAAAATTTCGCCCCCGCAAATTGGACTCCTTCCTCCACAACTCAATGAATACTTCTCACAACAAACCACGGATATTGTGAGTCGTACGTTCAATCCTCAAAAACTCAATCCGAATTCACGGGGATTTATTCGCATCGGCGTACAAAATGGAACACGATATCGTAACGACTCTTTTTTGGCTGCCATCGCCATCTACTTTTTTAAAATGAATAGTGTGAAAGAATTCAAGGATGAATTATATAATTTTATCCAGCCTCGTGTGTTCCTATCGCTGAACTACGGAAACTTAGCCCTAGAAATGTATGATCCTATGTGGATTCCTAAAACAATCTATGAAAACCCTCGTGGTGTAAAAGCCACGCGTGAACAGGTGAAGAACTGGGCATACACCTATTTGCGAATTAAAAGACTCACGCAACGCAATTACGATCTCGTCTATCGCGCCTATCTTTCGTTTGATCGCTTTCGGTGGTGGCTGATGTCGGATAAGACACGAAAAGAGTATCGGCATTTTGAACATTTCCTGTCCCTCCCTGGAATCATGGCAATTGGGGGTCGAAGTTATGCGAGAGATAGTTCAAAGATTCCTGAACGGCGTCGACCTGGAGTGATTTTCATTGTTCTCGAAATCACGTCCACGAACGAACTAAAGGTTCGGTGTCCCTCGTATCCAACACAAAACGAGGTCCTCGCAACGTCCGATATCGGATTTCTCTTTCACCATTACACAGGCATTTGGGAACCAATATTCTACTACGATAATAAGGCGCTGATTGATGGAGAGCTCAATCAATCGTATTTGACCTTTTCAGGATATCGCGAGGACGGTCTAACGGAGGAAAAGTTTCCTCCTATAATTCGTAAGCGAATTGATGAATTCCGCTCACAATGCTCGTCTATCACAGGTGGTCTCGGAATTTACACGAGCTCATCTGGGATCAAATCGACACGTATTGCCCCTCTCACGAGCATGAAGAAAATGTTAACATCGTCAGAAGAAGTGCAACTATATGGTTTCATACGTGATTCATACAATCATTTGGCTGCCCTGGTCTTCAAACTAGAGAGCTCGGGTCTTATTGCTGTACCCGTTATTGACGATGGTCTCAGTTTCATTGATCTCGAGTACAAACTAATAATGGACTGGGATGATTACGAGCCGGCACCGATCGAGCAAGTCTGTGCGTTCTATAAAAAATACGTGGAGCCTCTTTTCCCGCATTTATATACGGTACGAACTGCGATTAAGAACAAGGCTACACAACGTATAGAGGCTATTCAACTCTCGAACGGTCTCTATGTGCCTGTGGCTCCCGTAGCAGATGCCCCAAGCCTTGTGTTCCCTGATAGTGAATCACCGAGATTGATTGACGAGATGGAGTGGTCTATCAATCGAAAAATTGTCACGGACTCTGTTTCGACTCCTGAACAATTGGATAAGACTTCGAGACTACGCTTGAAAGAATTTAACGAGAGTTTCGAGTACCTGCGAATTACATTTTCAAATTGGTTGAATTCTCGGGAGGAGGGGAGTGATTTCAGAAATGAATTGGAGGAGATAATTTTCTCGCGAGACTATCTTCTCTTCGAAAAACGGAAGCGTCTTGAAATTAAATTGGGACCTGTAATTGAAAAATGGATTGCCGAAAGCGATGAGGCGGCTCCGAGACAGATCAGTATTTTCAGAAAAGATTGTTCCCTGTTGGGCGAGTCGGATTGTACAGGAATGTGTAGCTGGAAAAGCATGGCAGAAGAGGGATCGACTGGGAAATGTTTAATTCACGTGGCCAAGAAGTCGCCCAATTCTACCACGACCAAGGAAGGTATTGAGACGGTTCATGCCCCTGGTGGTGAAATTCTTCTTCGTCGTCTTATCGAGGAGCTTTTGCGATTTGGGAATCGTCGTAAGCAACTTTTCAATAAAACCGTGTCTGAGATTGCCACGCTGGACGGGCCAATACGCGACAAGGATCAATATATTATTCCTGAGAAGTCCTATGTCTGGACGGAAATGTTGCGCCTCGATTGGACAAAGCAGGAGAATGACGCTCCGAAATATATGGAGGAAATGGTGAAAGAACCATCAGGGCCCGAGGTGCCTCAGGCTCTCGCTCCTCTGAATGAACTGTCGACGATTCCTGCCACAGTGGCAAGTATTCTCGATCCGACTGGGAAAGATCCGATAGTTCCTCGTTTACGTCTATACCCCTCACCGACGGGCACCTTGGCGCCGTTTTTAGCGCTATTCAAGGCCACTGAGGCTGATATCGCCGAACGGTCTGGATTGACGATGCTGGATGAAAAAATGCTTACAAAGCTCATACGATTTGCCCAAATCCCTGTTCTTCAAATAAATTTGCAGGAAAATGGGCAAATGATATCACGGAGAGCCCCGCGTGATCGGTACCATAGATACGCGATATTGGTTATAAAAGAGGATGGAACACCGGCCCTTGTTGTGACGGATCCAGAGGAGCCGGCTCTGCTACAGATGGGCGATTTGCCGAGTGCTGTGAAAGGGATCTTTGAGGATAAGACGAGGACGAAGGTGGTTTTTGTGGCGGGGCATGCTTGAACCGTCAGGCGCTCTAGATCCTGGAAGCCCTATCGGCCAGCATATCCTGGATCTCGGTCTCCAGTCGATTCAAGCGGAATCGCTGGTAATTTGAATTATCTGGGTGCATAATAACAATATACATATCGGAGATTTTCAGGCCATAATAGGTCTCCAAAAACCAGCGATATGTATTTAATTGCAGGGTGTAATGCCAATAATTGGCATTCGGCAGATGCTCGAGGGGGGCATTGCCACTTTCCCAGCTGTTCTCCATCTTAATCTCCTTTGAGCGCTTCCAGTCATATATCACATAGGAATCGTCGGATTTCCGATAGAATACCATGTCAATTGAGCCGGCGAGTTTGTACTCTTCGCTCCAAACCTCCCACTCACTTCTATAGGGTACGAGATCCCCGCTGACATCGTTCCAGAAATTCGTAAAGTAATTCCACTCTGGCGTGGAGAAAATGGCTGGATCAATAATTTCGGGGTGGCCATGAAGGAATTGTTCAATTGCTAGGTGCATCGCCGTGCCGGCTCCCGATGCTGAAGCCCCGTTGCTATTCCACTCGGCCTTGATCTCTTTGGCTGTCTTTCCGTAATATTTGCTCGAAGTCCATTTGGGAGATGACATCATCTTCTTGATCACGGCGTCGGCGTCGAAATGGGGAAAGAAATTGTGGATAAATCCGGTACAACTTGTCCACCCTTTGTAAGTTCCATTGACGGTATACACGTGAGTTGGTTCATCAAAGTGGATTGCTGCGTCGCGAGGGTGTCTATTTTTGATAGAGAGTTCTTGCCATGGTTGAGGAGGCATTTAGGTGCGGTTGTATTCTACTAATACTTAGCTGTCAGATCTTTAGATGAACGTGGCTGGCTACATTATTGCATATTCGGATGATACGTATGACGGACCATCTATTATAGCGTTAAATGATATGTTGGATGCGAATCCTCGAGAGATTCATAGGACGATTGAGGCTGCTGAGAAACGTGTTAGTGAAATTGTCAAAGAAATGCCGTTATTTTCACAGGCTCTATATGGAGAGGTCTTTCCGTTTGAAAATACGAGTATGAAAAATGAGATTGAGAAGAAAGGGTTTGGCTTATATGGATGGTACAAGGATGTTTTTGATGATGGCTCTGTTGTTCAGTATGGGGTGTATATTATGGCGTTGAAGTGGTCGTAGAGAGGGGTTAGAATCCCGCTAGAACCCAGCTAGAACCCAGCTAGAACCCAGCGAGTTCCATAATAATCTGCCCAATCCGATTTTCCCCCTCAATATGTCCATCATTCTTACGCACCCCACCCATATTGCTAGAGTTGGCCCCAGGAGTATAATACAAGAGAGTTTTCCCCTTGTCTCGTGCTGCTTCCACAATCTTTCTGAATCTGGCGTCGGTCTCCCATCGCTGGCGAATACCCTCGCGCAGAATATCATCCTTCTGAGTTGCCCATGCAGCTTCATCGAAAGTCGACTTGTAACGTTTGAATGTTGACGGGCGAATGCCTTCGCGTACATCAGCAATCTCCTCCTTAATAAGTTGCCGATCCCTTTTCTCAGGAATCGGTTTCTTACCTCCTTCAGACTCGAGAAGTCGTTGGCGTAGGA
>Ga0114958_10002856_pt1 | contig 12645 bp, 12 predicted proteins | sample C_130208_EF_Meta_FD_89577 | JGI IMG/M metagenome (GOLD analysis project Ga0114958, IMG submission 89577) | Freshwater microbial communities from Lake Croche, Canada to study carbon cycling - C_130208_EF_MetaG | ecosystem: Environmental > Aquatic > Freshwater > Lake | place: Lake Croche, Canada... | reverse complement strand
TTTTGATCATTTCAATATCAAAAGCCATGGTACTTAGTTTTGTTGTTAAAATTGGGCCAAAGGTAAGCCAAAATTGATCCCGGTTGAAGCAAAAAATACAGTTTATATCCACTTTTTTTGATATATTGCAGTAGATTTTAACGCCTTTTCTATGCAAAAAATGAAGGATTTTTTTGAATTACACGCTTTTGGGGTTTGTACCGCCATTGGAGAGCGTTTGGGCATTGCTACGAGCAAAATAAGAATGTGGTTTATCTATATTTCCTTTCTCACTTTTGGCTCACCAGTCATTGTATATATGGTGCTTGCTTTTTGGAGAAGTATTCGCAGGTATATACTATTAGGAAAAAGAAATCCTATGAAATATTTTTAGCATTATTAGTTGTAAAAACTAAATAACTGCTTTTTTTAATCTCACTAATTTTTCTAGTAAAGAAGCCAATTTATCTAAAGGCAACATATTCGCGCCATCGCTTTTTGCATTGGCTGGGTTAGGATGTGTTTCAATAAATAATCCATGAGCTCCTGTGGCAATGGCAGCTTTAGCAATGGTTTCAATTAATTGAGGGTTTCCTCCAGTAACTCCACTGGTTTGATTGGGTTGTTGTAATGAATGTGTACAATCCATTATTACGGGTACGCCATTTTCTGCCATGGCTGGAATATTTCTATAGTCTACTACTAAGTCTTGATAGCCAAATGTATTACCGCGTTCTGTTAGCATTACTTTATCATTACCTGCTAATCTTATTTTATCTACTGCAAATTTCATAGATGCCCCACTTAAAAATTGTCCTTTTTTGACGTTCACAATTTTTCCTGTTTCAGCAGCAGCAATCAATAAGTCGGTTTGACGACATAAAAAAGCAGGTATCTGTAAAATATCAATATACTTTGCGGCAATAGCTGCTTCGTCGTGTGCATGAATATCTGAAGTGGTAGGAATATTAAAATGAGCCCCTACTTTTTTTATCAATTCCATACCAGTATCATCGCCAATACCTGTAAAGGAATTGGCACTAGTTCTATTTGCTTTTCTATAGCTTGCTTTAAATACATAAGCAATACCTAAGTTCTTACATAGGGTAGAAACTTTGTCTCCAATCTCCATGACCAATTCTTCATTCTCTACCACACATGGTCCTGCAATTAAAAAAAATTGTTGTGTGTCGTAACTTTGGTCTTTAAATAAATCTTTTAAAAATGGAGCATTCATTTGGTACTGTTTTGAGCTAGCAAAGCTAGCGTATTTAAAATCTTAAACCAAGGCCAATGCCTAGTCCTCTTAACCCCCACCAAGGACCTTCGGTATCGATAGTGGCCTTAGTAGCATCAACCGTAGATTTTAATGTAAGAGGGTTTGCATTCGTATTATCTAATACTTGTTTTAACGCAACTTGAGCTGGTTTAGGGAAACCACCTGGAGGACTAAATTCAAGTTTACCTGAAGAGGTTCCATAGTGCCCGCCAATAAAGGATATATCTAAAACTAGTTTAGTTAATAACTGAAATTGCATACCTACATGGGCTCCATAGCTCTGTGTTCTCACAGTGCCATCCAAAGTGGCAACTGCTGTGATAGGTTTTACAATTTCAGCAGGGAAAATTTTATCGGGGGTATAAGTATAAGAGGCAGGGACCGATAAATTATAATTACCATAACGAATGTAGGGCCCAATATAAAAACCTGACATTTTAGACAAGCCTAGATAAAAACGGCCTTCGAAAGTAATAGTAGTGTTACCAAATTTAAAATTATCAAAGTCGATAGCATCGTTTTTAATAAATTGTTTTGCTATAGACTTTAAAGGCAAGCTTGAAAGAGGCATACTTTTATAATTCACTGACAAGGAAATAAAGTGATTAATGCTTTTTTCGTAAGTAATATTATAATTATTGATAGCGTCGGCTGATAAATTAGTTTTAATAATATTATCTCCGCCTATTAAACTTTGTGCTGAAGATTTAATGGACATTAAAATAAAAAGAAGTAAGTATATTTTTTTCATACTACTTATTTAATCAAACTTAAGTCGGCTACTGTTTGATTGTCTAATATTGCTAGGGTATTGTCTCTTACAGCCGCCATTATTTTATTTATACCACATTTTTTTTCATTACAGTCTGCACATTTTTCATAAAAATTTAAACTTACACAAGGAAGTAGGGCAATGGGACCGTCAATGGTTCTAAAAATAGCTGATAACTTTATATTTTCAGGTGCTTGGGCAAAAAAGTAACCTCCATGTTTTCCTTTTTTACTTTCCAAAAAACCTGCTTTTTTAAGTGATAATAAAATATTCTCTAAAAATTTAATAGGTATACTTTTTTTATTGGCTATTTCAGCAATTAAGATAGGATCATCACTATGTTTCTCTACCATATAGGAGAGTGCTTGTAAGGCATATTGGGTTTTTTTTGAGAGCATACTGAATGATTATAGTCCTAGAACATCTTTCATCGTAAATATACCTATTTTTTTATTAGCAAATTCTGCGGCTAATAATGCTCCACCAGCAAAGCCTTTACGCGTATGCGCTGTATGGGTAATCTCGATACTATCAATAGACGATTCATAGGTAATTGTGTGAGTGCCAGGGGCAGGGTCAATTCTTTCAGATCGAATTATTAATTCACTCGCCTCATTATTTGACTCATTACTAGGCAGGCTCACCCATTTATTTTTTCTTCCAATTTGTGAAAGAATTTGTTCCGCTAAGCTTATGGCTGTTCCACTAGGAGCATCCTTTTTTTCGGTATGATGGGTTTCGGTTATAGAAACGTTATAGTTATCATAGGGCTCCATTAATGCAGCCAATTGTTTATTTATTTCAAAAAATAAATTTACGCCAATACTAAAATTACTTTCATAAATTAAACAGCCTTTCTTTTCTACACAAATTGCTTTTACTTTCTCAAAATTATCTAACCAGCCCGTTGACCCACTCACTACTGGCACACCCCAATGAATACATTTACTAATATTTTCAAAAGCGCTTTGGGGTCCTGTAAATTCAATAGCAACATCGGCCTTTTGAATATTTTCTTTGGTAAAGTCTGCGGTATTAGAAGCGTCTATTTTTAACACAATTTCATGTCCTTTACTCAAAGCAATTTCTTCAATAGCCTTACCCATTTTACCATATCCTATAATTGCTATTTTCATTCCCTTGGTTTTAAATTATTTTGAATGGTTAGATTTTATATGAAATTGTAAAGATAATCCCGTTTGTTGTTGTTGCGGTTGAACATATGGTACCATTCTGAATGACAAATTATTACTTACATCAAATTCTTTTAACTGACCGGATACAGTAGCGTCTACTACATTCACTCCCCAAGCAAGTATAAACCACATTATAGAGTAGTCTCTATCTCTTCTAAATATGTTACGATAACTCTGCAATGAACCTATGCTTAAATTTTGCAATTTTGAATCTATCTTAGTTAGGTCACTATTGTCGCCATGTTCTGCTTTATACTTTGCTTCGTAAGCAAACTTTGTTTTAAGGTACATATCATTATTGTACACATAAGTTGAAGCTGGAATGGCTAGTACGCCATATACTAATGGTATTTTCCAATATTGTTTATTGTAGAGTTGGCCCCAACCTGGAATAATGGCCGATCTTCTGGTAGCTCTTCTTGGTATATGATGATGAAGCGTATCGGTCATTTTTAAATAGGCGCTATCCTGGCTATTCGCAGTTGACTGCATCAATAGCAGCATCAATAAAATGTTTAGTAGCCGCATCCTAAATAAATTCCTTTTAAAAAATGTTTCTAGCTAATGCTTAATTGCATTGCTTCTAGTATTTTATTTAAACCGTTAAGGTCAGCGTATTCAATATTAATTTTTCCGCTACCATTTTTTTGGTGTTGTAAAATAACCTTGGTTGACAAATGACTAGTTAATTTATCTTCTAGTTTTTTGTAAACAGGAGATAATTGGTTTTTAGTACTAGGCCCATTTACCATAGTTGGTTTAAATGCCTTGCCCGCTAAGTTCATCTTACGAATAAGTTCTTCTGTTTGCTTTACGGTTAAACCTTTCTCTGTAATTTCTTTGAATAAGAATAATTGCTTCTCAATTTCTTTGCCTAATAAAAGTTTAGCTAAACTTACACTTAAGCTACCATTTCGAAGGGCTGCTTGCAAACTTGGAGGAAGTTCTAATAATCTTATATAGTTAGAAATAGTAGATCTGTCCACACCCATTCTTTCTGCTACTTTTTCCTGCGTATAATTTAATTCTTCCATCATACGCTGATAGCTTAAAGCAATTTCTATTTCATTAAGGTCCACTCTTTGTAAGTTCTCAAGTAAGGCTAACTCTAATAATTCTTTATCGTTACCAGTTCTAACATAGGCTGGTAAATCGGCAAGGCCGGCTATTTTTGCTGCACGAAAACGGCGCTCACCTGCAATTAATTGATATTTTCCATTCGCTAATTGTGCAACAGTAATTGGTTGTATTAAATCATGTATTTGAATAGAACTCGCTAATTCTTTCAATGCTTTTTCATCAAAATCTTTTCTTGGGTTCTTTGGATTGACAACAATATCAACTAAAGGGACACGGTTACTAGCTACTGCTTTTTCTATTATTGCAGGTTGAACTCTTCCTGCTGGGTTTTTGTAATCCGCATCTATATTTTGCAATAGAGAGCGAAGTCCTTTTCCAATGAGGTCTTTGTTAGGTGTGCTCTTGCTCATAGTTAATCTATTATACGCTCGGCATTACTCATATTTGTCATGCCATTTTTTTGTAAAATTTCTTTAGCAAGGTTTAAGTAGTTCACCGTGCCCTTACTATCTGCATCATATAAGATAACAGGTTTACCCACACTAGGTGCTTCACTTAAACGTGTGTTTCTATGAATAATGGTTGAGAATACCATTTCATCAAAATGTTTTCTTACTTCACTTACTACTTGGTTGCTTAAACGAAGTCTTCCATCATACATGGTCATTAAAATACCTTCAATTTGTAATTCAGGATTTAATCTGCTTTGAACAATTTTAACTGTATTTAATAATTTTCCTAAACCTTCTAATGCAAAAAATTCACATTGAACAGGCACAATGACACTATCGGCTGCTACTAATGCATTCACAGTTATTAAACCTAAAGAGGGTAAACAGTCGATAATAATGAAATCGTATTGATGGGCGATAGGTGCTATTAATTCTTTTAAAACATTCTCTCTATTAGGAAGGTTCACTAATTCAATTTCTGCACCCACTAAGTCGATATGAGAGGGGATTACATCTAGATGTGGAATTTCTGATTTTAAAATAATATCGGAAAGTGGGGTTTGATTAATCATACCATCGTATAAGCTGGTAGTAATATTGTGTAAATCAAATCCAACTCCTGTTGTACTATTAGCTTGTGGATCGGCATCAATTAATAAGGTTCTGTATTCCAATACGGCCAAGCTTGCCGCAATATTTATGGCTGAAGTAGTTTTCCCTACACCCCCTTTTTGATTCGCTATTCCTATTATTCTAGCCATAAAATGGATATCTTTAATTTCTGCCAAAAATAAGGCATAAATGCTAACAATTTGGCCTTAATTTTGTGCATTAAATTATAATATGCGTAACCCCTTATTTTTAATCATTCTCATTACTGTATTGATTCTCATCGACTTTTACATAAACCATGTATTAAAGACCTTATTACAAGGGGCTTCTACTGGTACTAAGACATCGGTGGGACTAATTTACTGGGCTTTGTGTATAATGAGCCTCAGCTCCTTTTTACTCTACCCCTATATAGTGAATCCTTATTTTAAGCAATATATTTTCTCTATTAGTCTAGGTTGGATAATTGCACAAGTTTTTATGGTACTGTTTTTTTTAGTAGATGATTTAAGAAGAGGTGCATTCTGGACAATGGGTCAAGCGGCCTCAATGGCAGGTGCGAAATTTATGAATACAGAAAAAGGAATTCCAAGGTCTACTTTTTTAAGTTGGTTAGGTGTGGGTTTGTCTTCTACACTTTTTTTGACCCTTTTGTATGGCTTTGGCAATAAATATAGTTACAAGCTTATCAAAAAGAAAATTTCGTTGAAAGGTTTACCGCTTGCTTTTAAAGGTTTTAAAATTATTCATATTAGCGATATTCATAGCGGCAGTTTAAAAGATAAAGAAGCAGTATTAAAAGGTATTAATTTAATAGAAAAACAAAATGCCGATTTGGTTTTATTTACAGGCGATTTAGTCAATGACCGTGCTACAGAAATGCATGATTGGATGGATGTATTTGGTAAAATAAAAGCACCACATGGAGTATTTAGCACTTTAGGTAATCACGATTACGGTGACTATGTAAAATGGGATACGGAAGAAGAAAAAAAACAAAATTTAGAATCGCTAAAAAAAGTGCATCATGATTTAGGATGGCGTTTGTTAATGAATGAAAATATTAGTATTGAGAAAAATGGAGAAAAAATTAAAATTGTGGGTATTGAGAATTGGGGTGCAAAAGCGCGTTTTCCAAAATATGGAAAAATGGATTTAGCCATGCAAGGTGTAAGTAAGGAAGAAGTGGCCATCTTATTAAGTCATGATCCTAGCCATTGGGAGGCAGAAGTGATTCCAAAATATTCAAGCATTCAATTAACCTTATCGGGTCATACACATGGAATGCAGTTTGGATTAGAGAATCCTTATTTTAAATGGAGTCCTGTGCAATGGGTATATAAACAATGGGCAGGTATTTATGATAACAAAGACCAACAATTATATGTTAACCGAGGCTTTGGGTTTTTAGGGTATCCAGGCAGGGTGGGGATTTTGCCAGAAATTACTTTAATCGAACTGACTTAGCTATTAGATGTAACTTTATATTGTATCAAAAGTAAATGACATGAAAAAACTATCCGTTTTTTTAATAAGTATGATTGTGTTGAATGCGCAGGCGCAAAATAAATTTGCGCTAGGCCTAAAGTTGGGACAAAATTTTTCTAGTGTAGACAATGTAAATGTTGACCATAATGCAGCTTCTTTTCATGTGGGCGCAACAGCACAAATAGGTATAGGTAATTCTTTTAGTATAGCCCCTGAAGTCATTTTAACACAAACTAAATTGGAATCTAATCCTAGCCCCTCTGAATTAATGGGTAATAGTGCATTGAAGCCTGAAACCTATCACTTGAACTATTTAGCTATTCCAGTACTTGCACAATACAAAGTTTTCAAAAGTTTTATGATTCAAGCAGGCCCTCAATATAGTATTTTATTAGATCAACAAAAAGATGGAAAAGAAACAGCTAGACTTGCTTTTAATAGTGGTGAGTTTGCTATTGTTGGAGGTGCTAAATTAGATTTAAATGGTTTCTTTTTATATGGCAGGTATGTTATTGGCATGAATAATATACGTTCTGCTAGTGAACTCTCTACTAATTTATCAGACCAATCTACTTGGAAAACACGTCAATGGCAATTAGGCCTTGGCTTTAGTTTATTTAATTTTTAGTTATTTAGTTTTTAGCCTTGTCTTTAAGGCTTGAATATTTGAACTAATGTCCTTCAAGGCTAATTTTTGTTCTTTAATAAAACCATTGTCTTTTAAATCGCCCACTACCGCTATCATTTCAGCTTCATTTTCGTATACCATTTTTCTAAATGGGTTACTATAGTCTTTAGCCCTTGTTTTTTCTATACGTGAAGTAATATCGGTTTTTATTTCAAGGTAGCTGTCTAGCCAACTATTCAATTGTTTATTAGTAAGTGTTGATAGTTTTTTATGGGTAATGAGTTCAAGCGCAATTAAAGCGTGATTTCTTTTTTTAGAGGAATAGGTAGAAGAGGCGGCTTCGTAAAATTGATGAATTTGATCCCAGCTTTCAATAGCACCCGATTTTATTTTAGTAAGTAAACTACTAACTGCTTTCTGAGGTATTAGTTGGCCTCCTACATTAACCCAAACTAATTCCGATCTATTGGGCTTTATCATTTTTAAATGCATCAAAATACTTTGACCGTTATTCTTTCCGGTAAACTTGCTATTTATAATTTCCAATAATGCTTCCATACCATACATGAAAATCATTTTTTCATAAATAGCATAAGCGTCATAAGTTTTAATTAACCTTGTTTTGCGTTTGCTATTTTCAATATTGTCTGCAAAAACAGAAAGTGCGTCTATTTCTTTTTTTGTTTTAGTGGTAAGTAAGGTATGGCCTAATTCAATAAGTTTTTCATTATTATCAATATTTGGCTTACTTGTATTTTTTAAATAAGCCATGGCCACTGCTACTGCAATTATTTTTCTTGCATTCAGGATTTCATTCACAGAATCTGGTGCTAAATAATTGTATTCAAATAATGGTATTTTTTCAATTCGCTTATCTCTATCAATATATTTCCAAGCATTTCTTGCTAAAGCATAAAAGTTATATAAAAACCAATAGCCTGGCATTATTATTAACTCATCCTTAAGTGTATCATTACTAATAAGAGAAAAAGGAAGAGGGATATTCAATTCATAGTTGTAATCGCCTTTGTTGAGTAAAGCAAAGCTGGCAAATATAGAATTATGTTTTACGCTTACACATAAGCCTGGCCAAAAACCTCTACCCATAATAACTTCTCCGTCCGCACCGCGACTATTATGATTTGAACCAAGGGTTGCACCTGCTGCTATATTACTTTGACCCATAACCAGGGCTGCACATAAAAAAGAATTATTATGATGTTGTTCATGTGCTGGAAATATTAATGAGTTTAATACCTCGCAACAAGAAATGGTGGCGTTTGGTCCTAAGAAAGAGTTAATTAATCGAGCACCATATTTCAGTTGAGAATGGTCCGATAAAATAAATCTAACGGCTTTGATTCCATAAAATATTCTACAACCAAATCCAATAATACCATTTACAAGTTCACATCCTTCTCCAATTTGTGTACTTGCCTCTGCAGAAGAATTAATGGTTACATTTTTTATTTTATTGGCGCCCTTTAAATAAGCGTCTGATCCAATCCATACATCTTTGATAATTTTACAATTTTTTATCACGGTTCGGTCGCCTACTTTACCATAGTAGCCTAATTTATTATCAAAACGTTTTTCTGTTAATTCTTTAAATTTTTTTTGTAAAACTGTATCCTCTCTGTGACGTGTCCATAAATAAGCATCACCAGCAGTCATACCATTAAAGGGCATTACTTTTCTGCCTGTATTTTCATTGCAAATTTCCATCCAAATTCTTACCGATTCATCTTCTCCTTTTTTTATTATACCATTCCCAAATTTAGAATGGTTGGTTGTAACAATTTCATTCACATTGGTAATAATAACATCATTACCAATAATATAATGAGACATATAGTTGACATTATGAATAGCTACATTATTACCAAGGTCGCAACTAATAATGGTAGAATTATATATACCCACAGGTACTACTAAATCGCTGAACACTAAACAATTGGCTTCTAGTTTTCCCATTCTTACTAAACCAAAGAAAGAACAATTTTTTACTAACTCAGGACTAAAAGCATCGGATACTAAAATGTCATTCCAGTTGTCACTCGAATTTCTATTTCGAACTAATTGTTCAATTTCTAAAGCAGTTAAATGACGATATTTAATACCACTTCTATTTTGCTGATTACGTAAATAATATTCATCTTTGCCCTTAGGAAGCTCTTTTATAAAACCATAGCCTAATTGGTTTACAGGCATTTTCTTAATATTATTCATTAGTACTGTTTAATGCTTGAGAAAGTTTTATTTAAATAGTGTAGGATGTGTCTCATCCCAATTCGTTGCTTTTTGATAAGCTTGAGCAATAGATAAAATAGTAGCCTCGTCATATAAATTACCCACAAAACTTATACCTGTTGGTAGGTTATATTTTTTATCAAAGCCAGTAGGTACACATACTACTGGGTTACCCGTTAAATTAGTAATTGCCGATTGATTGCCATCGCCTCTTGAAGGACAAATTATAACATCATATTGCTGCATAACTTCATTTACTTTTTGCATAAGCGTGTAACGATGTCTTTGTGCATTAATATATTCTACTGCAGGCACAAAACGAGCTGTTCTAAATTGATTAGGCCAATCGTTTTTTGTTTGTCTTGTTAATGCATCATCAATATTTAATCTTGTCATTTCATCAAACTGTGCAGCACACTCTACGCCAATGACAACGTCCATAATATTGAAATTGTATACCCCACTGTCTGGAAAATTAACTGGAATTAGTTGTACACCTAATTTTCTAAATTCTTCTAATACCTTGAATTCATTTCTTGATGTATCTTTTATTTTATCAAAATAGTTTTTTGCGTAGGCTATTTTTAATTTTTTGATGTCTTTATTGGGTGTATAATTAAATGGTTTGTTTACAGCACTTCCATCTTTACCATCTGTTCCATGTATATAGTTGAATACAATAGCAGCATCTGAGGCAGAGCGACATATAGGCCCCACTTTATCCAAACTATAACTCAATGCCATTGCACCTGAACGACTAATACTTCCGAATGTAGGTCTTAAACCAGTGGCTCCACAAGTAGTAGAAGGAGATACAATACTACCCCAGGTTTCTGTTCCAATGGCAAAAGGTACTAAGCCAGCTACAGTTGCAGATGTTGATCCCGCTGAAGAACCAGATGAACCATAATTTAAATTCCAAGGATTTTTTGTTCTTCCACCAAACCAATAATCGCCCATGGCTAAGGCACCTAAAGTAAATTTAGCTACGAGTACGGCACCTGCATCTCTTAATTTGGTATAAACAAAGGCATCTTCATTAATTGTTTGATTTTGATAAGGTGCTGCTCCCCAAGTTGTTTTGGTGCCCTTTACAGCGAATAAATCCTTTAGTCCGTATGGTATACCATGTAGTAAGCCCCTGTATTTTCCTTGCGCTAATTCTGCATCTGCTTTTTTAGCTTGCGCATAAGCGATATCTTCTTGTAAACTAATTACGCATTGTAAAGTATCTCCCCATTTTTTTATACGTTCAATAAAAAATTGAGTAAGTGCTAAAGAACTAATTTTTTTATTTTTAATTAAAGAAGCCAGTTGTTCAATGGTGTAAAATGCTAAATCATTTTTATTTATAGGTAATTGAACGGTATTGTCTAATTTCCAAGCAATGGGTTTTTGTATTTCATTAAAATGCATCCCAGGTACCACCGGTGTTTGCCACATACTTAAGGGAACACTATTTGCTAAAGGAATAGTATGCATTGCTTTATAATTGGCTAAATTGTCAATTACATCGGAGTATAAAGTATCAATTTCCTTGTTGGTAAAACTTAGGTCAAATAGCTTGGCTGTATTTACTAAATCTAATTTCTGAATACTAGTATCTTGTGCAGATACAAAAAGACCAAGAGCTAAAAGTAAGCTTGTAAATAGGATGCGCATAAATTAGTTTTTTAATTGCATCAAAGATAATATTACCTATTTGGTTTCGGGTGACTAAAACGTCTTTTTTGCCCACCATTTGCTGTAGCCTTAGACCTTGCGTGTCCAGAGTTCCCTCTTCCTTGCTGTTTAGCCTCTTTAATAGGATTAAAGTTGGTCATGGGGAAGGGGTGATTTTCTATTACGGGTATCTTTTTTGCAATCAATTTTTCTATATCTTTTAAAAAGGCTCTTTCTTCTGCATCACAGAAAGAAATGGCAGTGCCATTTGCACCTGCACGACCCGTTCTTCCAATACGGTGCACATAGGTTTCTGGAATATTGGGAATTTCATAATTCACCACAAAGGCTAGTTCGTCCACATCAATGCCTCGTGCTGCAATATCGGTAGCTACTAATACGCGTGTAGTTTGTGCTTTAAAATTAGTAAGTGCTCTTTGTCTGGCATTCTGTGCTTTATTACCATGAATAGCTTCTGCTTTAATATTATTTTTTAAAAGTAGGTTTACTACTTTGTCAGCTCCATGTTTAGTTCTAGTAAATACCAAGGCAGTTTTAATAGCCGTATTTTTTAGAATTTCAATAAGTAATGAATTTTTATTAACCTTATCTACAAAATAAACCGATTGCTCAATAATGTCTACCGTGGAAGATACTGGTGTAACAGTCACTTTCAATGGATGAAATAAAATACTATTGGCAAGACTTACAATTTCAGGTGGCATGGTTGCAGAAAAAAATAGCGATTGTCTTTTTTTAGGAAGTACAGCTAATAGTTTTTTCACATCATGCACAAAACCCATATCTAGCATTCTATCCGCCTCATCTAATACAAATATTTCTACTTCTCTGATACTTAAATGCCCTTGGTTCATTAAGTCTAGTAATCGACCAGGTGTAGCAATAACTACATCTACTCCATTTTTTAAGGCTGTTACTTGTGGGCCTTGTCCAACACCTCCAAAAATAACGGTACAATTTAAACCTGTATGTCGGCCATAAGCATTAAAGCTTTCTCCAATTTGTATGGCTAATTCTCTTGTTGGGGTAACAATTAAACTTCTAATTTTTTTTCTTCTTTCCCCTGTTTTATTTTTAACTAATAACTGTAAAATAGGAAGGGTGAAAGCAGCTGTTTTACCAGTACCTGTTTGGGCGCAACCCAATAAGTCCTTGCCTTGTAAAACAATGGGTATAGATTCTGCTTGAATGGGAGTGGGAGTTGTATAACCTTCTTCCTGAATGGC
>Ga0114958_10002849_pt1 | contig 12654 bp, 16 predicted proteins | sample C_130208_EF_Meta_FD_89577 | JGI IMG/M metagenome (GOLD analysis project Ga0114958, IMG submission 89577) | Freshwater microbial communities from Lake Croche, Canada to study carbon cycling - C_130208_EF_MetaG | ecosystem: Environmental > Aquatic > Freshwater > Lake | place: Lake Croche, Canada... | reverse complement strand
CATAAGAAGGCGGGTGGTAGTACTCGCAACGGTCGTGACTCTAATGCAAAACGCTTAGGTGTCAAACGCTACGGTGGTGAACTCGTAGCAGCAGGAAACATCATTGTACGTCAACGTGGAACTAAATTTCACGCTGGTGACAATGTAGGCTGTGGAAAAGATCATACCTTGTTTGCGACGGCAGAAGGTAGAGTCGTATTTCAAGTTAAAGGTCCTAAAGGTCGTAAATTTATCAGCATAGTTGCTGCTTAAATTTAAACTGGATTACAGCTTAAAGTTTAGTAAACTGGGTTAGCACTGTTTAACCCAGTAGCTTTAAAAAAGCTCCGTCATTGATGACGGGGCTTTTTTTGTTTTTATTGGTTGGTTTTGTATGTGGCGCGTGTAAGTTATGAGATTTATTGACGAGGCAGAAGTTCGGGTAGAAGCAGGCGATGGTGGCAATGGCACTATTGGCTTTCGGCGTGAAAAATATATTCCTTTTGGTGGACCAGACGGCGGAGATGGCGGAGATGGCGGTTGCGTTTATCTAATCGCTGTTGAAAACGTCAACACGCTTGTGGATTTTAGATATCATGCCGTGCACAGAGCTCAACGCGGACAAAATGGCATGAGTCGTAATTGCACAGGCAAAAAAGGCGATGATTGCTATGTACCCGTACCTTTAGGCACACAAGTCTCAGAAAAAGACACAGGCGAAATTATTGGCGACCTTACCAAGGTTGGCGAAACTTTGCTCGTTGCTAAAGGGGGCTTTCACGGCTTAGGCAACACTCGCTTTAAAAGCAGTATCAACAGAGCCCCACAAAAAGCCAGCAAAGGTAGCGAAGGCGAACATCGCATTCTACTTTTAGAGCTTACCCTAATTGCCGATGTCGGCTTATTAGGCATGCCCAACGCTGGCAAGTCTAGCCTAATACGGGCCGTTTCATCAGCCACACCAAAAGTTGCAGATTATCCCTTTACCACCTTACATCCAAACCTTGGCGTGGTGAGTGTCGATGACTTACGCAGCTTCGTGATTGCTGACATACCTGGCGTCATTGAAGGTGCTGCAGAAGGTGCAGGCTTAGGCCTACAGTTTCTTAAGCATTTATCACGCACTGGATTATTACTGCATTTGATTGATGTAGTACCTTATGAAAGCATGGATACACCGGTACAAGCCGCCAGAAAAATCATCCATGAAATCGGAAAATGGAGCGATGATTTAGCCAACAAACCACGCTGGCTAGTCCTCAATAAAATTGACCGTTTGCCTTACGATGAAGCTGAACAGCACTGCCAAGCAATTATTGATGAATTAGAATGGCAAGGCCCTGTTTTTAAAATTGCAGCTATAAATGGCGAAGGCACAAAAGCCTTAATGTTTGCCATCATGAACTTCTTAGAAGAACAACGGCGGAATAAAAGTGAGCAGGAATGAGTTTACCAAGGTTAAACGAGTTGTTGTAAAAATAGGCAGCTCTTTATTAACCAAGGGCGGTCTGGGGCTAGATAAAATAGCGATCACCGCTTGGGTTAAACAAATGGCCGAGCTAAGACATCAATCTATTGATGTCATACTCGTTTCTTCAGGATCAGTCGCCGAAGGCATGAGTCGCTTAGGCTTAAAAACTAGACCGAAAACCCTGCACGAACTGCAAGCAGCAGCATCCGTCGGCCAAATGGGCTTAGTGCGCGTTTTTGATGATAACTTTCAACAGCATAATTTACATGCCGCTCAAGTCTTACTAACGCATGACGACTTATCTAACCGACAACGTTATTTAAATGCCCGCAGCACCTTAATAACCCTATTAAAGTTCGGCGTAGTTCCGGTTATTAATGAAAATGATGCCGTGGCTACCGAAGAAATCCGCTTTGGCGATAATGATACCTTGGCGGCATTAGTGGCTAATTTAGTTGAAGCCGAATTGCTCATTATTCTAACTGACCAACACGGTTTGTTTACAGGCGATCCTAGCCTATATCCGGATGCACAATTAATTTCTGAAATTAGCGTTAACGATCCACGGCTAGAAACGATGGCAGGCGATAGCCGTAGCGGTTTAGGTCGGGGGGGAATGTCTACTAAAGTCAGTGCAGCGCGCTTAGCTGCTCGATCAGGTGCCGCCACTATCGTTGCCGCAGGCGCTGTTGAAGATGTCATCACCGCGGTCATCTCAGGTAAAAATCTAGGCACACACTTCTTACCAGACATAGAACCATTGGTCGCAAGAAAACGTTGGCTGGCAGGCCAATTACAAGTTAAAGGCCATTTAATACTCGACGCTGGCGCCATTAAAGTATTAAAACGCGATGGTAAAAGCTTACTTGCTGTTGGTGTCAAAACTATCTCAGGAATCTTCGAACGCGGCGAATTAGTCTCCTGCAAAGATGAATCAGGGCTGGAGATTGCACGCGGACTCATCAACTATGGCAACACAGAAGCCGCACTCATTGCCGGCAAAAACAGCACTGAATTCGAGAACATTCTAGGCTATGCGGATGATTCAGAAATGATACACAGAGATAACTTAGTCTTAATCTAAGCTTTTATGAAAACATTTAGATTCTTGAATAAATCCTATTAATCAAAAGTTTAAAGAATTGCCTACAATTTGCTTTATGCTCAGAGTAAATCAACCATCACAAACTTAAAAATGGGCCGGGCACTATGGAAGTTACTGAACAAAGCCATTCCGCACTATTTCTAGATCATCAATTAGATGAGATCATCAGCTTACTGGAAAAGCAGCGCCTTGAAACAACCTTAGTTCAACGAGGCCCCTCAGTAAACTACGAACTCATTGCAGTCATGCTGCAAAACCAACATCAAAATCGACTACAAGAAAAACTTATCCCGCTTCATCCAGCCGATTGCGCGCTTATTTTAGAATCATTACCTTTAGATGAACGCCAGATTGTATGGAACGCCATCAAGCATAGCCATGATGGACAAATCTTACTAGAAGTATCCGACGCAGTCAGGCAAACGCTAATATCAGGTATGGCAGCCGAAGAACTGGCAACGGTTGCCGGCAAATTAAATACCGATGAAATAGCCGATCTAGCAGCCATACTACCTAAAAGAACCATGCTAAAAATACTTCGCTCATTAAACAGCGAGGATCGTCAACATTTAAATGATATTTTATCTTATCAGGAGACTCAAGTAGGCGCGCTGATGGATTTTGGTATGATAACTATCCGCAATGATCTTACGCTTAAAGCAATCATTGCTTATATACGGCGTTTAGGCAAACTGCCTAGCCACACCGATAAGTTATTTGTTGTCGATCATAACAATATTGTTCTAGGTATCTTGCCACTACAAAGATTACTAACCCACCTACCCTCCCAGCAAGTCTCTGAAGTCATGGTTACTGATTTTGTGAGATTCCAAATTGATCAAGAAACAGCCGAAGCTGCTCGTGCCTTTGAACGCTATGATCTAATTTCAGCGCCTGTAGTCGATAAACGAGGAAAACTACAAGGGCGACTATGTGTAGACCATATACTTGACTATATACGAGAAAAATCAGATGAGGACTTACTCAGTCATGCTGGTGTTGGCGAGGAAGAAGATCTATTCTCTAGTGTTTGGAAAAGTGCTAGAAACCGCTGGGGGTGGTTATTAATTAATATTGCCACCGCCTTTGCCTCAACCCGCATTATTGGTGTATTCGAAGACATCATCTTGCAACTAGTGGCGCTAGCCTCTTTAATGCCCATCATTGCAGCACTGGGTGGTAATACCGGCAATCAAACCAGCATATTAATCATAAGATCACTCGCTTTAGGGCAAGTCACGTCTAGCAATATGGGCACATTGATCAAAAAAGAACTTAAACTGGCCTTCATTAATGGTGTTTTTATAGGTTTAATTATGGGTTTATTAAGTCTACTTCTCTACCAAAATATAGCACTTTCAGTGGTCATGGCGACCGCTATGTTTATTAACCTACTCGTTGCTGTTATTTTTGGCCTAGGCATTCCTTTATTACGCCATCAATTCGGCAAAGATCCCGCTGTAGGCACGAGTGTTATTTTAACAGCCGTGACCGACTCCATGGGCTTCTTTATTTTTTTAGGCCTAGCCAGCTTATTTCTAAATAAATAATTTTGAACATAATCAGTGCCTAGAAACCACTAAACTCAGTATTAGCTGCTTGCCTTTACAAAAAGAGGTGATACACTTAGTCTTTATGAATAAGGTGAGTTCTAATTGAATTGTCTTATTTTATAGTGCTAACAATAATAACTAAACCAATACTATATCCCTATGAAAAAGTACAAAAACTTACTGTTTATCCTCGCTTTTATAGCTCTGCTTTTAAGCCAATATAAACTTGTTATGCCATTAATGTACAAAGTTGCAGCATCCGATCTTTTTCTGGTCGACAGCAAAGACCAAGCTAGTCAATTACCTATATCAACTCCTTTAACTGGGATTGCTTATATGCACTGCAATCACACTATTAAATCGAAGCTAGCGGCCGACACTATCGTCAGTTTTGGAGAAAAACCTCTAAATGCCTGGTCTATGGGTAATTATGATTATCTTATACATGGCCAATACACAATTACAGATCAAACATCTTCCACTACTACCAAAAACTACACTTGTCGTATTACCTACAATAACGGTGATGATCAGGAAGGCATACTTGATTTTGATAATTGGTCTTTGGTTGGCTTAACAGACATTGAAAATAAATAAATAAATACTTGAAAGGAATTTATCATCAAAAACTCTACATCCATGCGACCACTAAGGTAGTGTTAAAAAGACAATCACACCTTATTTTGAAACAATTCCTTTAACTTATATCAAGCTGCCGCGCAGGCCGTATAAACGCAGTCAGGGCAGCTAAATTTGTACTTTAAAACAGAGTTTATACTAGTAGCTACTGAAACCTAGCCCATTTTATTACCCAGATGTGGCTGTTGATAATATAGGCATTGGTACGACGATAAAAAATCCAAGAACTTCTTGCTCAAGAGCCAAATCTTTCGCCTGCCTTGCGCTCTACATGAGATATGCTGTTATTAGTTGTGCAACAGCCAACCGATTAAGCCTTAACAGTCGCAATAGCAGTAAGCACCCTCAACAGATTTTGTAAAAGGCGACAAAAGACTAAAGACGGCAACAACAAACTGACGGACAAGTCGGAAGGGCTTGAGCTACCTTAAGATCCTGATGAGATCAAGTTACTTAAAGTGGATCTAGCGAGCAAGTCTTCCTCATGCGCAAAACCGCGATATTTGATTTGAATCACGCCAAGTGAGTGTGTGATATCGACATCCAGCGCATCGTCACTGAATACCGCGTCCAATTCCCAGAAGATAAAAGAGAAATCTATTTACTGCGCCGTCACCATCACAGGTAATCAAGGCGGTTCAATACGGTAATAGCGTCAAAGTACAAGCCGTATATTTATAGCACAACAGTTTTCCCTATTGCTCGTAAGAAAGATGTGCTAACCAAAGACGCTATTATTCAAGCATAAATGCATTTTGCTAAATGGGTTCATACTATTACTTTTGATAATAGTCATGAGTTTTCCGGCATATGGATATCACAACGGCATTAGCTTATAACACTTATTTTGCCAAGCCTTATCATTCTTGGGAGCGAGACTTAAATGAAAATCATAATGTATTGTTGAGGCAATATTTTCCCAAGAATCAGCCATTTAATAACATAAACCAAAATGATGCTAATAAAGCTTTAGCTGGAATGAACCATAGACCTAAAAAAAAACTACAAAACACCATGGGAAATATTTTGTGAGATGGCTTCGCTTAATATTGAAGATTCACTCAGTGTTGCATTTATGTGTAGAATTTGGGCGTAAATAAGAGCTGTTAAATTTAAGCTCAAAATTACAGTGAATAATTACAGATTCACTAAGTAAAATACTAAGAACTAAATACAGTACATTGAATGAGATACAACAGGGGAATTTAAATGAGTCTAATTAAATTTAAATACATTTAAAATAGTAAAACAGTTGAAATAGGTAAGATAAATTTAAGTAAGGAAGCCAAACTGACTTCCATACTTACTTACAAAAGAATTATTCAGGGCGATCAACCAGTTCAACATAAGCCATTGGAGCATCATCACCAGTTCTAAATCCGCATTTCATAATTCTCAAGTATCCACCAGCACGATTTTGATAACGTGGACCTAACTCATTAAAAAGCTTAGTAACAATCTCTCTATCACGAAGTCTTGCAAATGCTAACCTTCTTTTTGCAACAGTATCTACTTTAGATAAAGTTATTAAAGACTCAGCAAAGCTTCTTAATTCTTTTGCTTTAGGTAATGTTGTTCTGATTAATTCATGATTAAACAAAGAATTAGCCATATTGGAAAATAGAGCCTTACGATGGCTACTATTCATATTTAATTTTCTACCAGACTTACGATGTCTCATTATTAGAAGACCTAATGTTAATGTGTTAATAATATATGCGATTGATCTGCAAGTGATTCGGGAGGCCAATTTTCCAATCGCATACCCAAAGATAAGCCTTTCAAAGCTAAGATATCTTTAATTTCTGTTAAAGATTTCTTTCCTAAATTAGGTGTTTTTAACAACTCAACTTCAGATCTTTGAATTAAATCACCAATATAAAAAATGTTTTCTGCTTTAAGGCAGTTAGCTGAACGAACAGTTAATTCAAGATCGTCAACTGGACGTAAAAGTACAGGATCACATTCTTCTTCAACAACTAAAATTTCCTCTACTACTTGGTGACTTACTTTTTCAAAGTCTACAAATACAGATAATTGATCATGAAGAATAGTAGCAGCAAGCTTAATAGTTTGCTCTGGATCAACGGTACCATTAGTTTCTAACTCAATAACAAGTCTATCTAAATTCGTTCTTTGCTCAACCCGAGTACTTTCGACCTGATATGCGACCTTTACAATAGGGCTAAAAGAAGCATCTAAATGCAAAACACCAACAGCATTAGGAACATCTGAATTTAAATTTCTAATACTAACAGGTTGATAACCTCTACCACGACGAACTTGAACTTTCATATTCAAAACGCCATTTTGTGTAAGATTAGCAATAATTAAATCAGGATTAATAATTTCAACATCATGAGGAAGCTTGAAATCTCCGGCTGTAATACAACCAGCACCACTTTTAGTTAAAGTTAATTCAATTTCATCTTTTGAATGCAATATTACAGCTAATTTTTTTAAATTCAAAAGGATGTCGATAACATCTTCTTGTACACCGTCAATTGTTGTGTACTCATGTAAAACACCTTCAATTTCGACATCTGTTACTGCACATCCAGAAATTGTAGATAATAAAACACGCCTTAAAGCATTACCAAGAGAGTGGCCAAAACCACGCTCTAAAGGTTCAATAATAATTTTTGAATGGTTAGTAGAATTACTTACAACCTCAACTAATCGAGGCTTTAATAAGCCAGAAATAGAATTCTGCATTTATATCCCTCAAAACTTCAATTATTTAGAGTAAAGCTCAACTACAAGTTGCTCATTGATGTCACTACCCAAATCAACACGATCAGGTAGAGAAGTAAAAGTGCCAATCATCTCTTTAGAACTCACTTCTACCCAGGATGGAAAACCATATTGTTCAGTTACGCTCAATGCATCAACAATTCGTTGTTGTTTTTTTGCTTTTTCTCTAATTGTTATAACATCACCAGGCGCAACCTGATATGAAGGAACATTAATTAAAGAACCGTTCACCTGAATTGATTTGTGTGAAACAAGTTGACGCGCTTCAGCACGCGTACAAGCAAAACCCATACGGTATACAACATTATCCAAACGAGATTCTAATAAATTTAAAAGGTTTTCGCCAGTTGCGCCTTTTTTCATATCAGCAGACTTGTAGTAATTACGGAATTGCTTCTCTAAAATACCATAAATACGTCGTAAACGTTGCTTAGCTCTTAACTGCAATGCATAATCTGAACTTCTAGTCCTTTTAGTTCCATGCTGACCAGGTCGCTGATCTAATTTACACTTGCTTTCTAGAGATTTTCCTCTGCTCTTCAAAAAAAGATCAGTACCTTCTCTTCGACTTAATTTACAAGTAGGTCCAAGATATCTTGCCATATTACTACTCCAGTATTCTTATACGCGGCGTTTCTTAGGTGGACGGCAACCATTATGTGGAATGGGTGTTACGTCTACAATATTATTAATTTTAAATCCCAGATTGTTCAATGAACGCACAGCTGATTCACGACCAGGACCTGGCCCCTTAATCATAACATCAAGATTTTTCATACCAAATTCTTGAGCTACAATACCAGCTTTTTCTGCTGCTACTTGCGCAGCAAAAGGCGTACTTTTTCTTGAACCTCGAAAACCAGAACCACCAGAAGTGGCCCAAGACAAAGCGTTTCCTTTTCTATCTGTAATAGTTATAATTGTATTATTGAAAGAAGCATGAACATGAACAATACCATCAGCAACTTCTTTTTTAATACGCTTTCTTGAACGATTTTGACTAGCCATTACTACGACCTCTAAAGGAATATCTTATTTACGGATGGGTTTACGTGGACCTTTACGAGTTCTTGCATTAGTTCTGGTTCTCTGACCTCTTAATGGCAATCCTCTGCGATGTCTAATTCCACGGTAGCAACCAAGATCCATCAAACGTTTTATATTCATAGAAACTTCGCGACGCAAATCGCCTTCTACTGTCATCTTAGAAACCACACTACGAATAGCTTCTAATTGCTCTTCAGTTAGTTCTTTGATTTTAACAGAAGGTAAAATCCCTACTTTTTCGCAAATTTCACTTGAAGTTTGACGACCCACTCCATAAATAGCTGTCAATGCAATGACTGCATGTTTATGATCTGGTATATTTATCCCGGCAATACGTGCCATCTAGATACTCCCCTGAGTAATTCTATACAGTTAAGCGCCAAATTATAGCATTGCCGTAATTATAGCGCAACAAAAAATTTATCCTTGACGTTGTTTATGCCTACCGTCAACACAAATAACCCTAACAATACCATTTCTTTTTACAATTTTACAATTTCTGCAAATCGCTTTAACAGAAGCACGAACTTTCATAGCTAACTCCAACTCTTGTAAGATATTAATTATTATTTTTTAAGATTAGCTTTTTTCATTAAGCCATCATATTGTTGCGACATCAAGTGAGTTTGCATTTGAGAAATGAAATCCATTACTACAACAACAATAATTAATAATGATGTGCCACCAAAATAAAATGGAACATTCCAATAAACAATTAAAAACTCAGGCAATAGACACACTAAAGTTATATAGAAAGCACCTATTAAAGTTAATCTAGTTAAAACCTTATCTATATAAAAAGATGTTTGCAATCCAGGTCTTATTCCAGGTAAAAAAGCACCAGATTTTTTCAAATTTTCAGCAGTCTCTTTAGAATTAAATACTAAAGCAGTATAAAAAAAACAAAAGAAAATTATAGCTGCAGCATAAATCAAAACATAAACTGGTTGACCAGGTGAAAGCATTGTAGCTATATCTTGCAACCATTCAAAACCAATGCTATTACTAAACCATCCAGCAATAGTTGCAGGGAATAAAATAATACTCGATGCAAAAATAGGCGGTATAACACCAGCCATATTTAGTTTTAATGGTAAGAAACTACTTTGACCAGCATAAAGCTTATTACCTTGTTGTCTTTTAGGATAATTAATTAAAATTTTTCTTTGTCCACGCTCAACAAACACAACTAACGCTGTAACAGAAAGCGACAATAAAAAAAGTAAAATTATAAAACCCCCATTCATTTCACCAGTACGAGCTAATTCTAATGTACCACCAATAGCTTTTGGTAGACCAGAAACTATACCTGCAAAAATGATTAGAGAAATACCATTTCCAATACCCCTTTCAGTAACCTGCTCGCCTAGCCACATTAAGAAAACAGTACCAGTAACAAGTGTAATAGTAGTAATAGCAATAAAATTAAATCCTGGAGCTAAAACAACAGACAAACCACCAGCAGTTTGATTTTGCAAAGCAATAGAAATACCTATTGCTTGAAATGTTGCTAAAAAAACAGTTCCATACCTTGTATACTGAGAAATCTTTTTTCTTCCAGACTCTCCTTCCTTCTTTAATTGCTCCATTGAAGGAATAACAACAGTCATTAGTTGCATAATTATAGATGCCGAAATATAAGGCATAATACCTAAGGCAAATAAACTTAACCTCATCAAAGCACCACCGGAAAACATATTGAACATATCCAATATGGAACCACTTTGCTGTTCGAACATTATTGTTAATGCTTTTGGATCAATACCTGGAACAGGAATATGTGATCCAATTCTATATACAATAAGAGCACCTAGAACAAAAAGCAATCTAGCCTTAAGCTCAGAATGACTTGCAGATAATTTGTTTCCAGCTTCATTTGCTTTACTCACTTAAACCTCTACTTTGCCACCAAAAGCTTCAATAGAAATTCGCGCACCAACTGTTACTTTAATACCTTTAAGATTGACAGCCTTTATTAGCTCGCCTGACTTAATGACTTTAGCAGTTTTGGTAAACTCTGGAACAATATTCGAAGCGATTAAAACCTTAAGATCAATAACTTCAACATCTAATGAATTCAATTCATTTAAACGAACTTCAGCAGAATATTTACTTTTTAAAGATTTAAAACCAACTTTAGGCAATCTTCTTTGCAAAGGCATTTGTCCACCTTCAAATCCGACTTTGTGAAATCCGCCGCTACGAGACTTTTGGCCTTTATGGCCTCTTCCACAAGTTTTTCCTAAAGTACAGCCAATACCGCGACCTACACGTTTGGACTTCTTTCTTGAACCTTCACTAGGTTGGATAGTATTTAAATACATTAAACTTCCTCGACTTTAAGCATGTATGACACTTTATTAATCATACCTCTAATCTCTGGAGTATTAAGTAAAATAACCGTTTGATTAATTTTGCTCAAACCCAAACCTTTTAAGCATGCTTGATGACGAGGCAAACGTCCAAACCTACTTTTTGTCATTGTTACATGTAATTTATTTATAGTCATAATACTATCCAGTAATTTGCTCTACAGACAAACCACGTTTTGCAGCTATCTGTCCTGCATTATGCATACCTGTCAAACCATTAATTGTTGCTCTTACAACATTAATAGGATTACTAGTCCCTATACATTTAGCCAAAACATTATGAACACCAACTACTTCAAATACAGCTCTCATAGCACCACCGGCTATTATTCCTGTTCCTTCAGAAGCAGGCTGCATATAAACCTTAGCAGCTCCTGTTGTATTCATAATTGCATATTGTAAAGTATCACCTTTAAGGGAAACCTTACGCATGTTTTTTCTAGCTTGTTCCAAAGATTTCTGAATAGCGATCGGAACTTCACGAGCTTTACTCACTCCGTAACCAACTCTACCTTCACCATCCCCTACAACAGTTAATGCGGTAAAACCAAAAACTCTACCACCTTTAACTACCTTTGCAACACGCCTAACATTTACTAATTTTTCTTGCAAACCATCCGCACTACCTTGAGCTGGTGCTGTAGCCATTTTATTCTCCTAAAATTTCAAGCCGGCTTCACGCGCAGCATCTGCCAGTGCCTTAACTCGACCATGGTATTTGAATCCTGAACGATCAAAAGCAACCTCCGAAACACCAGCAGCCAAAGCTTTTTCAGCTATGTATTTTCCAACAATAGCAGCAGCCTCAATATTACCTGTATATTTTATAGTCGATTTAATTTCAGACTGAGTAGTAGAAGCACTAGCTAAAGTTGTACTGCCATCATCACTAATTACTTGAGCATAAATATGATGTGAAGTTTTATGAATCGATAAACGAGTTGCACCTACTTTCTTAATTTTTGAACGCAATTTTAATGCGCGCTTCATACGAGACTGTTTCTTATCCATTACAATACCTTACTTCTTCTTAGCTTCTTTTCTGACAACGTGCTCATCAGCGTATCTTACACCTTTACCTTTGTAAGGCTCAGGAGGTCTATATGCTCTAATTTTAGCAGCGACTTCACCAACTAATTGCTTGTTACTTCCTTTAACAAGTATTTCAGTTTGAGTAGGTGTTTCAACTTGAATCCCAGCAGGAACCTGAAATTCAACAGGATGCGAAAAACCCAAGGATAAACTTAAAACACTTTCTTTAGCTTGAGCTCTATAACCAACACCAATTAATGTTAATTTTTTTTCAAAACCCTTAGAAACACCTGTAACCATATTGTTTAATACAGCTCTTGCAGTTCCTGCCTGTGCAGTTGCAGTCTTATTATCTTTATCCCATAACATTTCAATAATATTATTTTCTATATTTACAGAAACTACAGAATTAAGAACATGAGTTAACAACCCATTACTTCCTTTAACAGTTAACGTATTTCCATCTATTTTAACTTCTACCCCAGCTGGAATAGAAATAGGAGCTTTAGCAATTCTTGACATAACACACCTACATTAACAAACAGTGCAAATAACTTCACCGCCATGGCCAATGGCACGTGCAGCTCTATCAGTCATAACACCATTTGATGTTGATACAATAGCAATCCCTAAGCCGCCAAGAACTTTTGGCAATTCGTCTTTAGACTTATAAATACGTAAACCAGGCCTACTAATTCTTTT
>Ga0114958_10002848_pt1 | contig 12654 bp, 7 predicted proteins | sample C_130208_EF_Meta_FD_89577 | JGI IMG/M metagenome (GOLD analysis project Ga0114958, IMG submission 89577) | Freshwater microbial communities from Lake Croche, Canada to study carbon cycling - C_130208_EF_MetaG | ecosystem: Environmental > Aquatic > Freshwater > Lake | place: Lake Croche, Canada... | reverse complement strand
GCCGGCAGGCAACCACCTAACGGATTGACACCTGCCTGCCGATATAATTTCATTTGCTCCAAACCGAAGGCCTGCTTGTCGTCACCCAATCGCTCACGCAATTCATCCATCTCTGGTTTTAATGCCTTCATTTTAGCACTCGATACATAGCTCTTGTAGGTGAATGGCGACATCAATAATCGAATAATGAATGTCAAAATCAAAATCACAACACCATAACTTCTAAAGAATGTTGCAAGCAAATTAAAAATAGGTATGATGAGCCAGATATTGATATATTTTACAAACCCGAAAATTCCGTAACTCAATGGAATGATTTCCTGTAGATCCTTCTTAAAACTTTTCAAAAGACTGTAATCGTTAGGTCCCATATAGAACTCGAAGTTCAGATTGTTTTGAGGTACTAATGTCATCGTCGAACTAAAATTAGACAAGGTCTTAGTTGCTGTGTCAAGTGCAATTTGCGTACTTACTTTAGCTGATGAAACAAGCTTTGCTTCAGGAATCAATGTCGTATTGAAATAATGCTGTTTAAAGCTTAACCATTTAACAGGTTCTTTAAATTCTTTGCTGGCCTTGTCCTTAATCGTAAAATGATCATACCCTTCCTTCTCCAAATTATAACACACTTGTGTGTACATCTGCTGACTTGGGATATCCTGCTCGGTTAAAAAACATTCTGAATTCCAGTCAAGACTGATCGATTGTGATTTATCGGCGGTCGTTGGCATAGCCGAAATCTTCATCATATAACCCGAAGTTGGCAAGGTATACGTTATAGAAAAATCAGGCGATGAATAAGTTATTGACGTATTGTCCGTTGACACAGCTTCACTCATAGAAACTGTCTTAGTATGCAACATACTTCCTGATGTTGTTTTGAATCCAAAATCAAGGAAATTTTTCTCTCCGTTAAAAAGTATCAGCGGTTTGCCATCAAATGTTTTGAATTTTTTAAGTTCAGCTTTTATAGGAAAGCCCCCTTTGTTTGTAAAGGTGATTGCCAACTCAGCATTTTGCAGGATAGTTTCTTTTTCAGGAATTGACTGAACAGCATTACTATCTAAACTTGCCTCCACACTATCCTTGGGTGATTTCACATGTTTAAATTCAGACACCGGATGCAGCTTGGCGTTGGCAATCGAGTCTGCAGTCAATTTTTGCTTATACTTTGTCTCGGCGCTTTGATTATAGAAAATATATCCGATCAACAATAACATCAACAAGCCGAATCCGGCTAAGGTATTTTTATCCATTTTTTAAAATTGGTTGCAAATATAGGCAATTCGGCAATTTGACAATGAGGCAATTCTGCACACAACGAATATCATTCGAAGATTCGACATGCGCATACCAAACTGCAGATGCTAATTCACAACTGATTCGTTCTAGTCAATTGTGAGAACGCAGCTATAATAAGATACCTACTAAATTATTCGGACATCTTCATGAATAGCAAGAAGGTCATAAAAATCTAAAATTTAATTTCCTCGCCTGTGTTTCGATCGTAAAATTTGTATTGGATAAATTCGAATCCTGGGTCTTCGATGATTGTAAAGACGCCATATTTTTTCTTCCATTTCGAAAAAATCGAATTGAATAACAGGCCTTTGGTTAAATGTGATTTTAATATCGGGTGAATATGGAGTTCTAATGCCGTATTCAAATTAGACTTCAGGTATTTGATATGCTTTTCAATATCATCGAGTAATAATTGCGACGACCTGACTTTACCAGTGCCCTGACAAGCCGGACACGTTTCACCTGTAGAAATTTTAATTTCAGGGCGTAAACGCTGACGAGTTATCTGCAATAATCCGAATTTAGTTAATGGCAACACGCTATGTTTTGCTCTATCTTCGGCCATCAATCCCTCAACAATATTGACGATATCCCGTCGGTTATCAGGATTTTTCATATCAATGAAATCAACGATAATGATGCCGCCTATGTCACGTAACCTCAATTGACGCGATATTTCTTTAGCAGCCTCCTTATTGATATTAAACGCTGTTTCCTCCTGATTTTCGGCTGAAAACTTATGCCCGCTGTTGACATCAATGACATGAAGGGCTTCGGTGTGTTCAATGATAAGATATCCACCACCATCAAGCATAACAGTCTTTCCAAACGAAGCTTTCACCTGCTTTGAAATTCCATAGTGGTCGAAAATTGTGGCGCCATTTTGGTGAAAACTAACGATGTTTTCACGGCCTGGTGCTACCGATTGAATATAGTCTCTAGCCTCCGTCACAACAGCGTTATCATTCGCCACAATCTTATTAAAATCCTTATTTAATAGGTCGCGCAGCAAGGAGGTTGTCTTATTTTGTTCACTGAGAATCTTCATCGGAGGCTTGGCTCCTTTGAGATTAAATTGGATGGCTTTCCACGAATCGATAATATTCAACAAGTCCTTATGCAATTCGGCTGTACTTTGTCCTTCAGCAGCCGTTCGCACAATAACACCAAGGTTATTGGGTTTGATACTTTCTATGATACGTTGTAAACGCTTTCGTTCTTCTGTAGATTGTATCTTTCGAGAGACATTTACGAAATTATTAAATGGCGTCACCACAATAAAGCGTCCTGGAAGAGAGATTTCGCAACTGATACGCGGACCTTTGGAAGAAATGGGTTCCTTCAAAATCTGAACCAAGATATTTGGCTTCCCTTGCGTCACGTCAACGATGTGACCTGTTTTTTGAATTTCAGGCTCGACAGTAAATTTAGAAAAGTCGAATGTTGCGCTGGACTTGTCAGTAATAGCCATTTCCGTGAACTTCACGAGGCTTTTGAAGTATGGGCTTAAATCGGTATAATGAAGAAAGGCATCTTTCTCGTGACCGATATCTACGAATACAGCATTCAAACCTGGCATCACTTTACGCAACTTTCCTAGGTATAGGTCTCCCACGTTGAAACTCCCACCGGAGTTATCAAAATGCAGCTCTACTAATTTCTTATCTTCTAATAAGGCAATTTCAACTCCTGAATCAGAAGATTGAATAATGAGTTCTTTGTTCACAAGCTCGCTTGTTTCTAGCAACCATAATCATGTATTCACAAAAATACACAAAGCATTTACTGGAAATGCTTTGTGCCAAAAAATTACAAGAAGAATTATTATTTCTTCTTATGACGGTTCTTTCTTAAGCGTTTTTTACGCTTGTGAGTTGCAATTTTGTGACGTTTACGTTTCTTTCCGCAAGGCATGATTAAAATGTTTTTGTTTAAAAATAATTATTTAAATGAGTTAATATAGGTATCCACTTCTTTAGTAAAATCCGGGTTGTTCACAATCTTCTTGCATTTCTCAAACAAGGAAATTGCTTTTTCCTTGTTACCCTTACCTTTGTAGGCTTCGGCTAAGAAATACATCGCTTCTGTATTCTCCGGACGTAATGAAAGAACTAGTTCTAATCGTCTGATCGCTTTGTCAAACTGCCCCGACTGTATCGCCAACTTTCCTAGAATGATATTTGCAGAAATGTTGTTGCTATCCTTCTGGGTTACTTCACGTAATAAAGTAACGCCTTTCATGGTTTCGCCTGTTCCTTCAGTGTAGCAAGTTGCCAACGCTATCTTGGCCTCTGTATTTTCAGGATTGAGTTCTAACACCTTGTTGAAACAACCAATCGCTTCCAATGCCTGCCATTTTCTTATTTCCGGCTTTTCAGTTTGTTGCATCACCGCCAAAAATAAATTCCCGGCAAATGTTACACTTTTTTCTGTATTTTCCAAAAATGCTGCCTTTTTATAATAATTGGCAGCCATATTCAACTCTTTTTGCTTCTCCCAAAACTCAGCGATATCCTTGTAAGCAATTGCTGATTGATCGTTTTCGGCCTTCTCTGTAAGGCTATTAGCTTGCTTTCGAGCGATGGCATCGAGCTTGTCTTGAACCTCTTTTGCATAGGAAGGAAAATCCATCGTTTCAATTTGAGCACTTGGATTCATCATTGCAGCATTACCACCATCTTGATGTTTATCGCCTGCTTTACTAGATATCTCGCCTTTTCGTTGACCGAAAAATGATAAAAGAGCTACAAGGAGCAACCCTGCGCCTATTAAAATGTATTGATTTCGTTGCACGGAATTTACTGAAGGGGTTAATGGATTAATATTCTTCGTTGGTAGATTTACTCTTCAAGGTTTTCAATTTCTTTACTTCCTCGGCAAATTCTTTGGCCGGTTTAAAGGCTGGTATGTAATGCTCCGGAATATTAACAGACGTATTCTGTTTGATATTTCGACCAACTTTGGCAGCACGTTTCTTGGTTATAAAACTACCAAAGCCTCGGATATAGACATTCTCACCCTCAGCTAACGCTTCCTTTACATTTGTAAAAAAACTCTCAATCGAAACCAAAACATCTACTTTGGGTACGCCTGTTTTTTCTGAAATCTGATTTACCAAATCGGCCTTCTTCATGCTGATTACTTGAATTAAAAATTAAATATCTTTGGCCAAAACTACGAAAAATTAAGAGAACTCATCAACATTCAAAAAACGCTGATTTAAAAAACACCGATTCAGCTACATTCTCATCCTTATTAATGGCTTGGGACAGGAATTTCAATAGACGAGCAATGCCTTGGAAAGGAATCAAAGATCCTTACAAAATATGGATGAGTGAAATCATTCTACAACAAACTCGAGTAGATCAAGGAGAAAAATATTATACCGATTTTATCGCTTCGTATCCGACAATTTCGCAACTAGCCAATGCAAATGAAGAGGATGTATTCAGAAAGTGGCAGGGACTTGGCTATTACAACCGCTGCCGAAATATGATTGCAACGGCAAAGTTCATCCATAATGAGAATAATGCTCTATTCCCTAACGATTACGATTCGATTTTGGCACTCAAGGGTGTAGGCGAATACACAGCTGCTGCGATTTCGTCTTTCGCGTTTAATCTTCCTTATGCCGTTGTGGATGGCAATGTGGTGAGGGTTTTAAGCCGCGTATTTTCCTTGCACGCAAGTTACTTTGAAGCAGCTGGTAAAAAAACAATTCAGACATTAGCGCAGACCCTGATTGACAAAAAAGAACCTGGAAAATACAATCAGGCTATCATGGACTTAGGGGCCACGATATGCAAACCACAGCAACCTGATTGTTCGTCGTGCCCGTTAACCCTTATTTGCCAAGCTCGCCTAACTGACAGTATTGCCTCGTTTCCAGTTAAAAAGGAACGAAAGCCGCTCAAGGAAAGACCGTTTCACTTTTTAGTGTTTCATACAACCTCTACAATGTATCTAACCAAACGAAGTGGCAATGATATCTGGAAAGACCTGCATACATTCTATTGCATTGAAGCCGAAAAGCTGACGCAGAAGCTGCTCCCTGATTTTATCAAGAAGCGAGCATTAAACAAACCAATTGTGTTAACGCAAATTCTATCGCATCAAAAAATAACCGGCTATTTTTATCTTATTCCGTTACAAACGGCCACATCATTGAAGTCACTTAACTTAATCTCAGTAAAAAAAACAGCTATAAATAAAATTGCCTTCCCAAAATTGATTCTTTCCTTTTTTGAAAACAATCAGTATCTTTAGTTTCTGTTCAGCTAAAACCTTAGACCATGCGAGGAGTTAACCGTGTATTTTTAATTGGGAATCTTGGCCGAGACCCTGAAATAATTTATATCGAAGGGAATATCCCTGTAGCGAAATTTCCCCTGGCAACAACAGAATCCTTTAAGGATAAAAAAGGAGTAAACGTACCTCAAACCGAATGGCATAACATAGTGCTTTGGCGAGGATTAGCCGAATTAGCAGTAAAATATTTACACAAAGGCAGCCTTGTACATATTGAAGGCAGTTTGCGCACACGCTCATGGGAGGATAAGGACAAAAACAAACGTTCTATCACTGAAGTGATTGGTTCTAATCTTGTGATGTTGGATAAACGGGGAACAGAAATCAAACATGAATTTGAGGACATCCAAACACAACACAATGATAATCAAGCTTCAATCGAGCCTACCCCTGTAAATGATTTGGCAGATGAATTGCCTTTTTAGATATATTTGCATCCAAATCTGTAAATTAGCACCATTAAAATTTACTATTCCTAACGAAATCACATAGCAATTGGACCCTGATTCGGCATATACAAATTTACTCAGTACCCTTCTCACCACTTCATTAAATACCAATGCCCAGGTTGGATTGGCCTTTGTTATTTTGTTATTGTTAATCCTCACAGCACTGATCGCAGGCTCTGAAGTCGCTTTCTTCTCGTTATCGGCTAAGGATATTAATTACATCAAACAAAAAGAAGACGCTGGCTATAAAACCATCCTTGGCTTATTAGAAAACCCAAAACGACTATTGGCCACATTGCTCATTGGGAATAATTTCCTCAGCATAGGCGTCATCATCAGCACGAACCTTCTTTTTAATAGCCTTGTTCAAATAGACAAAATTTTTCCTAGCATTCCATTGCATTTTATTTCATTCCTGAATATTTTCATTCAGGTTGTTGTCGTAACCTTTTTTTTAGTCCTATTTGGCGAAGTACTTCCGAAAGTTTATGCCACTCAAAATAATCTACGACTTAGCTATTTTACCGCACCTTTTATCAAACTTTTGGATAAAGCCTTTAGCCCTGTCAGTAATTTTTTAGTATCATCGACCTACTTTATTGAAGGCAGACTCGGCAATCGATCCAAGAATGACATCAGCAATGAGGATATGGAAAACGCGATTGATCTAACACTCGGCCACACGGCTTCAAAAGAAGAAGTGAATATTTTCAAAGGCATTGTAAAGTTCAATGATATCACTGTGAAACAGATTATGCGAAACAGGCACGATGTGGAAGCCATTAATATCAACTGGACCTTTGATGAATTAAAAAAGCAGGTCATCGATACTGGCTTTTCACGGATGCCTGTCTATAGTGAAACACTCGACGATGTAAAAGGCATTATACATTCCAAAGATTTATTGAAGCATATTAAAGTGCCGAATTTTGATTGGCATCCGTTGATGAGAACTGTCAATTATGTGCATGAAACCAAATTGATTAAACCCTTGTTGAAAGAATTTCAGTTGAAACGTAATCATATGGCTATTGTGGTGGATGAATTTGGAGGCACTTCCGGTATCGTAACACTCGAAGACATTATGGAAGAAATTATCGGGGAAATCAAAGACGAATTCGATGATGATGAATTGTTGGCTAAAAAAATCGATGACAATAACTATATCTTTGAAGGCAAAACATTAATCAATGATTTCTGCCGCATCATAGGCGTGCCGCTTGATGTGTTTGATACAATACGCGGAGAAAGCGATTCATTGGCTGGACTCGTATTGGAAATTGCCGGTAAATTTCCTTCACAAAATGAAGTGGTGAGTTTTGAAAATTACGACTTCACTGTCGTGCAATTGGAAAAAATGCGATTGCAAAAAATCAAACTAACTATCCATCTAGACGAAAAAAATACAGCGAGTTAATACAATATTCTCAGCATTGAAACGTTTTACCCATCACAACGTAAGTTGCCGAGGTGAGTAAGCTACATAACATCTGACTTTTCACTCATCCATTTTTATTTATCTAAACGCTCATTCGACTGACAAATTTTTACATCATTCATCTTTGCGCCTCATCAAAAGAGGTTAACTTTGACAATCACTTTTTGTATGATGCTACATAAATTATTCAGGTCCTTCGCAATCTATACAGTCATATTAAGCTCCTTCACGTTGTCCGCGCAAGTGACGCAATCGTCCAATGAACCATCTTCTCAACTACGTAAAAAAACCTCGCGCGAAAGCAATACAACTCGCATTGACATCGATAAGCTCTTTAAGATTGAACGTCGTAACCTGCAACACTTTGCCGTACCTCAGGTACACATTATCAATCAGAAAATAGAATCTATCACAGATCCGCAATTCGATAAAACAACTGAATTGCCAAGCTCTTTTGACATTACAACAAAAATTACCATAGAGCGCAAACAAGCGATTGCCTTAATTTTTGTTCCGCAATATATCCGCAAATCAGACGGCTCGGTCGAACATCTACTTGCGTATGATATAGATGTGCAGGAAACTAACGCAAGCAATAAACCGGCAAGCGGCAATCGCACCTACGCAAGTAATTCGATATTGGCCAATGGCAATTTTTACAAAGTAGCCATTGCACAACAAGGTCTTTATAGAATTGATTATGCCTTCCTAAAAAATAATATTGGCGTCGACCCTGCAGGTATTAATCCTAGCAATATTCGTTTGTATGGGAATGGCGGGGAATTATTATCAGAAAATAATGCCATCACACCTCAGGATGATCTGATAGAGAATGCAATTGAAGTGGTTGATGGCGGTGATGGACAATTCAATCCTGGCGATTATATCTTGTTTTATGCAAATGGGCCTCATACCATCGTCAAGGATTCTGTGAATAAAAGTTTCTCGCATCTTTTTAATATTTATAGCGAAAACAGTTTTTATTTTCTCAACTTTGATCAGGGGGCAGGCAAACGCATTACAAACGCAACGAACCCAACTACATCCAATGTCATTGTCAATTCGTTTAATGACTTTCAATTCTTTGAAAAGGATTCGAGCAATCAGGGTAAATTTGGCAAGACTTGGTGGGGCGATGAATTTAGTGATCAACCGGGACGTTATCTGAACCGATCCTACAATTTCACGATTCCATCCATCGATATCACATCGCCTGTTTTGGTGAGAACACGTTTCGGTGCTATTTCCTATTCAGGCTATAGCGGCGTAAGTGTTTTGGCAAACGGAACCTCTGTGATGAACACGTCAATTTCGGCTGTTGGCACCTCGTATTCTGATCCTGTTACAAAATCAGTTGATCAGACGCAAGCAGTAAACATTACGTCGTCAAACCTGAACGTGACTGTATCGTTCACAAAAGGCAGTAGTTCGGCAGCCGGTTATCTCGATTTTATCGAAATCAATGCCAGGCGAAATTTGGTCTTTAATGGCTATGTCAATTTTGCGGATTGGAATGCTGTTGGTGCCGGACAAATTGCCTCGTACCAACTTCAAAATGCAAACGCCAACACGCAGGTATGGGATATCAGCAATCCATTATCACCAACACGGATGACAGCTTCGCTCAATGGCTCTGTCTTATCATTCAATCAGGATGCAAGTTCGCTTCACCGCTTTATCGCACTCGATGCCAGCCAATACAATACACCAACCTTCATTGAACGAGTAGCTAACCAAAATTTACACAACTATTCACCCAAGGATTATATCATCATTGTGTACCCTGCGTTAAAAAGCGAAGCCGAACGATTAGCTGCTCATCATGCCGAAAAACGAGGACTTAAAACGTTGGTGGTTACACCCCAAGAAATTTATAATGAATTTTCCTCAGGCTCACAAGACATCAGTGCGATCAAGGATTTTCTGAAAATGTATTACGACAAAGCAGCTGTCAATGATCTACCTAACTATGTATTGCTCATGGGCGATGCCTCATACGACTATAAAAACCGGGTAAAAAATAATACCAATTGTGTTCCAACATTCGAGACCACAGAAAGTGACAATAAAATATACGGCTATTGCACTGATGACTTTTTCGGATTCCTAGACGACAATGAATATATCAATGGCTTTACATCAGGGCAAATCAATACGCTAGATATCGGCATTGGACGTCTTCCTGTGAGTACTCTCAGTGGTGCAAGTGCACTTGTGAGCAAGATTATCGATTACGATAGTCCGAAGTCGTTTGGTCCATGGAAAAATACAATGACCTTCAATGCGGATGATGAAGATAGTGGCATCCATCTCGAAGATGCCGAAATTATGTCGCAATATGCCAATGACTCAATGCCGACCTATAATAATTATAAGATTTATGTTGATGGCTTTGTGCAACAATCCACACCGGCCGGTCCACGCACACCTGATGCAAACAAAGCGGTTACAGCGCAAATCTATAACGGCACCTTCCTCATGAATTATAATGGTCACGGTGGGCCACTTGGCTGGTGCGAAGAACGCATCTTCTCTATGGATGATGTGAATCTAATGACGAATTACAATAAGCTTCCGCTATTCATCACGGCTACCTGCGATTTTGCTCCCTATGACGATCCCGCTGTTGTGTCTGCCGGTGAAATTTTGATCAATAAACCAAACGGTGGCGCCATCGCTCTAATGACAACCACTCGGCTTGTGTATCAAGATCAAAACAGGGAAATGAATATCAACTATATGAATGAAGGATTCAAGCCCATGAGTAACGGACAATACCCGGGCTTAGGCGATGCCTACAGACTTTCTAAGAATTTACGTTATGTAAGTTATATCGGCACCTTCGAAGCTGCCAACTTTAGAAAATTTGCCTTGCTTGGCGATCCTGCCTTACCATTGGCATTCCCAACATACAAGGTCATAACAGATAGTATCAATGGTGTTTCTGTAAACGTTTCATACGATACACTGAACGCATTAGGGAAGTATACCATTAGCGGACATGTTGCAGACCAATCGGGCACTATGTTGACAGGTTTTAACGGCACAGTCTATCCAGTCATTTTTGATAAACCAAAAAAACTGACCACCTTACAGAACGACCCAAATTCACCGAAAGAAGAATACTATGTACAGAACAACGCTATATACAAAGGAAAGGCCACAGTAAAAAACGGCATATTCTCATTCACGTTTGTCGTACCAAAGGATATCAATTATGAAATTGCCAAAGGCAAAATCAGTTATTATGCCGACAATAGTATCGAGGATGCTGCTGGTTATGATAAAAATATTTATATCGGTGGCAGCAACCCAAATGCGTTGGCAGATAATGCAGGCCCTGTCATCAAGGCGTATTTGAATAACGAAAAATTTGTCGACGGGGGCATCACACCTTCGAATGCGACCTTGTTGGTAAAACTATCGGATGATAATGGCATCAACTATACCGGTAATTCAATTGGACATGATATCACAGCAATCCTCGATGGCAATGCACAAAATACGTATGTACTAAATAATTTTTTTGAAGCAGATATTGATAATTACAAATCTGGTATCATCAAATTTCCAGTTACGAATCTAAGCGAAGGCCCGCATACGTTTACGATCAAAGCTTGGGATATTTCTAACAATTCGTCTCAAGTGACCCTGCATTTTATTGTCGTGAATTCGAAGCAAGGTATATTGAGTCACGTGTACAATTACCCCAATCCGTTTACAACCCATACAAGCTTTATGTTTGAACATAATATGCCGAACCAAAATCTTTATGTCAATATCACTATCTATTCAGTTTCTGGCAAAACGGTGAAAACTATACGCACTATGGTCAATACTGAAGGAACACGATGCGATTCAATCGAATGGGACGGGCGAGATGAATTTGGCGACAAACTCGGGAAAGGAGTCTACTTATACAAACTAGCAGTAAAATCGCAGAATGGCTTTTCAGATAGTCAGTATCAAAAAATTATTCTGTTAAACTAAAACTTATCAATTTGTTAAACTTAAACTTATCATTTTTACTTTATATTTGCGACTCACAATTTTAGACGTAATTCTAATTGCCTATCAGGAAGACAGTTCTACATCAAACAAATCTTACAGTAATGACGGTGAAAACCTTGAATTTAGCTTTATGCTTGGCATTCTCTCTTGCCACAAGTAGCTTATTAGCTCAAAACACAACAAGCGGACAAAAAACAGGTCCTGATTACACAACTATAACTACAGCAGTGCCCTTTATGCGCATCAGTCCGGATGCCCGTTCAGGAGCAATGGGTGATGTTGGTATTGCTATTGACCCAGATGCCAATGCGCAATATTGGAATGTTTCCAAACTGGCAATGGCCGATAAGGATGCCGGCGTTTCAATAACCTATACACCTTGGTTGAAAGATTTAGTGCCCGATATTTTCCTAGCCTACATCGCAGGTTATATTAAATTTGGAGATGCTGAAAACAAAAACCAAGCGGTTAGCGTTAGTATGCGTTACTTTAATTTAGGATCGATCAACTATACCACTATCGACGCTACTCCAGCAGGTACAGGTAATCCCCGTGAAATGGCTATTGACTTAGGTTATTCGCGAAAACTTTCTGAGCAATTATCTGTAGGATTGACAGGTAAGTACATCCACTCGAATATCATCAATGGTGCAGGTAACTCAACAGGTATTAATTACAAACCTGGCAATTCATTTGCGGTTGATTTTGGCGCCTATTATAAAAAGCAACTCAACTCAAATGATGAAACAGGCGAAGGTTCATCTATTGCTGCAGGGATTGCGATAACGAATCTGGGTTCACCGATTTCATATTCCAACAGTCGTAAAGATTTTATCCCAACCAATTTAGGCATTGGCGTTGCGTATAACTATGTGATTGATGAATACAACAAATTCACTGTAGCAATCGATGCCAACAAATTGTTAGTCCCTTCTCCTCAATGGTCAAAAGACAGCAGTGGCGAATATACGTTCCTCGCCCCTAAGCAACAAAGTGTCATTAGTGGTGTATTCAGTTCGTTTGGTGATGCCACTGGCGGCAGTGCCGAAGAGTTGCGAGAAGTGATGGTAGGTATTGGTGCCGAATATGCCTATCAGAATCAGTTTTTTGCCCGTGCTGGTTATTTTTATGAAAGCAAACAAAAAG